>Ga0075478_10000750_pt1 | contig 11783 bp, 18 predicted proteins | sample DEB08_DNA_15_FD_71483 | JGI IMG/M metagenome (GOLD analysis project Ga0075478, IMG submission 71483) | Aqueous microbial communities from the Delaware River and Bay under freshwater to marine salinity gradient to study organic matter... | ecosystem: Environmental > Aquatic > Marine > Coastal ...
ATCCATTAATTTAATAGGAACTGAACCAATTAATTCCTCCGCCAATTTATTATTAATTTTAGATATTAATTCATCCTTATTAAAAATAGGTGGTGGTGGTGGTAAATCGTGCTTTTTATCAATCATCTTTTTTATATTTGGTTTAAGCATAATTTCTCCTGTTTAATTGTAAATGTATTATCATCATCAAATTGATCTCCAATAAGATTTACCAATTCGGTAAATTCACTTAATGGTCTATTTGGATTAATTTTTGCATCCGCTTTTAATCCTTTTTGAACATGATCTATTCTTTTATTATTTTTTTTAGTTATTTTCATTATTTTCCTCCTTTTAATTTATATTTAAGTAATTGTTCAAATACAAAAGTTTTAGCATAACTGTTTTTGTATTCTTTAAGATCTCTTTTTAATTGAGATAAACCAACTATATAATTTGCTTTTCTAAATGCAGCATCAGGATTAGCTACACCTTCTTTAATATAGTCTTCGTTAAGTTTATGTTGAGTTTCTAAAACTGATATAGCATTTGAAACATTATAAATATAATATAATTGAGTTTGTCTATCCTCAAGTACATCTTTTAATAGTTTCTTTGGTTGACCATATAACCAATATCCAGCATTTACAGATTCAAATCTTGGATATTTTTTCATATTAGCTTCCACATAATCATCAACATTAACTTGGTAACCTCTTGGTGCTTTTATCATATTTTCCTCTCTTTTGGTGTTGGTTGTAATTTCCAATTTTCAACTTGATTTTGGAAATGGCTTATATCATTTTCTAATTTAGTTTTATATTCAAACCAAACTTCTGTAATTAAAGATAGATTGATATTACTAATTTTAGATAATGAATATCCAATCATTTGTCCTGGTAATTTAAATTCAGGAGCAAACGGTCTTTGTTCCTTTTGTCTATCCGAATAAGATAAGTTATAATAATTATCTAATTCAATCTTGTACTGTTTAACCCATTTAATAAGGGCATCAACAGTAGCTTGACTTGGCTTAGAGTTTATAACTTTAGTTAAAGTCGGTTTTAAGACTTTAGCAATGTAATCGATTTTTACTATAGGGGATCTTTCCCAAGGTAAATATCGGCTACCAAAGCATTCATTATTCCTTTGTCCATTACCTAGGAAAAAGCCATGATCTGCCAAAATATTTTCTTGGCCATTCATATTAACTTGTTCCCAATAATTATGACAAATACCACAAGTTGCTTTGTCTTCCAAAGCGGCTTTTTTAATTCTTTCCGCTTCGTAATCTTTTTCTAAATCCTTTGGTCTTCTTCCTGATTTAGCATATTGTTTAATTGAAATTAATTTATTATGAGTTTCAATTAATAGTGGAAACTCTTTATAAATTTCATCAAGATTTAAATCAGGTACATTATCTGTATTTAATGTAATATATCTTCCAATACATTTAGCATCTTCATAAGTATGAAATACTGGATATTGGATAATATATTTTTCGCTTTTAGGATTATCTTTAAAATAATAAGGGTTCTTTTTCTTTTTAGTTTGTCTTAAAAGAAAATTAAAAAACTTATTAAATTTTTTATATTCCGTTTTTGTAATATATTTACTTTCAAATATATGTTCTAATTCAACCAAAGTTTCTGTAATAAAACTTTTAATTTCATTTTGTGTATATTTTCTGTTACTCATTTTCCTCCTATTTTAAATATTTTATGTGGAAGTTTTACCAACCCACTTCCACCAAGGATTAATATTAATCAAGTTCAGGATTAAGCTTTTTAAGATAACCCTTAACTTTTTCAATTTGACTATCGAAATTAGTAATGTTTTCCCAAGCATAATCTAATCTTGCTCTTCCTTCTTCGATTAAAATATCCTTAACCTTAGTCATTACTTTATTCCAAGTATTATATTTATTGAAAAAGTTTTTAATATTTTCTTTTTCAATTTTATTTTCTTCATAATCATATTCATCTTGAAAATACATAAGAATTAAAGTACCAATTTCTTCTGAACTAAATCCAAATGTTGGTCTTATTATTATATATTCTAAGTTTTGTCCGTTTTTAGCTTTTTTAGTAGCCATATTGTTATCCTCCTATGTTAATTTATCTTATGTAATTATTTAATTTATATTCTGCCCATTGCTTAACAGAATTTCTTAATTGTGGAAAATTTACAATAATTTCATTTACAAATTTTACTGTAATATATTTCCAATTATTATCATTAATAACTTGATCATAATTACTAAAATCATGTCTTAAAATTCTTAACTGATCATGATGTTTTTTAAATTTGATCTTGTTATATTCATTTTTAGTTATATTTATGTTAATCATTTTATCCTCTTTAAATTAAAATTAAAAACCATCTAAAAAAATTAGGTGGTTATCAATTTTAAAAATGATCTATTTAGGATTAATGGCTGGTTTTTATATCAACTTAGCTAATTATATTTCCGATAACCCTTAGCCAGGTAAGTTCGACTCGGTTGATATGCCGATTAAGAATTTTTAGATCCCTATATACCGTCTCCGAAGGTATCCTGGTTAGCCCCATTTTATTGGTATTCCCGTTAGCCAGGTGGTTTTTTATGTTTTTGAGTTAGTAGAACCTTAACTAATAACCTATATAAACAATATATATTATATATACAAATAAAAAAGCTTTATTCCACAATAAATAGCAATTAGTTTCCTTAATTACGTAGGCCGATAATTATATACATTTTTTATAGATAAATAAAACTTACGAAAATGGATATATTTTGGTTTTTTCTGCGACTGATTTGAAACTTCTGTAAGGTATAGATTTTGAAATCCTAATTCTATGTCTTACAGAAAAACTAAAAATAAAACTTATCTATAAGCTTATATAGTTATATGAATATATTCCTATTTCTATACCTTACAGAGAATCTATCAACTAACTAATTAATTAGTCTATTTGTATAGCCAATATGTTTTATATCCTCCTAATATATTGGCTTTATAAATAGATTAATTATTTAACAGGAGGATAAAATGCGTGATGATTACCGTTGTGAAGAATGTAAAAACACAACTAAACCGGATCAATTTACATGTAATTGTTTGTGTTTAAATTGCGGTCCGTGTGATGGAGAATGTAAATATGGCGAAACAAAAGTTCAAAACATTCGAGCCAAGGCCAAAACCGAAAAAAAGGCCTAGAGTTCATAAAAAATCTAAAAATAAAGATGAAAAAAGAATGTTTAAGAAATATAATAGACAAGGAAGACCAAAATAAGGAGAAAATATATGTTATTAAATAATGTTGAATTAAGTTGGGTTAAATTAGATCCTAAAAATCCAGATATGGGTTTTGATAAAAAATCACCTCAGTTTTCATGTACTGTAAAAACTACAGACAAAGTTAGTGCTGAGGCTTGGAAAAAAGCTGGTATAAATATAAAACCAGTAGAAGAAAATGGTGGTGTTGTTTATACTGCTGCATTAAAAAAGAAAATTTATGCAGATGCTGACGGTAAATATAATACTGCTCCACCACCTGTAGTTGATAAATCATTACAGCCAATTCTTGATACAAGTACTATTGGAAATGGATCCAAAGGTAATGTTCAAGTAAAATTTAAACCATATGAATATATGGGTAAAAAAGGTATATCAACACAATTACTTGCATTACAAATTACTGAACTTGTTGAATATCAAAATGCTGATAAATTAGAATTTGCATCCATTGATACAGATAAAGATGTAATTTAATTAGCATTATAATATTTTTGGCTGGGCTTAATTGCCCAGCTAAATCTATGTCTTACAGAATAGGAATTTATGTTAGAAAAAATGTTTAAATTACACACATTTAATATTGATAAAAAATGGTTGGATTTAATTAAATCAGGTGAAAAGAAATCTGAAATAAGAAGATATTATTTACCATTAGAGGGTAAAAAAGTAGGTTTAATTAATAATGAAACTGATAAAGTAGAATTAATTATAACTATTGGTATAATATTAGATTTAACAGTTTTAGAAGAAGAAGATTTAGATCTTATTTTAGAAGAAGCTCAAATTGATGAAAAGTTTAGGAAATATTATCCTTGTAATTATTTATATACAATTAAACAAGTTGAAACAGTACATTAATGAAAACAATTATATTAATATTGTGGTTAACAACAGGTCAAAAAACAGAAGTTCCTGTTAAAGTAAATATAGGTGAATTTTGTCAAGATGCTTATATTAAAACTGTTATTTGGAAAGATAATCCAAATTATAAACAAGGAAATTATGAAATATGGGGATATTATACTTATAATAATAAACCTATATTTGCTTATACTTGTATGGAAACAGATAAAAAAACTTATTTTTATTATAATAAAGGAGAATAAATATGATTATAGGTGTTGCAGGTTATAAAGGTGCAGGAAAAGATACAGTAGCAAATGTATTACAAACAAGTTTTGGATTTGAAAAAATGTCTTTTGCACAACCTATTAAGGATCTTATACATTATACATTTGGTATTGATAAAGCAATATTATCTGGTGATAATGGTGAAAGAATATTTAGAGAAGAGCCTATGCCTGATTGGTTTTATTTATCTCCAAGAGATATGATGCAAAAAATTGGTATGGCTTTTAGAGATGAATTACACAAAGATATTTGGGTAAAAATCATGGAAAAAGATATTAAAAACACAAAAAAGAATATTGTTATACCTGATGTTAGATTTAAAAATGAATTAGATATGATAAATAAATATGGTTTTTGTGTAGGTGTTCATAGGCCAGGATATAATGGTGATGATCATAGATCTGAACACGGTTTAGATAATGTTGAATTTTCTAAGGTTTTTGAAAATGATAGTTCACAAGAAATGCTTTATGCAAAAGTTTATAATTACTTTAAGGATAAATTAAAATATGAAAATAATATATGATATCGAAACAAACGGTTTAATAGATACAGTTAGTAATATTTGGATAGCTGTTACTAAAAATATAGAGACAAATGAAATAGTAACATTTAGCGATTATGATCCAGATAGCAAACCGTTAAATGAATTGATACCATATTTAAATAAAGCAGAAGTTATTATAGGTCATAATATTATTGCTTATGATAATGTTGTATTACATAAATTATTAAATTGGAAACCCAGTAATATTAAATTTATAGATACAATGTTATTATCTCAAATGAATAATTATAGAAGAGAAGGAAAGCATTCATTAGGTAATTTTGGTAAAATATTAAATGATGCTAAAGGAGATTTTAAAGAGTTTGATAAATATTCAAAAGAGATGAAAGAATATGCTATTCAAGATGTTAATTTAAATCACAAAGTTTATAATTATGTGGTTAAAGAAGCACATGAATTAATAGCAAATAGACCAACTTATAAAAGAGCATTACAAACAGAACATGCTATTGCTGAATTATGTTCTGAACAAGTTAAAAATAAATGGAAGTTTAATTTACCATTAGCTAAAAAGCATTATGAGTATTTAACTGCTGAAATGAAAAAAATTGAAGACAAAGTTAATCCAACTTTAAAGCCAAGAAAAGTTATGATTGATAAAGAGCCTAAAACAGCTAAATATCTTCAAAATGGAAATTTTAGTGCAGTAACATGTAGAATGTTATCTCAATTTTTAGGAGAAGAAATACAACCTAATGATACCCATAAATGGAACAGTAATGATACATTTCAAAGATATGAAATGATACCAGCTGATCTTGGTAATATGGAACAAGTCAGAGGTATGTTATTGGACAGTGGTTGGAAACCTACTCAATTTACACCAAAAGGTGAACCAAAAATAACTGAAGATAGTATTCATACTATTCAAGGCGATTTAGGAAAAGAAATATTACATTATTATAGTTTAAGATCTAGACATTCAGTTTTAAAAGGCTGGATTGAATTAGCTGAAGAAAATAATGGACGTGTTTATGTGGAAGCATTTAATGTAGGAACACCAACATTTAGACAAAGACATTCTAAAATAGTAAATGTACCTAATGTTAATTCATTTTTTGGAAAAGAAATGAGAGAATTATTTGTAGCTGATGATGGTAAAGTTATGGTTGGCTGTGATAGTGCAGGTAATCAAATTAGAGCTTTATGTCATTATTTAAATAATAAAGATATAAATGAACATGTTTTAAATGGTGATATACACCAAAGAACAGCAGATATTGTAGGTGTTAGCAGACAATTAGCTAAAAGTTTATTATATGCTACAATTTTTGGTGCTGGTTTTGCTAAATTAGGCAAAATGGTAAATGGAATTGAAGATTTAGAAAAGGGTAAAGAAGTTAAAAATAAATTATATGTTGCCTTTCCTGGATTAAAAGAATTAAATAATAGATTAAATAAATTTTTTTATACAACACAAAATAAAGATGGTATGGGTTTTATTCCAGCATTAGATGGAAGAAAAATATATGCCGAATCTTCATTTAAATTATTAAATTATTTATTACAAGCATATGAAGCAATTACAGTTAAATCAGCTGTTGTTAATGCTTTTAAAATGTTTAAAGAAGAAAAATTAGATGTTGATATGCTTGGTTTAATTCATGATGAAGTTCAAGTTCAAACTAAACCAGAAAACACAAAAAGGGTAAAAGAGATATTATCTTATTCATTTGGAGATTTTATTACTAAGGAATTAGATTTAAATATTCAAATGGCAGGAGATGCGAAAGAAGGGAATAATTGGTATGAAACCCACTAATAAAATAATTGGTATTGTTGATGGTGATGTATTGGTATACAGAGCTTGTAATAAAGCCATAAAGGATAATTTAGATGTAAGAAAAACATTTGATGATATATATGAAGAAGTAAAAATGAATACCGCTTGTGATGAATATAGTTTACATATTTCAGGTGGTGGTAATTTTAGAAAAGAAATAGAACAAACATTTTTAAAATATAAAGGTAAAAGAAGAGATAAACCTGATAATTATTTAGAATGTAGAGATTATGTTGCTAAAAAATATAAACCTATTATGGTTCCAAATTATGAGGCTGATGATACGGCATCTGTTGAAGCATTTAAATATATAAAAAATGGTCAATTATATATGCTTATAACATTGGATAAGGATTGGAAAACTATAGGTGGTTTATTTTATAATTTATTACACAATAATTTATCTGCTGTATCTAAAATTGAAGGTATAGAATTTTTTCATGAACAGTTATTAACAGGTGATGCTGTTGATAATATACCTGGTATTGAAGGAATAGGTCCGGTAAAAGCTAAAAAAATATTAAAAGATAAAAATTTAATAGATCAATTTGAAGCCGTAATTAAAGCATATAAAAAACATTATCCAGAAGATTTTTTATCAAGGTTAAATGTAATGGGCACAATGTTATACCTTATTAAGGATTTTAATGATCATTCAAAATGGTCAATAGAATACTGGAAGGAATATTTAAATGGCATTTAATCAGAAAAAATATAATGGATCTATTAGGGGTATAGCTGTTACTTCTTGTAAAGCTTCAAAAAGAAGAGCAAGGATTAAAAAATTACCTTTTAATTTATCATCGGATTATTTAGAAAAAATATTTCCTAAAGATTGTATTTGTCCTATTCTTGGATATAAAATGAAGGTGTCTAATGTTTCATTAGGCAAATTAAGTCCAACATTAGATAGAATTAATCCAAGATTAGGATATGTAAAAGGAAATGTTGAATTTGTTTCCAATATAGCAAACTGTATGATGACTTCTGCCAATGGCCGAGATATTAAAAAGTTTGTTAAATGGGCAACAAAAAGATATAAAATAACAAGAGAGGAACTTTATGGGTAAAAACACATCATTTATAAAACACACAAATTGTGAAAGTTGTGGTTCATCAGATGCAAATGCTGTTTATTCTGATGGATCTGCATATTGCTTTAGTTGTAGAAAAAATACAGCGGCAGGTACACAAGATACAAATATTGAATTTAATGTAGTACAATCACAATTAACTTTGGATGAAATTGAACAACTTCCTGTAGAATCATTTAGAGGTATATCCAAAAAGGTTTTATATAATGCTGGTGTTAAAGTTGAATATGATGAAAATAGAAATATTATTAGTCATTTTTATCCAATAACAGTAAATAAAAAAATAAAAGCATACAAGAAAAGAATAGTTGCTACCAAAGATTTTAGGGTTATAGGTAAAGCAGATGTTCCTGAATTATTTAACCAATGTAATAGTGGTAAAAGAAAAAACCTAGTTATTACTGAAGGTGAAATAGATTGTTTATCAATATTAGAAATGCTTACAAAAGCTAAAGCTCAATTTGATGTTGTATCAATTGTTAATGGAGCCCAAAGTGCTAGAAGAAATATCGCATCTAATTTAGAATTTGTAAATAAATACGATAAAGTTTTCTTAGCATTTGATAATGATGAATTTGGTATTGAAGCATCAAAAGATGTTGCACATATTATTAAGCCCGGGAAAGCTCATATTGTAAATAGTATTCATAAAGATGCTAATGATGCTTTAACAAAGGGATTAGTTGATGAATATTTACAAGATGTTTGGTCAGCTAAATCATATAAACCAGATAATTTTGTATCAGGTGAAAAAATATGGCAAGCATTTAAGGAAAGATCTAATACAGAATCTATACCTTATCCTGATTGTTTAAAGGGTTTAAATGATAAATTATTAGGAATGAGATTAGGTGAAATTACTTTATTTACATCTGGTACAGGATCCGGTAAATCAACTGTTGTTAAAGAAACAATATTAAATTTATTAGAACAATCTGAAGCTAAAATAGGTTTAATATCATTAGAAGAATCTATTGGTGATACTGCAACAAGATTAATTGGTATGTCTATAAATAAAAATATTAGAACACCAGAAGATTGTACTGAAGAAGAAGCTAGAAAAGGTTTTGAAAAAGTATTTGGTGATGAAAGATTAATATTATTAGATCATCAAGGATCTGTTCAAGATAGTTCTTTATTATCAAGAATTGAATATTTGGCTGCATTAGGTTGTCAATATTTAATTTTAGATCACATTACAATTGCTGTATCAGAAGGCTCTGAAGGCCTATCAGGTAATGAAGCAATAGATAAGGTTATGAGTTCATTATTAAAAATTGTTAAAAGATATAACATTCATTTAACTTTGATATCCCATTTAAGAAAAAGTCATGGGGATCATAAATCATTTGAAGAAGGCCGTATGGCTAGTTTAGATGATATAAAAGGAAGTGGAAGTATAAAACAAATTAGTTTTGATATTGTAGCTTTTAGTAGAAACATGATGGCAGCTGAAAAAGAAGAACGTAATATAGTTAAATTTGCTGTATTAAAAAGCAGGTTTACTGGAGATACTGGTCATTGTGGACAAGCTACTTATAATGCTGAAACTGGAAGATTAAATTACAATGTAAGTAATATTGCTTTCAAAGAAGTATTATAATAGAATTCGGTTAGAAGTTAGAACTGAACGTAAGACCTTATAGGCAACAGCTAACAGACAATGGTAGGTGGATGAGCAATAGGCTTTTCCTCTCTCGGCCTACATCACTACTAGTAAACCGAAACAGCTGGGTAACCTGTATAAACTGCCCAATAAATAAGGAAAATATGAAATATAGACCATTACCAAAAACATTAACAATACAAGAATCAGATATTGAAGGCTTAGGATTATTTGCAACTAAAGATATTAAAAAGAATACTAATTTAGGAATGATGCATTATATATCTGAATATTCAGAAGTAATAAGAACACCATTAGGTGGATTTATTAATCATAGTAATAAACCGAACTGTATTAAAGAAAAGGAAGATTTAATTTATGAAGAAAGAATATATTTAATCACGAATAGATTAATTAAAAAAGGTGAGGAATTAACTGTTAAATACACAATGTATAAGGTATAAAAATGATGGAACAATTAATATTAGCATTAAAAAAACATGCTGAAGGACATATAGAAAAACATAAAGCCAATGTAGTTATATTGTTACAAAAGGCAACAGGAATAGCAGAGCATCCTGATATTATTGAAACTATAGAAAAAGAATTAAAGATTATAGCTGAATATGATGATCAATTAGAAATGATTAAAAAATATTTTACATAATTAAAGGGTGGCTTTTATACCACCCTTAAAATTTTATTTACCCCTAAATATTTGTGTACCTTTTATACCATAAATACTAGCAACTACTAGGATCCATAAATTAGTGAACCAACTTGGTAGTTGAGAAAAATATTCAAAGAACAATTTCATTTTATCCATAGCAGTTGGATCATCCGATATTACTGCCCATGCCAAAACTAAAATTGGAGCCGAAAGTATAATTAAAACAAATTCGTCTTTCCAATCTGATTGTCTTGTCTCTAATAATTTCCCCTGATATTCTGTTTCACCTTTAGCCATTTTAACAGCATGCATATATTGTGCATCTGCCATAGCCATTTTGGTTTCTTGCCGCTTCTTATAAATGTGAGAAACGGCATTTAAACCTAATTTTAAAGCATTAAACCAAAGCATTATCGAGCCGTTGCTGGAATGTTATTTGTTCCTACTAGAGGAGATTCAGCAAATGCCATGTAGATAAATGTTCCACCACTTGGATTCCAAGAACCAGCACTTGTACGAAGTTTAAATCCATTTGATAAAAAATCTACTACATTATTAGTTATAGTGATGCTACTGGAATTTGGTAATAAATATTCATTCATAACATTAAATGTATTTCTTTTATTATCTAAAATTTGCCAATCATCTGCACCTGATGATAATTTAACTAAAACAAAAGCTGGTTTAAATCCTGTATAAACAAATGTTCCATCTGCATTTCCATTACCTGTGTAACTGCCAAACTTACTAAATCCTTTTTTCTCTGCGAAGCAGTAGGCTATATAGGTGCTACCACCAACTGCTCTATTTGATATACTGTTATTTCCTACTGTAAAAACTGAAGATGTAGGTGATGTATTATTCCAAAATTGAACACTTGTATCAGCAGCGTTAGTTTGATTTAAGTAAATTGATTTGGTATTTCCTAAAGAAGCAAAATATCCACCCCACCAAGCTGTGCCGTTTCTTTCTTTAGTTATTACAACTTGTGGAATACTTCCCAACCCATGACCAACTGTAGCACCAGCAGTTCCATTTCCTGTATAAGACACAATACTAAATCCACTTGTAGTGTTTGCTGAAACTGTTGATGTGATACTTCCATCTGTGTTTGATGATGCTGTGCCACCAGCTAACCAGTTCCAACCTACATAAGTTTCTCCACTTTGATTTACACTTGTAGCATTTCCAACTGTAAATCCATCACTATCAAAAGATTGTAAAGATTCAGCAACAGTAGCATCAGATGCTGTATCATTTGGATTAAGTTGAACTGTTGCACCTCTAATTACATCAAAAAGTACATGACTTCTAATTTGACTTCTTTCTTTAATCCATGTCATATCAGGTTGAAATCCAACTCCAGTAATTCCTGTAGCTGTTGTTCCATTACCTGTATAAAGTTTAGTATTAAAATATTCGTCTGGTTTATTAATTGTTGTGTATGCCATTATAAGTTTAATCCTTTCGTAGATAAGGCCGTATAGCCTGTTGGGACATCGTATTCAAAAATCCCGTTTCCGCTTGCATTCGTTCCTGCACTAGCTACTGCTGTAGTTCCGAAGTAGCCATTACCGAAGTTAAAAAATAAACTTGCATAATTAGAACCACCATTAGCTGATGCTAAAATTAAATAAGTTTTAGATGTATCAATAGCAGAAGTAACTG
>Ga0075478_10000753_pt1 | contig 11769 bp, 9 predicted proteins | sample DEB08_DNA_15_FD_71483 | JGI IMG/M metagenome (GOLD analysis project Ga0075478, IMG submission 71483) | Aqueous microbial communities from the Delaware River and Bay under freshwater to marine salinity gradient to study organic matter... | ecosystem: Environmental > Aquatic > Marine > Coastal ...
TCCGTTATATCAAATCACAAATTCAAATTAATGAAAAAGTCAGGCAAGATCTCCAAGAACTAAAACAACAACAACTTATGGACAAAGCTTCTTCCGGATGGTTTTGGTGATTTTCTCTATTCTTTTTTTAACTTTTTTCTTATTTTAATTTTTATATTTAACAATAATATAAAATGAGTGGCCACTATTGGAGCGTTGGAGATAAAGTGAATATTAAGCAGACTGATATTGAAATCAAGTGTGAAGGCTCTGATGAGTTCACTGAAAATCAAGTCATCGGTATATTTATTCCCCCAAGTGTTTCACTATATTCGGGAAAAGATACAACCTTAAACTTTGATGTTCTTATTGAACAAGTAGGTGATACACCTGCTAAATGTGTATTAGATAGCATCACGGGGGCGAACGGATTATTCTCCAAATGTGTTGTGTATGCTGGGAACCGAACTCAAGTAATAGAAACTTTAGATCACTACAGTTCTTGGTGTAGCATTAAATATTCTTACAACACCAATGATTCTGTAAGAAGTCGTCGTGCTGTTGTTGAAGGTTGTGGTGAATGGTTACCATCATCTCGTGGAACTCTAGGAACTGAGAAATCCATACAGAATAATCACATGTATTCTCCTTATGTTGAACAGGGCAACAAAGATCTTGACCCAACCACAGAGATCACGGCAAAATGTCCATACACGAAAGCAAGTGTTTCCATTCCAATTCATATGGGACTATTTTCGGCAAACCCGAAAGCAGTGCCGAATCTTGCCCTGCAGGGGACATACCTAGAACTAACATGTGAATCTCATGCTAGGGTATTCAGAACTCTTGACAGCACAGCACTCAACAGAAAACAAGCACTTAACCCTGTATTTTATGGGATTGATACTGGAAGAGGCGGATGGGCTGGTGTTTCAGGAGTTGTAAGTTTCACCCGAACTGATGACGGAACTGGATACAACAACGGAACATTCACAGATGTAGCAACAACAACCGACGGCAATGGAACTGGTTTGACTTGTGATATTACGATTGCTGGCGGTGTTCTCACTGACCTTGCTGTGAGTGATGCTGGTATTGGATATAACACGGGAGATTCGGTTGTTCTTGATGCTGGTGTTATTGGTGCTGGTGGTGGTGATATGGATTTATCGGTGGATGAAATTGGTGGAATTGCTCAATCTAGTTTTTGGACACAACCAGCAAACTCACAGCTAGACCCTCAACATTCACCTTTCCAAGTTGGACAGAAACTTAAAATGTTAGCCATGAGTTCATCTCTTATGATTATTGATGGTGGTACTGGATACGATAATGGAACATATACGGATGTAGCAACAACTACGGGTGGAGCTGGTTCAGGTATGACTCTAAATATCACGGTTGCTGGTGGTGTTATCACACGGGTTAATGTTGTAAAAACTGGAACTGGTTATGCTGTTGATGATACAATAACCCCCGACCCTGCTGTAATTGGTGCTGGTAATGGTGATTTAGATTTAGAAGTTGATTCCCTTGCTGGTTCATCGGCAACGTTTACACCCGATTTGGAAATTGTAAGTATTGAAGATGGTGGTGATCCTTCTCGTCCCATCAAGTACAATGTCAATGCTACCACTCCTGATGTTGATATTATCTCTACCACGAATGATGCTCCCCAGTGGGTTGTCTATTCTGAACCAACAACTCTCAATCCATCTTACAAACTATCCAATGTCCGATTAGTTGTCAGACAGCTTGAAGTGAATGGATATGAAAAAGATATGATGTCTAAAATGAAATCAGGTGGTAAAATTATGTATGATGTTCCCTCGGTTTCTTGTGTTCTTACATCGGCAACAAAAGGAGAACTTCAAACATCTCTATCTATCCCGTGTGAACATGCAAAGGCTCGTGCGATTTTATCGTTACCTACAGATAATGAAAAGATCTACACAACCAAAGAAAACTGTGATGGTTCAACTACATATCTAATTGATGAATTAGGTTTTAATCCATCCTCAGAAGATCAATGTATTAAAAATCATTCTGACAGAAGCGGTGTAAGTGGTATTGGAGACTACTTATCCAGCTATAATTACATTATTGACCAGCGGATAACTCCTAGCAAGAAAGTCAATACAAATAAATCGTCTAGTAAAGATAAAGGTATGAATATGGATCACATCATAGAACTAGAGAAAAGTCTCAAACAATCTCATGGAACAACTCCAAGAAGTTTCTCGGCATTTAAATCTAATTTCTGTCTAGGAAGAGCTCTCACGTTAGACCCAAATACAATTTATGATGGTCGTGGGCGTGATATCAGACTTGTTGCTCGTTATGAAGAATCAACTCAACCTCAACACAATAAGCTTTGGAAACATTTCATTTCTCACGTGAAAGTTTTAACTCTAGGAGCACAAGAAATTCAAGTGGAACAATAATTTAAAATATCGGTAATTTTAAACTTTTTTTTTATAAATATTCAAGTTTTATCTAATTTAAAACCATCTCTATTTATTGCTTAAATATAAGTAATTTCTTATATGTTAGTAAATTTTTGTCTATACTTAAAGCTTTGTCAATATTATTATCTATACCAATATATACAATGAACAATCAAATGGAACTTTATAAGAATGCTGAACTCAACCACTATTTACACTTAATCAGTAATCAAATGGATAACAAACATAGTCTTTTTAAAGACGATAAGCAACGACACAATTTTAATGCTAATATAAAAAAATATGCTAAACAAGAAAATTGCTATAATATAACATATCTCTTATTTCAGTATGCTATGGCTCAAGAAAAACAAATTGAACAATTAACTAAACAACTGGAAAATAGACCAATTGAAGAAGTAAAACCTAAAACTCAAAAAGATATTTTACTTGATTATCAAAAACAAGTGGAGGAAATGCCTACTAAATACACGAAACCAACAGATATGCAAGAGTTTCATGATGTGATTAATAAAATGGAAACTTATCTTTGTGATATTGAAGATGAGGAAGAAAACGAGGATTTAGTAGATGAGTTATATGCTGATATTGAAGATGTAAAAGATAAAATCATTAAAATTCATGGTGTTGCTGTTGATGATTGGACTTATTGGGATTCAAAAATTAAAAAAAATAAAATTATCTATTCACCACAATCTTATCAAGAATATATGGAATCAATTGATAATTATATTAAAAATAATGATGGAGTCAATGCTCAACGTATGAACAATTTTAAAAAAACTGAAATTTTACAAAATAAAGAATTAAAACAATTATTAAAATCTTTTAAAAATAAATAGTTTTTATCTATAAAATAATACAGATTATATTTTACTTAAATATAAGTAATTTACTTAAATATAAGTAATCCATAAAATCACTGTTTCAATAAAAGCCTTTCACTTTTGTCAATCATTTATCCCATACTTTTTGAAATTCTCTATTTTTCATTTTACTTATATTTAAGCAATTTACTTATATTTAAGTAAAATATATTCTGTATGATTATATAGATAAAAACAATTAAAGAATTGATGTTGAAATATATTATATTGATATTTTATTATGGATGGAATATACAAGAGTCATTGTATTCATGGTCAGCCTATATATTATCAAAATTTTTGTATTGGTTGTCGTGCTATAAAACAAGCAAAAAGAGATAAATTGTGTGAAGAGTATTATAAAGAAAAACATAAACACTTTGATTTCAAAAAGTATTTTAATGAACAGTATAACTATTATTTTACAAATCCATCTGTTGAAGTTGCTGAGAAAATCAAAATAAGAGAGAATGATAAATTTGCTTCTCTTAAAAGAAGTAATTCAGAAGAAGAACTTAAAAAGACTTATTATAAGTTATCTCGTAAATTACACCCCGATAAAGGTGGATCAACAAAGTTAATGGCTAAACTTAATCAATTATATGATATATTAAAAACTCAATTTATCTAGTAACCACTCTTTTTCTTTTTTTCTTTTGCTTCTTTACTGGCTTTCATTCTATCTTTACGAGCTTGTCTATGTTTGGCTCGTTTTTTTTGATTCTCAGTCATACCTTCAAAAATGTCTGATTTTTTAAGTTTTGGTTTAGCATCAACCACCATGGATGCTTTGAATTGTGTTTCATCTTGGGAAGGAACAGGAGGAGGTGCTTTCTTCGGTTTTTTCGGCATCTTTTTATATATAAAACAAATATATAAAATCTTAATATTTTTTTTTAAATATTTATTTTTTAATTCCTGAGATTATTATATTAAGATATAATATAAATATGTCGCTCGTTGTATGTTCCAATAATAAAGATGAAACTAATCTATATGATCGTAATAGTCTTGACCAAGCACCATATAGGTTTAGGAATCATTTAACCAATCCACTTATTCTTCCACCTAATTCAGAGGTAGCTGTTCAATCAGTTAAAATTAACAAAGATAGCCTTATTCAAACATCTCCTTCTGATATATGGTTTCAATATTTTGGTGAAAGACTAGATACAACTGCCGACCCCAATAAAGTTGATAGAAGTACAAGCAACCCAATCATGTGTTCACTATTAGATTTAAATCGTGAAACTAAAACTTTATATTTGAATTTAAATGATTATATTCAAAGATTAACCGATGGAATGAGACGTGGAATACCACATCCTGATATTGATATGACGACCGATGAGAATGGTGTTGTTTCGGGAACGTTTGCCGAAGTTGTTAGAACGGGTGGTCACTCATCAGCAGAATTTAACAATATTAGAATGAACTTTGCTATGTTGGACTCAACTGGTAATGGTTCCTATGATCCTGATGACCCAACTGTCATTGGTGTTGCTTCTGATGATTGGAAGTTTTTGACTGATGCTTACAGTCTATCAAGAACTATGAGTGTTGAATTAGATGAAGCTAATGATGGAAAAATGCTAGTTACATGTTTAACACCTTCAGATGTTGGTGGTGGAAACAATAATGTTTGTTGGTTAAATCGTAATCCATTATCTCATTTAGGGGGTGTTTTTGAGATTGATTTGTCAGCATTACAAGTCGGTTCAGGTGGTAATCCTGAAAGTATCAACACGGCTTTTGCTATTGGTTTATCTCGTGGGACTGGTAATGAGTATGGACAAGTTGCATATTTAGATCCAACTGCTGGAGATTTATCAGAGAATCTCCATTTTTATGATTTTGTTGTTTATGGAGAACAAATTAGGGGTGCTGGTGATTTCTTCCTTCGTGTGGGTCATTCTGTATTAAACACTGATCCTGATGTAGATCCAGCGTTACCTTTAGCAATGGAAGAGATTATTTACTATGATGATGGAGATGGTTCTGATTTTGCAGCCCAAACAGTATGGAGAGCTGGACAAGTTGTTCAAGCAGGAACAGATGGATATAATCTATCTAGAAACTGGGGAAAGTTTGACAGACTTCGTTTTATAATGGATGGTGAAGAGATGATCATTGAAATGGAATCATCCGTGGGTGGAGCAGGTGGAGCGGTGGTTGCTGATACTCCTGTAACTTTAACATCATACACAGATGCTACTGGTAACTCGGGTGATGCTACAAATTATCCGAAACCCGCTGGACAAACTTGTTGGAACTTATATCCAAAAGTCATGATTGCTAAATCAGGAAGATCAATAACTATTGACAAATATGATGGACGAGTTATGACTTATCAAGGAGTAAACACAGATGCGGATAGTGTTGATTCAAGTTGGTATGTTCGTATGGTTAAAGAAGGTGATATCAGATTATGTATGGAACTAGATACAAGATATATGTTTAATATGGTTGATGCTGATAATGATTATATCCCTGTACCAGCTGATGAAACAAATGCTTTTATGGAAAATTATCACTATGTTGTTATTCTTGGAAATGGAGAACCACACTATACAGACACATCAAGAGCAAATCTACAAGCAAGAATCGGACACAGTAGAGCAGTTCTACATGGAACAAGCGGAGCCACACAAGTCTATAATAGTGATTTAATTCCTAATCTCATGGATACATCATCTATGTTTGTCCGCTTAGATAATTTCACTCAAACAACATTTAACTCGGGAACTGGTCGTCCATCTAAAATACTTTATCAAGTCCCTCGTTTTGATAGTAGTAATCGTGAAACGGGTATGTCTCTTTATTATGAACCCCATCAAAGGACATACATTAAACTTAATAATACGAATGAAATAGCATTGAATGAAATACATTTATCCTTATGTGATAATCTTGAACGATTAGCCGATAGGGGTATCACTGGAAAAACAATTGTATGTCTCCATTTCAAACAAAGTGAAACACCTTTATTTAAAACTAAATTTTAACCAATTATTTTTTACCCTTTTATAGAAATTGACAGAAACTTTTAGAAATTTTTCTATTATTTTTTATTTATCTATTAAGAATATAATGGACTTTTTACCTAATGTCATTGGTGGTGAGGAATCTGATGAGAATGAAATACTCCCTGAAGTAGTTAAAGTTGATTTAAATGAAGATGATGTGTTTGATGATGAAGCACGTAAACCATCTTTAAAAATGAAACCAGTGAAAGAGGAAGAACCTATCTTGCCTGAATCTGATGATGTGGGTGGACTTGATGTACATGAACCCGAACCAGTTAAGAAAGATGAACCAGTTAAGAAAACTAGGAAGAAACGTGTCATGAGTGAAGAACAAAAAGAAAAATTAGCAGAAGCACGAAAGAAAGCTCTTGCAGTGAGACGAGCCAATGCTCAAAAGAAAAAAGAGATAAAAATGCTTAAACAAGCAAAACAAGATGAAGAACTTGAAGACTTACGTAAGAGTGTGAAGACTAAACCAAAACCGAAACCAGTTGAACAACCAGTTGAAAGACCACCAACACCTAAACCAGTTGAACAACCGAAACCAAAAAAAGAGTATATATATACACAAGATGATATGGATAAATTAACATTTAGAGCTATTGCTAATTATGATGAAATTAGAAAAGTGAGAAAGAAAGAAAAAGCAAAGAAACGTGAAGAAGAACAATTGAAATCAAGAGAAAGACAAAAATTAATGAGTTTAGTATCCAAGAAATCTTCTTATAATAGTTCTGATGATTTTTGGGGTAATTGTTTCTAATTTACTCATATTTAAGCAATTTACTCATATATAAGCAATCCATTAAATCACTATTTCATAAAAACCTTTTTACTTTTGTCAATCATTTATCCTAGACTTTTGTAATTATCACACTTTTTTGTTTTACTCATATTTAAGCAATTTACTAATATGTAAGCAATTTGATTTATTCGTTATTTTTAGATTAAATTTTTTTATTGTTTATAGTATAATGGAAGGTCAATCAAAACCAAAAGGACTTAAAATTTATAAGGTTAAGGACTTGGAAGATAAAGGAAAGTATGCTCCTTTAAATCCCATATTACCCCAGCCACCGTTCCTACTTATTGGATACGGCAGTGTACGTAGTGGAAAGACAAATTGTGTGTATGAATACTCAAATGTAGAAACCAAAGAAGGTGTGAAATATATCAAGAATGTTAAGATTGGTGATTATGTTAAAGGTGATGAGGGTTTTGTGGAAGTTCTTGATGTTCTTAAACAAGGAATCCAAAAATGTTATAGAATCATTTTAGAAAATGATATGGAAGTGATAATCACAGACAATCATCAGATACAAACTAAACAAGGATTAAAACGTCTCAAACATATATCAGATGAAGATATTACAACAGAAGAAGGTGATTTTAAAATTAAATCAAAAGAAGATTATGGAGAAGTGATGACCTATGATTTAAGTGTTAAATCAAAAAACAATTTATTTTTTTCAAATGGAATATTGGTTCATAACTCACTAATTAATATGATGAGACGAGAAGACATGTATGGAACTGATTATTGGGATGATGTACTTGTCATATCTAACACAGCTGGAAATGACCCGAAAATGTATAAGTTCATGGGTGATGCTTTCAGACTAGAAGACCACTATGAAAACAAAATGATTGATAATTTAATAGCATCTCAAAAATCATATTCTCGTGAAGAGATGCCGACAGCTCTTTTAATATTAGATGATATTATTTCCAAAGATTTTAAGAAATCATCGGGAAATGCTATCAACTCCCTTGCCACCCGCTTTAGACATTTTGAGCTGAGTATCATGATTTTTGTTCAATCAGCACGTGCGGTGAGTAACATGATCCGTTCCAATGCAACTGACATTTTAATTTATCGTCAGCAGTCTAACCTTGAATGGGATAAACTTCAAGAGGAGTATTCGGATTTAGCACCCAAGAACTTTGCTAATTATTACAAGATAAGTCAACTAGAAAGATATAACTTTCTCTATATTGATGCTCAACAAAACCCAGCTCATTTCTACTCGGGATTTTCAGAGTTGATTGGGATAGGTGATAAGATGTTATGGAAAGGAAAACTCCCTGATGATTCAGATGATGAGGTTTTTGAGTAAAAATAAAATATATTGTAAATTATAATGGAGCAAATCATAGAGAAATATCACAACAACTTTCCAAATTATAGCAAACTTATTGTAAACAATGGAGTCATAGAAGGGATTTGGGTTATGGGAAACAATTACACAACAAAGACGGATTTATATGGAGCGTATCCTTATGGATACTTAAAACGGATTTATAGTATGTTTCCTTTAATTCCCAAGAAATCTCTTCATTTATTTAGTGGGTCTTTACCTGATAGTCCTGAATATGATAAAGTTGATTACAATGTAGGGATAGAAGCAGAGAATATGTCTGATATATTACCCCATAATTTTTATGAAAGAATATATGCTGACCCACCATATTCAGTTGAAGATTGTGAGAAATATGGTTGTTGTATGGTTAAAAGAAATGTTGTTTTTAAAGAATGTTTTAAAATCATGAAACAAGGAGGGATATTGATATGGTTAGATCAAGTTCTTCCAAATTACAAGAAAATAGAGTGGGACATTATTGGAAGAATTGGAATGGTTAAATCAACAAATCATCGTTTTAGAGTTATCACGATATTCCGTAAAAAGTAGTTTTTTAACAATCATTTTTTTAATATTTCATATAAATATAAATATGAACTTTGATAGACGAGTGAGACAACCGATAGAGTATGCTGGTATTCAGTCAAGTATCAATTTATCAAATCAATTGGAATCAAATGAAGCTCAACAGTTTCAAGCCATCAATCAACTTAATAATAGGAATATGGCTGATTATAATGATTTAGTCAAAGGATTACAAGAAGAAGGACGAGCAAAAGTGAAAGAAAAACAAAAGGAAGCCATAGCAAAAGTTGGTGAATATGGTTCCGCTATTTCTGAAAAATATAATGAATACAAAGAATTTATCAAAGAAGGTGGAAAAATATCTGAAGTACCTACATTGAAGTTTGCTAGTAATGTTGGTGGATTATTTGGAAAAGCAGGACAAGGTATTAAGAGTGCTATTAGTTCCACAAATGAACCAACACAACCAACTGAGTTTGAATTACAAGATATGAGTAATCCAGCAAATAATTCAACTCAAGCAATAAAACAACAAGGTTTAAATGAACCTCGTCCTGTAGAAGCTGACCAACCCGAAATCAATCAAAGTGGTTCAGATGAAGCAGATGAAACACGTGAAGCATCAAGTAACAGTGGTGAAAATGCTGAAGATGAATTGAATGCTCGTGGTGAACTTGAAGAAGCAGGTGAAGAAGCAAGTAAAGTTGGAAAAATAGGAAAAGGTATTGCTAAAGTTGGTGGAGCCTTATTTTCAGCAACAACTCTCGGTTCTGATATATATGATCAAGTAAAAAATAAATCTTTCTTTTATGGTGAAAATACTGGAGACAAAGTTGGAAATTTCATGAATGAAATTGGTTCGGGTGCTGATCTTTTAGGTGTTGCTTCAGGTGATCCATTATTAGTGATGGCTGGTGTGGGTCTCGGTGCTGTGGGTGGATTAGTCAGTGATATATCTGAATTATTTGGTCATCATAAACAACAAGAAGCACCACCACCACCACCACCGAAAGTGGTACAAACACCAACACAGATTAATCTTGCGGGTGCTGGTGGAATTGTTCAAGCACAACCATCAACATTAAGAGCTGTTGAATCAGGTGTTTAATTACTTATATTTAAGTAATTTGCTTATATATGAGTAAAGTGATTAAACAAAGAATTTCAAAAAGTATATCATAATTGATTGTCAAAAGTAAAAGAGTTTTATAAAATAGTGATTTTTATGGATTGCTTATATTTGAGTAATTTGCTTATATATGAGTAAAATGAAAAAGATAAACTTATAATTTTAATATGATATAAATATATGGATGATTTTGATGTTTATATTTTGATAGCAATATTTTTGTATTTGTTTGGTTGGTTCAAATTATTAAGTTTTTTCTTTTGATTTTTTTTTAGTATTGAATTATAATCTTTTTAAGATTATAACAATGTCGTCAAGATACCTTCAGCTAGATCCACAAAACCGCAGTTCAGACAATACCTATGCATTCCGCAAGGGCTATGCCCAACTTGACTTCCGAATTCCTGAGGGGCCTCATGTTTTAGACCCTCACTCGGTTCGTCTTGTTGGTGATATTCGTTTTTTCAAAGCTGATACTTCACCTCCAACTGAATTAGCTGGTGGAGATACTCTTTCGTTAAGTTCCAAAATTGGTGTCTATTCTATAATGCAGGCTCTCATTTGGAAAAGTGGTCGTACAGCAACCACAATCTCTCATGAAAAGAACTACAATAGATGGTGTAGTTCATACCTAGCAATTACTGGCGGGATGGAAAATTCGCTTGGTCACCTTTCGGAGAGTGCTTTAACTCTTCCCAACTTTGAAGCATGTAAAGAATCCGTTGTTTGTAAACCTGAAAAATCGTCTTTCTGTGTCCCCTTAATTTGTGGGCTTCTGAACGCTGGAATGAGCTTGCCCCTTACCCCTAATACTTTAGGATCGCTTGATTTAAGCATAATGCTTGAAAGTGATTCACAAGCACTCCAAGTATTACCAGCTGATTTTGAAAATGATCCTGATGTTGCTGATTATTTATCGGCATATTATCAATTAGAAAACGTAAAACTTGTCTGCTCTGTAATCACTCCGCCTCCTGATGAATTATCTCGCCTCATGTCCCAAAAACAAGGAGCTATGACTTATCAATCCATTCATAGTTTTTATGATACGGCAAACAGTAACAATATTCAATTATCTATGAATTTAGGTTTATCCAAAGTCAAATCTCTATTTATCAATATGATATCCTCTGATAAACTTAACAACATTGGTGCTGATAGTTTTGCTACTCTTCCACCAACTAATCTAGACGGGACACAAGGTTCGGTTCAAAAAATCACCTTCTTACGTGGAGGTACAATTTTTCCAAAACTTTTTCCACGAAATACAAATTTTAAAGAAACTACCAACACATCTGTATATGACCCAGTATTATTCAGAGATTATATCCAAGCTGTGTCTAAATATGATCATAATTATCACAATCTCGGTGGTCTCACAAATGCTAATCATGGATGGTTAAGCAAAGTATCGGCGGGTGGTGTCAATCGTGGTGTCCCGTATCAATTTGTTCAGAATGGCGGTGTCTTCTTCGGCATAGGTCTAAATTACGATAATTATCTCAACGGCACGGGTGTTGACCTAAAAGAACAAACTTTCGGTGTATCTATTGAATGTGATTTAACTTCATCTAATGCTCAGTCTCTTTTCATGTTTGTTAATGCTGAATCAACTATCCTATATAATGAATCGGG
>Ga0075478_10000759_pt1 | contig 11733 bp, 6 predicted proteins | sample DEB08_DNA_15_FD_71483 | JGI IMG/M metagenome (GOLD analysis project Ga0075478, IMG submission 71483) | Aqueous microbial communities from the Delaware River and Bay under freshwater to marine salinity gradient to study organic matter... | ecosystem: Environmental > Aquatic > Marine > Coastal ...
TGTACTAATACCTCCATCATACGATCTAATTTAGTGTGAACTTCTTTAAGTGCTTCTTCTACCTTTGCGATCCGTGCTTCAACAGCTCTATCTCTTTCCCGCTGTGCAGCTAACTCCACCTCTATCTTAGTCATTCTTTTCTCACCAATGTCTAAGCGTTCGATTATGCGTTTAATAATCCAACCGATAACTCCAAGGGCAATAGCTAGAGCGGTGTTTAATAGACCAGATAGAGATTCGATCATTACATGTTACCCTACTAAAACAACTCTGATATGGGAATAGTCACCAGTTCCAGTACCCCAATCAACATTTGCAAATAAACCACTACTATTAATTGTGTAACCATTAGGTGCTAATTGAGCTGTAATCGTTGTGTTTGTTATATCTGTAATAGTTATACCTCTAGGATTTTGTGAATTACTTATATTAACTATTTCATGCAACTGTTGCTGTCTGTTTGTACCGCTTGCGTCTTCCGCTGCATACACTGAGAAGACAGCACCTAAAGCAGCATCGCCTAAGTCGTGGTCTAAAATCATAGTAGCTCCATTACCTACGCTTACTGGGGTGCCTTGGTCGTCTTGGTCTATCCATCCACTATCCCACTTACTTACAACCTGAGCATCCACATACGCCTTGATGCTTTGTTGCGTGGCAAGTGCAGTAGCAGAGTTGGATGTCATAGCGTCCTCGTCTTTTATCTCAACTTCCGTAGGAGCAGCATTACTTCCACTTACATTACCAAGTGCTCTAAGGTTCGCTATAGAAGCTAAACTAAGTGTACCACTTGTAGTAATAGGACCACCTGTCAGTCCTGTTCCGCTTGCTATAGAAACTACCGTACCTCCACCTCCAGCTGGTAATTCACTGTGCTTTGCTAAACGAACACCAGTACCTGCACCTCCTCCGGTGTGAACGTGTAACGTATCGTTTGTTGTGTCTACTGTTACTTCACCTTCCGCTCCAGCAAAGCTACTGTGCTCGGTGTCTGTACCTCTTCTAAGTTGTACTGATATATTTGGCATGATGGTCTTATACGATTGATCCGAAGTCTAGCGTAAGTGCAAGCTTTGCGGAAGTTACAGCCTCATCGGCTAATTGCGTGGTATCTACTCCACCGTTTGCGATACTTAATGTAGCGTCCCCAGAAGTAGCTCCTCCACTCAGTCCGGTGCTGGCGATAACAGCAGTGATGTCTCCGGTCCCTCCGCTAACAAGTGTACCACCTGCGGTCGATCCGTCGTGTACGTGAAGTTTCTTGTCGTCTGTTGTGTAGATGAGTTCCCCGGCAGCACCAGTAAAACTAGTGTTCTGCGTTGCGGTTCCCCTGCGAATTTGTACTGCAATACTCATAATGTGTTATACTATTTGTCCGTAAGAATAAGAAGCCGATACAGGATCAGTGGCTACACTTCCCCAATCATACTCCGTTGGAATGTCTGTTGATACTTTATATCCCCGTTCAATAACAAGGATTTCTGAAAGATTTGCTGGTGGTGTATCGAACTGTATCTCATCTGCTCCACCTGCTATTGTGTAGTCGTCTGGGTCTTGTACTGCACCGTTAATAGATACTAATACAGCAGAAGAAGCTACACCGTTTGTAGTAAAGGAAAGAGAGAATGTATCAGTCGTACCGTCCCCTGTGAATTTATTAAAGTCTGGAGTAATCCCAACACCCGTAGCAATAGCAGAAGCAATACCGTCTACATAAGCTTTCGTTGTAGCGTCCGCTAAAGCAGTAGGAGTGCCTACATTTGTAATACGTTTGTTCTTAGCGTCCCACTGTGTACCGCCTTGTTCTAACTGCAACGACGCATCATTTAACTCACTGATCTCTTCAGCAAGATAACGATTGTGTAGGTACGCTCTGTCTAACTCCGATTCCGTTAATACAGAACCATTTACAAAGTCTACAAGGTTATCATTAGGTTGGCTCTTTCTGCGTACTCGGACGATTTGTCCAGCTGTTGCTCCTGTAGTAAGTACAATCTTTTTAGTCGGAGAAGTTTCAATAGTGTAGTCAGCTGTTGGACCTAATGTTTTAACAACACCGTTAATCTCGACTGTAACGTGTTCGTCTTCTAAGTAATCAAAAGTAAAAGCAAAGTCCGTCTGGTCGGCTGTCGCTGTATAATCTTGGAAAGTGTTAGCCATGATGTTAAGTGTATATTATTAATTATTGAGTGAGAAGAGCAAGTATTATTGCTTAGGTAATGATATGTCTACAATATCATCAGAAGTTGTGGTTCTTCGGTTAGGCTCTAAAAGCTTTCCAGTGATAACATCAAACCAAGCCTCGCCTTGTGCGTTTTGATATTTTCTAATTTTTCTATCTTTACGAATTTCTTTCCAAGCCCTATCTCTGTATTGTTTTAGTTTTTCTCTAACTAGTTTAGCTTTTGTATCTTCAACGCCACTTACTTCAAAGTTAGGTGCTTTCTTGTATCGCTGAGTCTTTATTAAACTTTCTAGTGATCGTCTAAGAGTTTTACCTCCAAGCGTTACTTTAGACATTTTATCCATCCACTCATCGTATAAAGATAGCTTAGTCTTAGGGTTCTTAAAGTCTCTTGTATCTATCTTTTCTTTTTCTGTTTTATTAAAATTATAACGACCTCCTACGTCTTCTCTTATAGAAGCTAACTCTGTCATTAACTTATCACGCTTATCTTCTGCGAAATAAACAGGACTAAGAACACCCCAAGCACCTTCCCGTTGCCACTGCCTCTCAACCTTTTCTCCTAATAAATTACGTGCGTATAAACCCGGAAACACTCCAGCAGATCGTTCTAATAACTTATCCTTGAAACTGTTAGCTCTGGTTTGAAACTCTTGATTAACTTGATTTAGGTCTCTTAATAAAGACGGTGAAAACGAAGACAAGAAATCTACAGCAGCTGATTCCATTGCGTAGTTACCGGGCTTATAATCTAACAAGCTAAACACAGATTTTAAACCTCTAAGGAAATACTTATCTGAAAAGTTCGTAACAAAGGAAGCGTGCAAAACATTATACCACTCTTGGTCGTCTGGCGTAAGTTCTTCCCCGGATAGCATCAGATAGTGAACCAAATCGGCGTGGACAGACATCATAGTAGAGAACGGCTCAAATCTGCTGTAATCTATTTTGTGACCTCCTATGTATAATGTATTAGGCCTCCACCCAGCTTCTCTTAACCTAGCTCTTTGGTCGTCACTTAAATGTGCTCCACTGCCTGTAATGTTTCCAGTGGCTATTCCAGTCATAATACCAGCACCCAATACTGTACTTGATATACCATTTGCTGCGGCCTCTGCTTGTTCTTCCGCTTTCTTAAGAGTTAATTCGTTTCTTTGTTCAAATAAAACTTCATTAGCATCCTCTATCTTTTTTATTTCCTCTTTAGGAATAACATCAGATTTTAAAGCTTCTGTATTTTTTAATATAGTTTGTTCAACTTCTTTTAGTTTTTTAGCTGAACGAGTACTACCCAATGTAGCTTTAGCCCAATTATAATGAGCTAACACTGGTAAATTATCAACTGTCCATTGAGCAATAGCCGTAGGTGTTTTAATAAAAGGAACCAATAATCTAGAAACTATTTTTATAGGATCACGATAAGCATCTTCGCTTGATCTGCTCCACCTAGAAAAGTCTCTAGCTAATCTAGATATTACTTTATCTGCATACTCTTGTTGATACACCATCGAGAAACCCAACTCAGAAGCCTCGTGAAACTCTTCATTCTGTGCCCAAGTCAAAACATCACCATCTCTTTTTAAGGCTTCGCTCATTCTCTTTTTAGTAAACTGATCAAGTGCCTTACCTTCTAAACCTTTAAGTAATCCTTCTTGCATAGCTTGTGAACGCAAAGCTCTCATAGTACCCATAAATACAAAAGGTTGATCGAAAAGTCCCATCACTCTAAAACTGACAGAAAACAATGGGTCTAGCATTTTACCTACAGCTGTTGTAGGTTCTCCTTCTACTGTTTCTTCTAAAAACTTCCTGAGTAGTCCTCGGTTTCTGTCGCTGTCTACTCCGTACTTATTAACCATTCTTTGTAGTTGGTCTTTGTTTTTAAAGTTTAATTTGATTGGACCTTTCTTTAATGCTTCTGTTTCTTGTTTAGCTGTCTTTTGAATTAAATCTTCTTCGTGTCTTCTAAAAGCTTTAGCGTTAAAAGCTCCGTGTCCGTTTTGTTTCCAAGTGGCTTTTAATATGGTTAACATATCCCCCCAGTTATTAAAGTATTCACTAGTTGCCTTTAGTTCTTGCAAAGCTAGTTTCATCGCACTTACTTCTGGACCGTATACAGCGTCGCCTTGTGCTTGCCTAATCTTTATTTCGTTGTACTTCTTGAGCATCTGTTTAAATGGTAGATACCCCATATTAAACGAAGCGGATAAAAATCCTACAGTCCAAGTTCTAATACTAGCAAGCATAGCGTTTAACCTAAACTTCTCACCAGTTCTTAATAACAACTCAAATGTGCCCATTTCCTCCATACCGAAAGCATCCATCTTGCTTAATGATTTTAAGAACTGAACAACAAATTCGTTATATGCAGCAGCTTCTTCTTCTTTTAACTTGTCAGTTAATACTTTCCTAGCTGCTCGTGCTTGGTCTTTTAATCGCTTAATATCAGCAGGTACAGTCTGGGCTTTCTTAGCTGACGCACTTAAGTACTCTCTGATCTCAGCTATAGATTTATCTGACATCTCTTCAAGCTCTTCTATGGTATGCTTTAAAGAATACTTTTGATATATCTCTTTTGATATAAAGTTTCCTAATATACGTTCACGCATAGCTGATATACTATTCCCCAGCTCTACACGTATCATGTCTACCAGCACTTGTTTTTCGTTCGGGCTTAAGTTAGTAATTCTTTTTGATATATCAGTTATTACATCTTCAACTAATTCTTTTTCCGTGCCTCCTTTAACTGCTTGTTTTATTTTAGCAGTCAAGCCTTCTACTTCTTCGGATAAAACTTTCTGTATCATTTTATCACGCTGTGGCATAGATTCTAAAAACCGTTTACCAAATGCACCCTCTTTAAGTTCGTTTAAAATCCTTGTAGCTTCTGCGGCTTTTTGTGGGTCTAAGTTTTTAGCTTCGCTTATGTCTTTAATTAAAACATCAATAGACTCTTTATATTTCTCTGGGTTATTAAGTATATCTTGTAAGTTATCTAATGTTTGATTTACTTTCTTAACGATTGGTTTACTAACTTGTACAGCATCTGTGAGGTTTTTAGTAAGCCTCTGAGAAAACATATCTAACGCTGCTTTATTAGTGCCTTTATTTAAACGTAATGTTTTTAATACTTGGTTGGATATTCTTTCTTTGTACTTCCCCCATATTGTATCAATCGCATCGTCTACAGTGAGTCCGAACTCTTTATCGATTATCGATCTAAGGTCGCCTGTATTGGCTAACTCGTCAGCGTTGCTCAGTTCTTTCTTTAAGGCTTTTAGTATATTATCGTTTGTTAGCTCTCCGCTTTTTATTCCGTCTATTAAACTTAATAACCTATCTATTGATTCGAATTGTTTTTGAACAGCGGGTTTATATTTAATAGGTTTCCTAAAATTCATCTTAGAATTACCTTTAAAACTAACAAGAAGCTTACCAGATAAATTACCAGCCTTAGCTCGTAAATCTATCATCTTTCTGTACTTGATTAAGTCTTCTTCTAAGTTAAGTACATCTCCTTTTATACCCTCAAATTGTCCTCGTAAATCTTTCGTTATACCTTTTTCAAGGTCTACATCAAACTCCGATAACCGCTCAACCAATCCATTTATTTTAGGATTCATTGTTTTATCTAGTTCTACATTTAATCGAACTAATCGGTTTACTTGATCTGGTAGGTCTTGTCCTTTATTTATGTAGTCTTCAATTTGATCTTCTGCAAACTTCGGTACACGTTTTCCGGTAATCCCGAAAGCCTCTTCACCAGTTTCCCTAGGTAGACGCATCTCAGCGATCTCACCAACACGACTAACGATGTTATCAGCTAAGTCTGTGCTTACTCCTTTACCTAATAAGTTTTTAACTGTGTTAACAATCTTTTCCCACAGCGTCATCTTAGGGGTATACTGAATACCTTTTAATGCTTGCTGTAATTTAACGTCAGTAAAAGCAAAAGACATAAACTCTCCGGGATTACTGATCCAATATAAGTCTGAGTCTGCACCTGCTTTTATAATATCATCACGCATAGCATCTGCTTTTTTAAACATGCGGAAAACTTCTGCTACAGGTTTAGGTATTCCTTTTTGTTTCAGCATACCATCAACCGCTTTTGCTCTAGCTGCTATGTCGTTTAAATCTATTTTATTAAATACATTAGCATCAAAGTGCTTGTATACATTGTCTACAGTTACAGCGTGGGTAGTCTCGTGTAATAACGTATATACAGGGTTTCTTTGTACTACGTTTGAGTTAATATCTAACACCACCCGTTTACCTGCTTGATCAAAGAAAGCTTCAGATTCTTCAAAACCTTTAGGTATCTTACCAGCAAAAGCCCTTTCTTCTATTTTAAAATCTATTCCCGTGTCTTTACCTAGGGCTAATAATTTATCTACAACATTACTATATTCTCCAAGCTCTCCAGCAGATAAATCTTTTAAATCTTGCAAGGCTGCACGTAAAGTAACAGGAGCTGCTGTTTGTTGTTTTGCTACTACTTTTTCAAGCAATACAGAATCCCTGAAAGAATCCGAAACGGACTGTTTAACACCAAGTGTAGTATCTATAGCTTCTCTACCTGCTCTTATAGGAAACACGCCTTTGACTCCTTCAAGCGTACCAACTCGTTCAGCTATTTTAGCAGCAGCTGTGTCACCTACAATAAACGGCATCTTCTCAATCGAGTCGGTAACAACAGCTCTTTTAAAAGTAGAAGCACCTATACCAAGTGAGAAATCAGGATCAACAGACTTGATCAGATCGTTTATATCATTAGTAGATAACTCACCGACAGAACCGTCTGCTCTTGGTCCAGTAAACACATCATCTTCAAAGGAATACTTATAGTCGTCTAAATTTAAAGCAGCTTCTCTAGCTTGCTCAGGTATCGCGATTTTAGCACTGATAGTTTGTTCTTCCGACCCGTATTTAAAAGCTTTTGAAAGTCTGTCTTTAACTAAGTTTCTTTCACCTGTTGCTAAATATTCTATATCTTTCTGGAAGTCCTGCCCCCACTTGTAGCCTTTAGGTAATCCCATAGCTGCCATTTGGTCTGCTTGTTCACCGCCTACAGGAGCAAAGTGTTTGGTAGTTTTATTTTTTAATGCACTACTAAACATAGTACCTAATGTCCTTTGTACATTTATAAAAGATAAATTTTTAGGTATATATACTTTATCAGTGTTGTGTGCATATTGAAGAGCTACTTGATATATTTTTCCCCCTTGCCCAGATCGACCTGTTTTTAAAGCACCTACTTCTACTAATTCTTTATTTCCTAAATCTAGTGTTATTAAATCCTTAACTTCATTTAGTGTTTTACTTAAAAACTCTTGATCGTGTACTACGACAGAAGTCCTGTAGAACGGTGTACCTTTTTCTAACCCGTATTGACCTTGCTCCGCTTTTAAAGGAGCAGTGATGTCAGTGTCTACATTTTCTGTGTCAATTATATCAAAGTGCCTCGCATCCTCTACCTTCCTGCCTGGAATTGTTTTAGGGATAACTTTACCTGCTCTAGGTGCGATTGTTTCTGAAAGTGTTCCGAAGTCCGTGCTATCAATTACAGGAGTTTTAAATAGTTCCTCAGTCTCCGACAACCCAGACCAAACACTTGTTTCTGGCGTTTCTACTCCTTTTATAACATCCAGCTGCCTTAATTCCTCCGCAGGTACATTATCCACCTTATCATCTATGGGTCGTATGTTAGTAAGTATTTCTTCCTTTAACGCAGTCTCTTCATCTAAACTTTCTTTTAATTGTTTAAGTGCAGCCGTTGCGTCCCCTTTACCTTCCGAAGCTCTTTTAACAGCTCTTAAAGCCTTAGCACGTTTAAAGTACATCCTTATATATTTGGCGGTAGGAAATACGAAATTAACACCACCACCTATAACTGCCCCTTCGAATGTGTTTGTTAATCTTTTATAAAGAGCTTCTTCTGCTTCTACATCATCAACATCTGTTGTTAGAAAATCAGCTACTGCACCTTTGAGTGCACCCTCTCCAGCTATTCTACCAACCGCTAAAGCTTTCCTACCTTTTTCTGTCTTACCGATTAATTTAATAACATCATCTGCTTTAGAAGAAATCTTAGTAGTTGTTGAAAATGTTTTAAGTACTGACTTAACCACGCCTCCCGGTCCTGCAAAAGCCGTAACCCAACTACCCATCTCAGCTGCTATTTCTTCAACGGCGTTCTCAGGTTTACCTAACCACTCTTCTTCCCAGTTAACTCGTTCGGTTATCGGGGTCACCCCCAAAGCGTTTGTAACGTCATTAACTGTATTAACTAAATCTTCAGCTGATCTTACACCTGCTCTAGCTACAGCTCTACCAGCCGTACCTACATCCGCTTGTTTAATATCTTGTAAATTTAATAACGTCCTTACTGCGGGCCCTGCTGCCCATTTAGTAAACTGAGACCAGTAAGAATCTTCGGGTTCATCTTCAGGTACATCAGGAGTAGGAGGCGGCGGTATCTCAGCAACAGTTGTCGGTTGTAACCACTCAAGTTGTTCCTCTTCAGGCATTGAAGGTTTTAACCAATCAGGAAGCTCTTCTTCTGCAGCCATCTTATCTGTTTTTGTTTCTAAGTATTTTCTCTTGTTCTTCCTTAAAAAACTTTAAGTGCTCTTCTTTAGATATACCGAACTTTGTATTGTATAAGTTGAACATAGGGAAGTCTTCTATATCCAAACTGGCGGGTGATTCATTATAGATTTTTAATTCTTTGTAAACTTGAGTTGCATCCTCTATCAACATCTCCGCACTTTCGTACATAGGTGTGTATCTAAAATCTAAGTCCACAGCCATATCAGGTGAAATTTCTCTAGGATGTCTGAAACCATAGAACTCTCTGATAGTTTGTAAACCTTCTTTTAACGTGCTGCTGTCTTTATATTCTTCTTTTAATAGCTCCCGCTCGACAAGTTCCGCCTTTTCAAACGCTTGTAATCTACCTTCTAATGTTGTTGGAAGTTCAGAGGCTAATAATTCGTACTTCCCTATTTTCTTCGGGAATTGTTTAGTGAAATCTGTAAGCCAACTAGTTAATACATCTTCTATGTTTTCCTGTGCTTCCTCTAGGTCCGGTATAGTTGGAAGCTCATATACTTCTCCTGCTTTTATATCTTCCTTTATTGCCCTCAACTTCCCGTCGAACCACTGTTTTTCAACTTTTTTATAATCCCTCCATCTGTCGGTTATATTAGATATAACTTTTGGGATTTGTTTTATAATCTTATCGTCCCTTTCTGGGTCTTCCTTTAAAGATGTTTGTAACTTTCTTAACTCAGCCATGTATTCATCTTGAAAAGGTTCAATACCTGTCTCTTTATATTGCTTTATAGTATCAGCTGACTCGCCCTCAAAAACGTCCATCTCCACTATATTTTTCAAAGCGTTCTCAAACCCTCTTTCGTAGTTCTTGTAAGTTTCTGTTTTCTCAAACCACAGATTTGATTTAGCTTCTCGACTAAGAGCGATAGCGTCGGCCTTTACTCTAGGGTCTGTTATCTTTTTACTAGCAAGTAATTCGTTAATATTGGTTTCTGGATTCAAAGCTAACTCAGCCTCTACTTCTTCTAAAGCTCCTTGCATCTCAGCTCTAGACATAACAGCATTTGATTTAGCTACTAAGTCTATTGTGAAACGTTGTATAGAACCCGTTGCGGCGTTCCAAGCTTCTTTATCTTTATCGTTATCTCTGTACTTTAAACCTTCTAAACTTAACGCGTTTACGTCTTGGCTTTGCATTAACTGCTGTGCCCTAGTTCTTGCGTATGTCTCATCCCACCCAGCGTCCAGTAAAAACTCTACGACTGAATCTAACTGCATCTGGTTTATTTGTTCTCTTCTTTCTGGGTTTTTGTCGTTTGATAAACCACCCATAACAGCAGAAGCAGCTGGCATATATAAGTTAGTTATTTCTCGACTGCGATCCCCAGCATCTCTCTTACTAGCTTCTTGAGCAGCTTGTATTCTATCCCTTAAAGGGGTGAATTGCCTAACCGCTTCCTTAGAACCGAACACTGGTTTACCGTTTATCCGTATAGTTTTTATAGAGTCCAACACTTTCTCAGCGTCGTCGTATCTATCTAAGGCATGTAACTGACCAACTACGCCAGCGTATCCATCTATTAATAATTTGTTTCTTGTTATCTTATCTATACCAGACTCAGTAAATAGTTCTTCATAATTAAGAGCGATGTCTGCTAATATAGATGTATCAAAACCTTTATCACGAGTAGCTGCTGTTAAATTCACAGCCAACTCATCTTGTAATCCTTGTTGTATTACTTGTTGTTTTTGTTCCTCATATTGAAGAGCTAATTTGTTTTTATACGGAGTAGTAACATAATCCCACAAAGCCTTACCAGCCGTACTGTTTGCTACACCCTCTCCTACTTGGCTTACTAAACTGTTCCATTCTTCTTGAAAGGTCTCGTCAACGCCTTGTAGGAAAGTAGCTCTATCTTTATAAGTCTCGGCGTTTACTAAATCAGCTTCTTTTGATTGGAGGCTAGGCAGCATCGTGTTATTGATGTGTCTCTTTAACAACGCATCTCTGTATGCTCTGTCTCTATTGGTTGTAGCTAACGGACTAAAGCCGTCTACATCTTTCTGTTTCTTTAACTCAGCTATAACATTCTGTTCTTCTACTAACTGAGCTTGCTCAATACCGATCTGTTTCTGAGTATCCGCTAATTGACCGTAGCTTTTTGCTACACCCATAAACGCATTTATTGAATCAGCTAAATCTAATGCTTTACTTCTGGGTACAGGAACAGCAGCAGCACGACGTTGTCCTACTGAGTATTGACCTAAACCGCCAACTGTTGGTTGTATACCGGGGACTTCTCTTGTCATGTTAGTTTCTTAATTTCTAATCCAGTCCTGTAGCCTTGTAAACCGCCACTTGCAATGCCTAATACATCTTGTAGACCGAATCCACGTGGCTTAACAGGTTCTGCTATAGGTTGGTCTATACTGATTAAACGTTGTTGTGAAGCTAATCCAATATCCTCAAGAGCCATCGCTTTGCCGACTCCTATCAATTCTTGTTGTCTACCTAGTGCTTCTCGTGCTGCTCCTAAGTTAGCTAAGTATTCACCCATAACAGCAGTAACAGATTGTCCAGCTACTCCTCTGTCTCTAGCTTGTTCTAAACCTACAGCTGCTTGTGTAGCTAATTCTCTCTCACGAGTTTGACGACCTATGGCTTCTTGTTGCTGTGCTTGTTGCATCCGCTCGCCTGTCATCTGACGTTGTGCACGTGTACGTTCCGCTGCTGCTGCTTGTGCTTGATAACGACGTTGCATCTCAGCTTGTTGTTTAGCCGCTTGATACTGCATACGGGCTTGTTGTTGTTGCCCAAGAGCTTGCATACCTGCTTGTACGCCGCCTAATACTGCTAATGCTGCTGGATGACACATATCGTTACTTCCTCTCTAATATAAATGACAGATAGCCGTCCAAGTGACAATCGTTAAACTCAGCTCCCAACCACTTCAACCACCTATAACTCAACGTGTTACTCTTCATAACAA
>Ga0075478_10000784_pt1 | contig 11540 bp, 9 predicted proteins | sample DEB08_DNA_15_FD_71483 | JGI IMG/M metagenome (GOLD analysis project Ga0075478, IMG submission 71483) | Aqueous microbial communities from the Delaware River and Bay under freshwater to marine salinity gradient to study organic matter... | ecosystem: Environmental > Aquatic > Marine > Coastal ...
GCTTCAGGAACGGAGTGGTATCACACACCTTCTTTGGGGCAAAATGACAGAGATTTCAATTGTAAAGAATTCGCACCGGATTACGTAGAATTAATTGAAACTTGTATCAAAGGCTCGTTTCATGAAATTTCTCTCGATGAACAGAATGTAATGATTGGGTTGGTTTCAACTGAATTGCCTATTGGAGGTTTAGGTTCTTTGCAAGCAGATAATTTGAACGAAGCAAATGAGTCTATACAGGAAATCATGGACAGAAACACTGGAACAATATCTTGGAAAATAAAACTTGTTGATTCCAATGGAGAATTAATCAGTTCACAAGGCATAGAAGTAAATAACACCATTACAACTCACGATCTAATTTCTGTGGAAGAATTTAAATTAGATCCTATTCAAGAATCCATATACAGTTTTGCAACATTGGTTGGGTGCTTTACACTACTACTAATTTTACCAATGATTGCTTACTTCTCTGCAGTCTACAAAGAAAAAAAGGATGAGGAAGTTAGGGCTAGAACACCCGAGATTGAAATTGAAAAGTAGTTAATTCTAATTTTAGGTAAGCCACCATAACTATCAAAGAATGTTTTAGTAATGTTGGAAAAAGCTTTTGTAAATTTATCTGGGTTAAGCATAATCCGCTGATTAAAATTATATTTAATGAATAGTCAATGGAGGAATTGAACCCCAGTTGAAATATATTTCACAGATATATCAAAAAAAAGACCCAATCCGCTTATATCAAGTGTCCTTATCTGGTCAGTTATGAAGACCAGAGCAATAGCCTTGATATTACTAATGATTGCATCTATACTTGCAGGATGTACAACTGTCGAAGAAGCAGATGCGAGAGCAGATGATGAAAGAATTTCAGATTTGGAATCGGCACAGTTAGATTTAGCACTCGAATTAGCAGAACAAAAACAGATGAATTCAGATTTAGCAATATCGTTATCACAAATTGAGGCTGCAAATATGCAAGCTATTGAAGCCTTAGATACGAATTATCAGCAATTACTATTAGATTTAGAAGAAAATTATACTAATACAATAAATTCTTTAGTATCGACTAATAGTCTGACTCTTGAAGAAATTAATCAAACTAATGCTGCAGCATACACAGATTTGTTATCAACAATGACAATTCTAGAAAATAATTTAGTCACTAGTCAGGAATCAATAAATACCATCATACTTACTATTGACGATATGGATAGTGATGATTCAGGAGATTCATTAGCACAAATCTTACTACTACAACAAGCATTACAAGATTTACAGTTAGATTTAGAGTCCTCAATTGCTGTTCTAGATTCTAGACTGAACATAACTAGGGCAATGAATGATTTTTCTTATCTAGATTTTCGAGGTGCTCAATTATTCAATTTCAATAATGGTTTGGGGATAATGATGGATCCACCAATTTTCGATTTTGCATTGATGGATAATGCCAGTTTGACTTATTCCAACTTTTCCGACGCTAGCTTCGTTAACGCTAATCTAGTTGGTGCAGACGGTATCTTTTCTACATTCCATCGTACTGATTTTTCCGGTGCCCAAATGCACCAAGGGATATGGAGAAATAGTGATTTCAGCGATGCATTATTCGTTGGCAGTCAATTAGCCTACACAGAATTCAGATACAGTGATTTGTCCGGTGCTAACCTAACCGGCGCTTCCATGTATGGCGGCAGTGATTGGCTAATGGTCAATCTTTCAGGCGCCGACCTAACAAATACATGGATGTATGATGTGGATCTAAGATATGCTGACCTAACAGGTGCTGATCTAACTGGTGCAAGACTTGCTTACCTAAACCCGTCATACGGACCTGCGGATATTACAGGTGTAACATGGACAAATGCAATCTGTCCTGATGGAACACATGCATCCACAGTTGGTAATACCTGCGCAAATAACCTCTAAAATGAACACTTTGAAGGTATAACATGGGCCGAACCAATGGTGTCTTACTTTGCTTAGTAATACTACTAAGTGTTGGCAGTTTTATTGCTGCAGCGGAAGATACAGATAGTGATGGCGATGGATGGATAGATTCTTTCGAAGAGGCATGTGAAACAAATCCATATGACTCTCAATCCATACCTAAAGATACAGATTCATCTGGAATTTGCGACACTCTTGATATTGATGATGATAATGATGGTTGGATAGATAGTCTAGAGAATTATTGTGGAACTGACCCTTTGGATAAAAGTTCAGTACCAAATGATCTAGATAATGATGGTGTATGCGACTCATTAGATAAAGATACAGATAACGATTCATGGAGTGATTTTGATGAATTATTATGTCAAACATCTCCAATTGATAATAGTAGTTATCCAATGGATTTAGATCAGGATGGAGATTGTGATCTATTTATTATCAATCTTCCAATAGGACATGAGCCAGTACAAGAGAATGTTTTCTTGGGAAATGACGAAATACAAATTTTGGCTTTGAGTTCAGTATTAATTATTTCAACAGGTACAGTATATACTATTGAACCTGTAAGATGGGCAGTATCAAGGAAAGCATGGCTAGGCCTCTTGTTAATGCTCGGAATAGTGAAAAAAACACAACATGGAGAATTTCAAAGAGGTCGTTTATACGGATTTATAGAGAGTAATCCAGGTATTCACCTATCTGCGTTAACAAGACTTTCAAATTTAGGTAATAATCAAGCAACATATCACTTAGACATATTAGAAAAAGAAGGAATTATCTGGTCAAGGAAGGAAGGTAGATTACTGGTATTCTTTGCAGATACAGTATCTAAGAAATCTGAAATCATAAGTCCATTATTAGATATAAATTTTAGTAAAAATTCTATTAAAAAATCGATATTAATGTATCTAAATCAAGCTGAATTAATGAATCTGACCGGTCCAAATGGCTCAGAATTAGCTAAAGAAATCGGAGTTTCATCCCAAGTACTATCATATCATATTCGTTCATTAATCAATTGGGAGATGGTCGAGAGAAAAAGAACCGGAATGAGGAGTTCACTTTACATTACAGAATTGGGTATTGAAGCATTAACTAAGGATGTGGATGAGAGGAATTATGATGATTAAATTGATCTCGTAAGAAACTATTTTAGTGAAATAACGAAGCAACGTCCGATACACTTGGATGATGAAGACCTAGCACCAAATCCATTATACGTTTTCCAAATGATGTTTGGTTTACCATTTATCATTGTACATTATTTTTCGTGTTAATGCCGTTAGAATATTTTTTTGAGGAACCAAGCCTTGAATTATTATTATTTGTTATTGGAATGATTATTTTTACTACACTATTCTATCTCGCAAGGGGCTTTATCATAATTTCTGGATATTACATGGTTTTAGGAGAACCTTTGCCTGAATTCTATAAAAGGAAGAAGAGGAGGAAGGATAGTAGGAAATCAAAGGTATTTGGCGGAAAAAGGAGTTTGCGAGGACAGATTTTACTTACATTACTATTTTTACCGTTTCTAATAATATCTCCATTCATTGCAATTTATGGATTTAGCTTAAACATATCTGCAAATTATGAAGAAACTTTGTTGGGAGAATTAAATCTAGAAAAATTAAACTTATATCTGAAGCTTTAGAATTCAGAGAATTTGGAGATCAGCCGAAAAAACAAATAATATTTGGAGAGAGTGATGAAGGCAGATGGAAACTAGATATAGGAACCATGATTCAAACAAATGATTTGAGCTGTAATGAAATCTCTGAAGTAATAGGGATCCCTTTTAGGAAAGGAAATCCCGATTGGTATTATGAATAGAGAATATAATATATCCATAATATCATTAATAATTGACTTCTGCATTAATCAGAATACTTGGTGGCAAGATGGTGAATAAATCTGAAACCCCTATTACTAAGTTTAAGGCAGCAGTTTATCAAAAAACTCCAGCTCCTTGGTTACCAAGTAAACCAAAATTTTTGACTATTGTTATTATCATGCAAATTATTCTAATATGCATCTCACAAGAATGGAGGGAATCGAGGGTCGCTTGGCTAATATTAGGAATATTAATTCCTGTATCTGGTTGGTTGTTAATGAGATGGAGGATATATTCTTCGGTATTTATTACCCCCTCAGGAAGAAGTAAAAAGACAATTACTGATCAAAGATGGAAAGAATTTTATTTCACTGGTTGGGGTGAAGAAAGAATGAAAGCACATTATCTAAAGTCAGATATAGAATCTGAAGATACGATATTATACTTGCACGGATATAATTCTAGTTTAGGAAACGGAGAGTCAAGATGCCAACATATAAATTCATTAGGTTTCAACGTGATTGGCTTGGATCAAAGGGGATTTGGAAAACAAAAAGGAAGGCATGAATGGACAATTCTGAAAGTTGTTGCAGATATCGAAATGTTACTGGAAGAGGTTCCTAATGTACTAGGATTCACTCCTAAGAAATTTTGGATTTACGGTCATTCACTAGGAGGTTTTCTTACTATCAGACTTTCATCTCATCCTTCTGGCTGGTGGGAAAAATCAATGCAAGGAATAATTTTAGAGTCACCTGCAACATCATTTCCATTAATTATTGAGAAAAAACTTCCGGGTAGAGCAGTTATGGCTAGCCCTTGGGTACGACACATACTAAGAAGAGAATATCAAAGAATACATCCTGATCTTAATGTCGGATATGCGAATGCTCAAATTCCATATTGGGGAAGTCCAAAAGTCCCCGTATTAGTAATGCAGGCAGAGGATGATGAAACATTAGGTATTGATCATTTCAATTTATTTAGAGAACACTTCAGTGAAAATTCAGATATTCATATTCTCAGTGAAATGCCGCACACATCTAAAGTTGATGTGAAGGAAAGGCGAGAAATATTAGAAAAATGGTTAGAGAGATAACTATATGCAGACATCATTCGATGCTGTTAAATTACCTTCTACATTCCCTGTATTTATCACTCCATTAGGCTCTATGATCATTATTTTGCACTCAGTCTCCGCATATGGTTTATGCTCAATACCCTTTTTGACAACATACATTTCTCCTTCATTTAATGTCACCGTTCTATCTTCGAACTGTATCGCCATTTCTCCTTCAAGTACGATAAATGTCTCATCGGTATGTTCATGATTATGCCATACAAAATCACCTTTAATTTTCACAAGTTTAAACTGATAATCATTCATTTCAGCTATGACTTTTGGTGACCAGTGATCAGAAAATTTGTTTAGTTTATCTTTAAAATTGATTACACTCATGATTTTGCTAGAGGTAAAATATTCATAAAATTTACACTAATATTTTCGAATTATCTGTATATTAAGTGAAAAACATCATCCTCATTATTGATAATCAACATGCCTACCGCGTAGCAATGGATATAGTTCTGGTAGCATCATTTATGCTTTTCATGTGCGCCTTTGCAGGTATTGGATTGGCAAGTATGTTCGTAAAAGAAGATACAACAGATGATTATCTAGTGGCAGGTCGCGGAATGCATCCTGCATTAGCAGCACTATCAGCAGTAAGTACTTGGAATTCAGGCTACATGTTCATCGGTTTCATTGGATTTACATTCACTATGGGATACTCCATAATTTGGATAGGTTTTGGTTCTTTGGTAGGTCAGATTGTTGCATGGGTTTGGTTATACAAGTTCATACAACAAGCTGCAAATGAGCGTGGGATTCGGTCGCTTTCATCATTAGTTTCCGAAGCCACAGGTTCTCCTGAAGCGAAACTCGCTGCAATTCTGTCTATCCTATTCTTGGCAGTTTATGCGGCCGCACAATTAACCAGTGGTGGAAAAGCTCTCTTCGTTATGTTAGGATGGTCTGAAGTGGTTGGAATTTTGATTGGTTTTGTTCTAGTTGTAGCCTACTGTTACGCTGGCGGTATACGCGCTTCAATATGGACTGATGCTGCTCAATCAAGTGTAATGATAATTGGTTCGAGTTTGCTTTGCTACGTAGCTATGCAAGAAGTTGGAGGCTTTTCAGGATTACATAACGGATTAGCCTCACAAGATGCAAATTTGACTAGTATTGTCCCTGCAGATTTAAACTTCGGTGTCAGCCTCTGGATTTTCGCTTTTTTCTTGGGTGGCCTAAGTGTCGCAGGACAGCCTCAAGTAGTTACCAGAGTAATGACTTTGGGTAGTGATGAGGATCGCAAAACAGCAATGCTCTGGTTCTTTGCATGGCAGACACCGTTTCTATTACTAATGGTATTAATTGGGTTAGCCAGTCGCGTAGTATTCACCGGGAGTGATTTCGATCCTGAACTAGGATTACCTATGTTGGCAATGGAAACATTAGGGCCATTCTGGGTTGGACTGATTCTGGCTTCAATTTTTGCCGCAACTATGTCAACAGCAGATAGCCAAGTACTAGCCTGTACTGCTGCATTTACGGATGATGTTATGCCTGAAATTAGTCAAGATCATAAGAAAACAAAAATTGTGACTTTAATCATTGCAGCTTTTGCAACAGCAATATCCATTTTTGGATTATATGTACCGGGAGGAGATTCTGTATTCGCACTAGTAGTACTTGCAGTCTATGGTTTAGGGTCTATTTTCGTACCAATATTGATAATTCGATGGGCTGGGTATGAGCCAGACACTAATCATACAATGGCGATGATGATAGCTGCTTTAGTTACAGTCATACTTTGGTCAATTAGCGGATATGGAGATGATATTTTCCCATCTGTACCTGGAATGGGTGCAGCGTTCATAGTTCACTTTGTCATGAATCAATTACGTAGTTCAGATTTATCACCACTTGGGAGGTATGATTTACCAGATTTCAAAACCTTAGGCATTGGTACACTTGTAATAATGGCTCCAGTTACTATTGTTGAAGCGACTTACGTACTTGCAGGTCCTGATTCATTAGAAACAAATGGAAGTGTTCGGTCAGATTGGTTCGTAGAAGCAGATTTCGAAAGTGAGGAAATAGGAGATGGATTTGAGTACATCAATGACGGACAAACAGTCACAATCAATATGGACACAGATGAAATAGATGATGCCGATGATATGAACATAGTTGGAGTTAGGGTTACTCTGACATATTCGGAAGATGAAACCAGTTCAGGCTTGGGATGCGCTGCCCCTGGTGCATCTAATCCAGACCCCGATACGATTACAGGAACGATGATTCACAATGAGCATAATTCATCATCTAGTGGACAGAATTCTGCTGCAGGGCCTTCATCACATCTAGTAGTAGTTGAATGGTATAATACTTCGATGATTGGAAATGTTAGTGATGCATCTAAATCAGAAATCAAAGACTGTTTAGATGTTGGAAACGATGGTTTAGGTGAATATAATCTGGAGATTAGCGTAATAGTGGATTCTGGAGGCGGAATAGGGTGCTCACATACTGATGAAGGTGAGGGGGTAGAATATTTAGTAGAAGTTATTACTCTAGATTACTCAATACTATCTCAGTGAAATATTATATTGAATTAATATAATTGATTCCTTAAAGCGCAAGTAACTTGAGTAACATACTTGTCGTATGTACATGGTTTCCTCCAGGCAGATTGTAGCGCTACTGATATTGGCAACACTAATTCTTCCTATGACTGCATCGGAAATTAGTCCAAAATCAGATAGAGGTGGATACGATGCAGCAGGAGAATGGCAACCTAGGAACTCACTGGAAATTCATGACGAATGGTGGATGGATTGGTCTAGAGATGCAAACCATGATAGGATTGATGATCGTCTTGCATGGCTATTAACACAACCAATAGAAATTAATTCTGAATGGTGGAAGAGAGCAGAACCAGGACACGCAAGAATTTTCATTGATTACGACCATCATCCTTCAGCAGCTGATGTAGAAGCTTTGGAAGAACTTGGAGTGACAGTTACCATGAGGCCTATTTACTTAGATAGCCTGATTGCAACTGTTCCAATAGATATTATTCATCCTAAATCCTTACTGCTAGAATTACCAGGTGTTGTGATGTTAGAAGATTTAGGACTAGCAGAAACACACATGAATGAAGCCGTACCAAATATGGGTGTTGAGCAGGTTTGGTCGGAATATGGTTATGATGGAACAGGCGTTACAATTGCAGTTCTTGATACGGGAGTACGGGGGGACCATGAAGGCCTCAATGATATGGATGACGAGCTAACTATTGGTTGTGAACAACCAGAGCCTGATCCACTAAACCCTAATCCTATTGAAATCGATTGTGATCCAAAAATATCTGCATTTTTTGATGCTGTAGTAACAAATTCTGAACAACCAGCAAGAGAGTCCTATGACTCAGGAACTCACGGAACTCATGTTGCAGGAATTGCGGCAGGAACTGGTGGAGGGCAGGAAGCTCCCGACGGTTCGAAATATGTAGGGGTAGCTCCCGGAGCATGGGTCATCAATATCCTAGCATGTTGTGACGGAGATATACAAGATATCATTGAAGGAGCACAATGGGCAATAGAAAATAAAGATACTAAAGGAATAGATATTCTGACATCCTCATTAGGGGAACAACAGTTAGAGATTCATTTTGATAATGATGGTTCCTCTGCATGGAGTCAACAAATGGATGCTGTTGCAGCATCTGGAATAATTACCTTCTTATCTGCTGGAAACGAATTTGGAGGCGCTACATTTGCTGGTTGTAATACTATTGATAGTCCAGGAGATGCTAATCTTCCAATTACTGTTGCTAGTCTTGACAAAGATTTGGGGTTAGCGATTTACTCGAGTAGAGGTTATACCTCAGATGGTAGAGTGAAACCCGATGTTTCTACTATCGGTTCTAACATAATGGCTCCAGATGCTGCCACCTCAGATGGATATACAAGTAAGTCTGGAACTAGTATGGCTACACCATTAATGGCAGGAATTGCTGCATTGATGGTAGAAGCTAACCCAGATATCACTCATGAACAAGTCAAATCTATAATCAGTTCAGACTCGATTGAACGGGATTTACAATTACTTGACGACCCTGGATTTAATGATTGTAGCATATTAGAATCAAGACCTGATAATGAATTTGGATATGGTCAAGCAGACCCTCTTGTATTTGTCCAGTCTGCAGGTGCTATTGACTCTTCACTGAATGTAACTATGGAGCTTGAAACATTACAAAGGATTGGTAATGAATCACGAATATATGGAACATCTTCTGGTGCAGACACAAGTTCGGGATATGTTGAAGTTAAGGTTGGAGGAGGTGATTGGCAACAAGCTACTGATCTTTCATCTGGTGGCGATTGGGGAACCTGGGATATAAAACTGAAACCACATACAGAATCAGGTAATTCTACAATATATTCAAGATTAGTAATCAATGAAGACCGTATGTCTCCTGTAGATTCCTACAGAGTAATTTTGATTGACGCACAAAGTGATACTGCTAGTTCCTCTAGTGATAGTATAATGTTTGGGGCATATGCAATAATCATAACACTAATAGCAACATTTGCCCTTTTAGGAATTGGTTTGAAGGATTTGCGATCTAGAAATAATTAGATTATCAAACTAAAAATTAAGATTGTAAATATATTACTCAGAATTGAATTTTTCAACACACAAATTAACTAATAAATCACCAAAGCAATAGAAGGCTCCAACGAGAAGTGGAGGATTCCATGCTGTCAAACCAGTCCATGGCACATTGGGAGACCATGACCAATTTCCAAGATAGGTGCCCCAAATTTCCATAGCTAAGGCAGCCCAAACCATGACCGCATAAAGGCGAGGTTGGGGGCCCCATTTAGTAAATACAAGTACCAATATTAGTAATATTAAACCAGATGTATCTCCACCAGTATATACGCCATAAGCAACAAGAGGTATGAATGGAATTAAGGCAAACAAGGCAAAATTATCCTTAATTTGGGTCGCACCTCTTCTCCCTAAGTCAAAGAGAAAATAATGCCCTGCAGGTACGAACAAGGGCATCAAATCACGCTGATACTCATAAATTAACCAAATTTCAGAGAAAAATAATTCCATTGGCGTTGCTATAACTACAACTGCGATCATCTCGATTCTCTCTTTTCTATCTGCAATAACAAAGATAGCAAAAAATAACCCCCAGCACCACAGATTAACTGGCCATTCAGCCATATTATCAGATAGCAATCCTCCGGCTGCTGTAGATGAAATCCAGAGTCCGATTACAATGGTAAGAACATATAGCCACACCCGCTGATTCATGATAGTCGGAAGCCATAGTGGTTTTCATTTTGTAGTATGACGGCTAACTATCTCTGTCTCTTTTACTTGATAAGTAAATGGTACCGAATATTATGGAAATTAACATTAACTCTACAAATGGCCACTCTCTTTCCCACCGATAATACACAGAGGAACACATAGTATAAGGAAGAATAATGCAAGTTTTCTACGTATTTCCTTAGGAATAAAATTCCCAAAAAAGAATTCTAATCAATATACTAGATTGAGGAGACTGTAGAGGACCACAACATTAATCCGGGAATAAATACTTACAACCTTTTCTCCGTCACAACTAATTCATCACGAAAAAATTATTAGAATTTTGTATAAATAAAATAAATTAACCCCTAAAAAGGATTAATCAGTCCTATTATCATGATTCTGGCGAATAGAAGAGTGTTTGAATTCTTCATGGGGGATTCTTCAGAGGAGAAAATTCGTAAATTAGCAATTATTTTAGCAGTAGTAGGATTCTTTGTTCATATTTTATTATGGGCACTATACAGAACTGAAAAAGTTGCAATCACAGGTGACGCTTCCGAGCTTGTTAGTTCTCCATTATCAGCTCTTTACACGCCATTTTCCATTCTCTTAGTTTATGAAGTGTATCAATTAATTAGAACTATACCGGAATCGTTCTCTTCCTCAGTAGGGAAACAGTATGAAATCGCAACGCTACTAGTTGTCAGAGATATTCTAAAGAGACTATCCGAGATTGAGAATACCGAGGGTTGGAATTTCAGTTCTGATCTTGGATTTCTATTAGTTGAATGTGCTGCTTTCTTAGCATTATTATACACATCCCTAACTTACTTCAAAATGAGTAACAGTTCAGAAAAAACAGAAACTATGGCAGATGACATAGCCATCTTTGTTGAGGCAAAAAGAGGAATTGCTAATGCAATGCTGATTATATTTTTGATTATGGCAACATACTCTTTGTATTCTTGGATGGGATCTGTACAGGAGGGAGGAGGCTCTGTCAGTCGTATAATTTTCTTCTTGGATTTCTTTACATTGTTGATACTTACTGATATTCTTATTTTGTTAATCTCATATTGGTTTTACACAGATTTCGGCAATTTAGCTAGGAATACTGGATTCGTACTGTCAACAGTAATTATTCGAGTAGCAATTTCTTCAGAGGGAGTATCATCAATGATTCTATTTACTCTCAGTGGCCTATTAGGAATTGCTATATTGAGGATGTTTATCTTAAATGAACAGGCATTCAGTCAGGATTCAGAAAGAGAAAATATGATGGAAGTTGAAGCATGAAAAAAAGGTTGCCAATGACAAAATCTGCAGAGTTTGATATTTCGTCATCAAAACTTT
>Ga0075478_10000794_pt1 | contig 11490 bp, 9 predicted proteins | sample DEB08_DNA_15_FD_71483 | JGI IMG/M metagenome (GOLD analysis project Ga0075478, IMG submission 71483) | Aqueous microbial communities from the Delaware River and Bay under freshwater to marine salinity gradient to study organic matter... | ecosystem: Environmental > Aquatic > Marine > Coastal ...
GTGTCCTCGCGCACCCCGTAGGACACGACGTTGAACCACTTGCCGGAGAAGTTGACCGGAGAACCGTGGGTGAGGTGCCCACCGTGCGACAGGCTCATCGCCAAGACGGTGTCGCCGGGCATGGTGAAGGCTCCGTAGGCGGCGATGTTGGCGCTGGCACCGCTGTGTGGCTGAAGATTGGCATGCTCGGCACCGAAGAGTTCTTTCGCCCGCGCGATCCCGATCTCCTCGGCGGAATCGACCTCCGAGCAACCGCCGTAGTAGCGCCGTCCCGGATAGCCCTCGGCGTACTTGTTGCTCAGCGTGGATCCGAGCGCAGCCAGCACCGCCGGCGATGTGAAGTTCTCGCTCGCGATCAACTGCAGCCCGCCGCGCAACCGATCGAGTTCCCCCAGGATGATGGACGCGATCTGCGGGTCTTCGGACTGCAGAGCACCGAAGTCCGGTCCCCAGAACACGTCCTGATCCGATGACGTCATCGCTACTCCTGATCGCTTGCTGGTGAGGGTGGTGCCTTTGCCACCGGGTCGGACGGCGATTGCTCCACTGCCGTCACTGTATCCCCGGTTCCCTGCTCGAGCCTGCGCAACACCTCCTGAACCCGCTCGGCAGCGACGGCGCCTTCTCGGGCAATGGACACCTCAGTGAATCGGGCGTCGACGATGGTGCTAGAGAGTTCCGGGTCTTCCTGAGCCGACCATGACCGTTCTCCGAGGGCCCCGACGTCGCACGCGCCAGAGACGTCGTCGCCGAGCGCTTCGAGTGCTTCTTCCATGGTTCGCGGTGCGTCTCCTCCAGCGATGGTGGCCGTGCTCGCTGCAATAGGTCCGAGTCGAGCACACACGGCGAGGGTGACCGGATGAAGCGGCATGCGGACCGCCAGCGGCGCACGCTTCGGGTGATCCCAGGCCAGCGTCGGCTGCGGCCGCAACAACACCGTCAGCAAGCCGGGCCAGAACGCCTCCATGAGTTTCTTCGCGACCCGCGGGACTCGTGCCGCAACGCCGGAGACGACAACGGGCGAGGCCACCAGTAAGCCCAAGGGGGTCGACTCGGGCACCATCTTCGCCCGCCGGAGCAATGCCGTTCCGCGCAAAGAAAAGGCATCGGTGGCAACGACGTAACTGTTCTCGGTCGGCAAGATGACCAGACCACCGCGCCGCATAGCGGCCACCGCACCACCGACAGCAGTTTCCCGGTTGGCTCCGTCCGCGCACTCCCACACCTGTCCGGCGCTCATCGAAGACCCGTCATCGAATTTCCTCGCTCGCCGAAATCAGAATTCGGCTCTCGTGGCAAGGGTAAAGCGTGGCAGTCCGGCCAGATCCCGTCTGTCGGTCACACCGGTGAAAACACTGGTTCCGGGAAGTCCGGGGATGTGGGTCGCCATGTCCTCATCAATCACGGTCTGGCGAAGGATCTGCAGAACTCCTCCGGCGGGACCGTCTGGGCCGTGCGTATCGGCGTGCTCGATCGCCAACAAGCCACCCGGTCGAAGGAGCACCGCCGCCGTTCGCGCGATGCCACGCACCACGTCCAAGCCATCGGTGCCCCCATAGAGCGCTACCGCCGGGTCGTGATCGCGCACCTCGATCTCGCGCGGAACCATCGCATCGGGGATGTATGGCGGATTCGCGCACACCACATCCACGGCGCCCGCCAGGTGACCGAGGCTTTGACCGGGCGACGCCACTTCCGTGGCGTCCGCTGCTACCACCTCCAGCGAGGATCCACCAGCGGCCGCTGCGGCTCGGTACTCCTCGACGTTGCGCTCGGTCCATTTCAGCGCGGCTTCGTCTTGTTCAACGAGAAACACCATCGACCCGGGGGCTTCGAGGGCGAGGGAAAGTCCGATGACTCCGCTTCCCGCACACAAATCCACGGCCGTTCCGCCCGCGGCGTCACGCAACGCACGAACTCCGGCCTCGGCGATCAATTCGGTCTCCGGCCGTGGGACGAACACACCGGGTCCCACCGAGACCTCGAGCCGACGGAATGCAGCACGTCCGGTGATGTGCTGCAGGGGAACGCGCGTGAGGCGCCGGGCCACTGCCTTTTCGAATTGCACCCGCTGCGACGCGCGTGGCTCGTCATGCAGGAAGAGCCGACTGCGCGGAACGTCGAGCACCCACGCCATCAGCGACGCGGCATCGGCTTGCGGCGACGGGACCCCTGCACCGGCGAGTCGGCGTTCGGCGTCGTAGAGAAGGTCGCGAACCGTCTGCCGGCCACCATCGGTGGAGTAGCCACCGGACTCGACGTCGTCGAAACGGGGGGAACCGTCGCCCATGGCTGATCCGTCCCCTCAGGCCGATGCCTCTGGTGATCCCGACAGTCGGGACTCCCGATCCGCCAGAGTGCAGGCGTCCACGATGGCATCCAAGTCGCCATCGAGAACCTGGTCGAGGTTGTGGGCCTTGAAACCCACGCGATGATCGCTGATCCGATTCTCGGGAAAGTTGTAGGTGCGGATGCGCTCACTTCTGTCCACGGTGCGGACCTGACTGCGTCGTGCGTCCGATGCTTCCTGTGCCGCCTGCTCCTCCGCAATGGCCAGCAAGCGGGCGCGCAGAATGCGAAGCGCCTGCTCGCGGTTCTGCAGTTGGCTCTTCTCGTTCTGGCAGGACACGACGACGCCTGTGGGAACGTGGGTGATGCGCACAGCTGAGTCGGTGGTGTTCACGCTCTGCCCACCGGGACCCGAGGACCGGTACACGTCGATGCGGAGATCGTTCGGATCGATGGTCACGTCAACGTCCTCGGCTTCCGGCAAGACGAGCACGCCCGCCGCCGATGTGTGAATCCGGCCCTGGGATTCGGTAACGGGCACTCGTTGGACTCGATGAACGCCACCTTCAAATTTCAGTCGCGCGAAGGGAGCTTCTCCCGGCTCGGGAACGCCCTTGGCCTTCACCGCGAGGGAAACGTCCTTGTAGCCGCCAAGGTCGGACTCGACCGCGTCGATAACCTCGGTAGCCCAACCGCGCCGTTCGGCGTAACGCAGATACATGCGCAGCAGGTCTCCGGCGAACAGGGCTGATTCCTCGCCGCCCTCGCCGGCCTTCACTTCGACGATGACGTCCTTATCGTCCATGGGATCGCGGGGGATGAGAAGCTCACGAAGCCGCTCTGCCGCGCGCTCTTCCCGATCCGCCAGACTCGCTGCCTCGTCGGAGAAGGCGTCATCCCCCAACTCCGCCAGTTCCACGGCGGCGAGGTGGTCCTCGTGCAGAGCGCGCCATTCTCGATAGGCGGCAACAACCGGGCGCAATTGCGCGTACCGGCGGCCGAGTTTGCGAGCCGCGGCCTGGTCTGCGTGGATCGACGGGTCGGCGAGTTCGGTCTCGACCTCGTCGAGTTCGCTTGCGAGGTCCTCGCAACTGTCAAACACGCCTTCGCCCTCCCGCCTGACGTAAATGCCGAGCAGCCAACAAAAGATCGGGCGCCGGTCGGGGACCGACCGCGCGACGGGGGAGACACGCGGCCGATCCCGGGCCGGCGCCCGGGAGTCGTGCTAATTCGATCCTGAGCCGGAGCTCTTTCCGTAGCGGGTTTCGAACTTCGCTACGCGACCACCCGTATCGAGAATCTTCTGCTTGCCAGTGTAGAACGGATGGCACTGGGAACACACGTCTGCGTGAATGACGCCGTTCTTCGCGGTGCTCCGCGTCGTGAACGTGCTCCCGCAGGTGCACGTCACCGTCGTCTCCACGTACTCCGGGTGGATATCAGCTTTCACTTCGTCACGTCCTCTGTGTTGGTGTCCGGGTCGTCGGCCTCACTCGGGGGTGAGGCGACGGGAACCGGAGCGCGCAAATTATGCCACGGACAGGGTCACTCTTCCTCCGTGGACCCCTGGACAGATGGTGTGGTCTTTTGCACCTGGAGTAGGAAGTCGTAGTTGTTGTCGTTTTCGCGCAGTTTGCTGAGCAGCAACTCAATGGATTGCTGCTGGTCGAGCGCGTGCAGGACCCGACGCAGCTTCCATACGATCTTGAGTTCGTCGCTGGACATCAGCAACTCCTCCTTGCGTGTGCCGGACGCGTCCACGTCCACCGCAGGGAAGACCCGCTTGTCCGCGAGTCGGCGGTCGAGCTTCAATTCCATATTGCCCGTGCCCTTGAACTCTTCGAAGATCACCTCGTCCATCCGCGACCCGGTCTCCACAAGAGCCGTGGCAAGAATCGTCAGCGAGCCGCCGTTCTCGATGTTGCGGGCAGCACCGAAGAACTTCTTGGGCGGGTAGAGCGCCGTAGAGTCGACACCACCGGACAAGATGCGTCCAGACGCTGGCGCCGCGAGGTTGTAGGCACGGCCGAGTCGGGTCATCGAGTCGAGCAGGACGACGACGTCGTGCCCGAGTTCCACCAGACGCTTGGCGCGCTCGATCGACAGTTCACTGATGATCGTGTGGTCCTCTGCGGGGCGGTCGAAGGTCGAGGCGATGACCTCACCCTTGACTGAACGCTGCATGTCGGTGACTTCCTCCGGGCGCTCGTCGACGAGCACGACCATCAGGTGAACCTCGGGATTGTTCTCCGTGATGGCGTTCGCGATGGCCTGGAGCACCATCGTCTTTCCGGCCTTCGGCGGAGACACGATGAGTCCGCGCTGCCCTTTGCCGATCGGGGCGACGAGATCGATAACGCGTGTCGTCAGATTCTGCGGTGTCGTCTCCAGCCGCAACCGGTCCTGCGGATACAGCGGGGTCAACTTCGAGAAGTCGGGCCGGTCTTTGGCCGCCTCCAGGTCTCCCCCATTGATGGTTTCCACACTCACCAGCGGGTTGAACTTCTCTCGCCGTTCACCGTCGCGCGGTTGACGCACCTGACCGGTGATTGCATCTCCCTTGCGCAGGTTGTACTTGCGCACCAACGACAGCGAGACGTACACGTCGTTGGGGCCAGGGAGATAGCCACCGGTGCGGACGAAGGCGTAGTTGTCTAGTACGTCGATGATGCCCGCCACCGGCAACAGAACATCGTCTTCGGTGACGACTGGCTCGCCGTCGCCGTAGCCACCCTTGCGGTCGCGACGGTCCCGGTACCGGTCACGACCCCGACGGCGGCGGCGCCCGTTGTCGTCTCGGTCGTTCCGGTCGCCACGGTCGCCACGGTCGTTCCTGTCGTTGCGCTCGTTCCTGTCGTTTCTGTCGTTTCTGTCGTTGCGAGAAGACCCTTCGGAGGACTCCGACGAGCCCGCACCATCGGACTTCGAGGCCTTGCCTGCGGAATCTTGTGCCTCCGAGGAACCTGCACCGTTGGGGGACCCGGCGTCGCGCGCCGCAGAACGCGAACCTCGCCGCGGGGCACCGCCTTGCTGTTGCCGCTCACTGATGGCGGCGATGAGCTCCTGCTTGCGCATGCCGCTCGAGCCGGTGATTCCCAGCTGCTGAGCGAGTTGCTTGAGCTCGGGCAGAAGCATCGAGGCGAGACTGCTGCCTCGATCGGCAGTGCTCGTTGTTGTGTCGGTCATATTTTCCTTCGACTGTGCTGACGTTCTCTCGGTCAGCGGAAGCGTGAACTGTCGGCACCCGCGACGTCACCGACAACGGGGCCGCCTCGCAAGCCTGGGCTCGAACCCCGAGGAAAACATCCCGGGCGGGAAAGAAACCGTGGGTTCACCTGCTGCACCCTCGGTGCAGGAAGTCCAATATCGGACCTGTGAGGCGATACGACTGTAGCACCGCACACTTACGGGGAGTCAATAGGGCACTCCCGCGCGCCCACCTCGCTGATCGCGAGGTCGTGCACACGCCAGCGACTCGCATCTTTTTGCGCAGCACCACTCAGGCTCGCCACCGTGTCGTGCATTCGCTGGAAATCCTCCGCGCGGTCGGTAACGGCGATGACCGAGGGGCCGGCGCCGGAGATCGCGGCAGGTAACCCCGCCGCACGCAAGGACGCCACCAATGCGGAAGCCTCCGGATAGGCATCTGAACGCGCAGGCTGGTGCAGTCGATCGGACATCGCCTCCCACAGCAGATCCGGTTGTCGGGTCATGGCGTGGACGAGCAGCGCCGCACGGCTCAGGTTGTGAACGGCGTCCGCATACGACACAGATCTGGGAAGGACGCGACGCGCATCCAATGTTGGGAGCGTCTCGGTCGGGACTGCGAGCACCGCGCGCAGGTCAGGGTGCGCATCCATGCGAACACATCCTGGCGAACCGGCGTCGTCGAGCCAGGCGATCGTGAAGCCGCCGTGCAACGCCGCTGACAAATTATCCGGGTGACTCTCCATCGTTGTCGCGAGTGACAACAACTGCTCGTCGGACATAGCGATGCCCGATTCCTCCACCACCATGGCGCGCGCAAGGACCATTCCACCGATGATCGCAGCCGCTGATGAGCCCAACCCCCGTCCGTGGGGAATCGCGTTACGGCAGCGAAGTACGAAACCGGTCGGTTGCTGACCCATGGCCGCGAAGGCCGTTCGCATGGCCGCGACGACCAGGTGCTGCTCATCGCGGGGAACCTCGTCGGCACCTTCGCCCGCTACCTCGACCAAGACTCCCTCGTCGTCGGTCACCATCGCAATCAACTCGTCGTACACCGCGAGTGCGAGGCCGGCGGAATCGAACCCCGGTCCGATGTTCGCGCTGCTCGCGGGAACGAGCACCCGCACCGCTTCCGATCGAAAGGCGGTCACTAGTCCGCCAAACCCAACGCCCGGGCCGCAGCCGTGGGATCGACGGGAACCACGACCGGATCCGGCGCCGACTCCAGAGCCCACTGCGGGTCCTTTAGTCCGTTGCCCGTCAATGTCACAACGATCATCTGACCGGAATCGAGACCACCCTGGTCCTTGACCTTCAACAGACCCGCGACACCAGCAGCACTTGACGGCTCGCAGAACAGGCCTTCGGTCGATGCCAGCAATCGATAAGCACTCAGAATCTCATCGTCGGTCACCGAATCGATCAGCCCGTCGGATTCGTCGCGTGCGGCGAGTGCCGCGTCCCAGGACGCGGGGTTGCCGATGCGGATAGCCGTCGCGATGGTTTCCGGCGAGGTCACCGGTGAGCCCTGCACCAACGGTGCCGCGCCCGCCGCCTGAAACCCCCACATGCGCGGGCAGGAATCACTCACACCGTCGACCTTGTACTCGGTGTAGCCACGCCAGTACGCGGTGATGTTGCCCGCGTTGCCCACCGGTAGTGCATGAATATCAGGCGCACGCCCCAGCAAGTCAACGATTTCGAAGCTGGCCGTCTTCTGGCCCTCGATACGAACCGGATTCACACTGTTGACGAGCGCGACGGGATAGGAGTCCGACAGTTCCCGGGCAACCGTCAGGCAGTCGTCGAAGTTTCCATCGACCTGCAACAACGTCGCTCCGTGCACGATCGCCTGCGCCAACTTGCCCATAGCAATCTTGCCCTGGGGCACCAGCACCGCACTCACCATGCCGGCCTTGACGGCGTACGCCGACGCACTCGCCGAAGTGTTGCCGGTCGACGCGCAGATCACCGCCCGAGCGCCATCTTCCGCAGCCTTGCTGATGGCCATCGTCATCCCGCGGTCCTTGAACGATCCGGTCGGGTTGGCACCTTCGAACTTCAGCCACACCTCGCATTCGAGCGTTTCACTGAGCGAGCACGCATACACGAGGGGCGTGCCACCTTCCCGCAGTGACACCACGGGCGTTTTCTTGCTCACCGGCAGTCGGTCGCGGTACTCCTCGATCACCCCGCGCCACTGATGTGCTCCAGTCACGGCTGCTCGTCTCCCTCGACCCGCATCACGCCGACAACGCGGCGCACCGTGTCCAGTCCACGCAACTGCTCGACGGTCGCACCGAGTGCAGCATCCGTGGCCAGATGCGTGCGAACGACAAGCCCGGCATCGTCACCGTGACCCTCTTGGTGGACCACCTGGATGCTCACGCCGTTCTCGGCGAAGGCAGTCGCGACACTGGCGAGGACACCGGGACGGTCGGCGACATCGAGATTCACGTAATACTCGGTGTAGGCGCGCCCGATGGGCAGCACGGGCAGTGCCGTGTACGTACTCTCCCCCGGCCCCCGACTGCCGCTCACCCGGTTCCGCGCGGCAGCAACGAGATCCCCGAGCACAGCACTCGCGGTGGGGTGGCCGCCAGCACCGCGCCCGTAGAACATCAGCTGACCAGCCGCGTGTGCTTCGACGAAAACCGCGTTGAACGATTCACGGACCGCGGCCAGTGGATGGGTACGCGGCAGCATGGTCGGGTGCACTCGGACGATCACGCCAGAGTCTTCGGAGTCATCGATCTTCTCAGCGATGGCGAGCAACTTGATCACAAAACCCATATCCCGCGCGGCCGCCATATCGTCAGCCGTCACATCGGCGATCCCCTCGACGTGCACATCAGCCAACGTCACCCGCGTATGGAAGGCCAACTCGGCCAGGATCGCGGCCTTCGCCGCGGCGTCATGGCCGTCCACATCCAGCGACGGATCGGATTCCAAGTATCCAAGGGCGTCGGCCTCGGCGAAAACGTCGGCGTACTCCACGCCCTCCTCGTCCATCTTGGTGAGCATGAAGTTGGTAGTGCCGTTGACGATGCCCATGACCTTGCGGACACGATCACCAGCCAGTGACTCTCGCAAGGGGCGCAACAGTGGAATAGCTCCCGCAACCGAGGCTTCGAAAGACAAATCGACCTCGTGTTGCTCAGCCGCTTCGAACAGACGGGCACCGTCTTCGGCAAGCAGCGCCTTATTCGCGGTCACGACGCTCGAACCCGCCGCCATGGCTGCCAGGATGCATTCGCGCGCAGGCTCTATTCCCCCCATGAGCTCCACAACGATGTCGACCCCGGATGATGCGACGGCAACGGCGTCGTCGGTGATCAGCTCAGAAGGAATACCCGGCCGAGCCTTGCTGGCGTCCCGAACGGCAACCGCCGTGAGCCTCACAGGAGCTCCGATGCGTTCGCGAAAATCCTCGGCGTGCTCGGTGAGCAGCTCCACGACCGAGGTGCCGACGGTTCCGCCCCCGAGGAGGGCAACCGTTACCTCTTCACGTGCCATGACCGCTCCCTGTCTCCCTCGTGCTCGTATTCGTCGTCTGCATTCGGCTCGCCGTCGCCCCGGTCATGCGTGCGTATCGAGACCGAGCAGGTCGTCCATCGTTTCACGACGGATGATCGTCGATGCGGCGCCGTCGCGAACCCCGACCACCCCTGGACGAGTGAGGTAGTTGTAGTTCGACGCCATGGACCGGCAGTAGGCACCCGTGGCCGCGACAGCCAGCAGGTCGCCGGGAGCCAAGTCTTCGGGAAGCCATGCATCACGAACGACCACATCACCAGACTCGCAATGCTTGCCCACGACTCGGCACAACATCGGCGGAGCCGAGGAGGAGCGAGAGGCGAGTCGGACGCTGTATTCGGCGCCGTAAAGGGCGGTTCTGATGTTGTCGCTCATGCCGCCGTCGACAGATACGTAGGTGCGGACGACACCGCTATCAAGTTCTATAGGCTTGATCGTCCCGACTTCGTAGAGGGTTATGCCCGCCGGCCCGACGATCGCCCGGCCGGGCTCGAAAGCCAACGTCGGCTCATCGATTCCCGCATCGGCGCACGCTCGCGACGCTATCCGCCCGATCTGCGCTGCCATGTCCGCGACGTTGATCGGATCGTCGCTGTCTACGTACGCGATACCCATGCCGCCCCCGAGGTTGAGTTCGGCGATGTCGATTCCTTGTTCCTCGTGGAGTCGCTGGGCGAGCGCGACGATCCGACCCGCGGCCACCTCGAACCCGGACGAGTCGAAAATCTGAGAGCCGATGTGCGAGTGCAGACCCACCAGCGAGAGGCTCGGCAACTTCGCGATTCTGCGAACAGCCTCTTCCGCAGCGCCCGTTTCCGCTGACAGACCGAACTTCTGGTCTTCGTGAGCGGTGGCGATGAATTCGTGCGTGTGTGCTTCGACGCCCACCGTCGCGCGCACCATCACCGGTTGGACGACTCCCGCGTCGGTGGCGGCGCTGGCGACCCGTGCGATCTCCTCGAAAGAGTCCACGACGATGCGGCCGACGCCGTACTCAATGGCCGCCGTGATCTCCGCCATCGACTTGTTGTTGCCGTGCATCAGCAGGGCATCGCCCGGGACGCCTGCGCGGACCGCAACAGCGAGTTCCCCGCCACTGGCTACGTCGATGCCGAGGCCTTCTTCGAACACCCACCGGGCGACGGCCACCGACAAGAAGGCCTTGGCTGCGTAGTAGACGCGCGACGCTCCCGCCTGGCGGTACGCCGACGCGTATTCGCGGGCTCGCGACCGCAGGTCCACTTCGTCGAGGACGTACACCGGCGAACCGTGATCGGCGGCGATGTCCCGGACATCGACCCCACCGATCGTCATGGCGCCATCGGCGCCGCGAGAACAGTGACGGGGCCACACCGATTCGGCCAGAGCGTCGACCGCTTCGGCCGTCGGGGCCGCGACCATCGCCCCGGGATCGGTGACAAGGTCACCGTGCCGAGGTCCTGCCGGATGCGCGCGCATTGGTCAAGGCTAGGGCAGCGCGCCCCGCTCGCTCCGACGCCTGCGCTACATGCGCTCGGGGGCGCTCACTCCGAGCAGATCCAGCCCATTGACCAGCACTTGACGAGCCGCCGCACACAACCACAGTCGAGATATGTGAAGCGGCAGAACGTCTTCCTCTCCCCGAGGCAGCACCCAACACACGTCATAGAACCGGTGATAGTCGGTGGCCATCTCTTCCAGATAGCGCGCCACCCGGTGGGGTTCGCGTAATTCAGCAGCGCTGGCCACGATCCGCGGATATTCCGCCAAACGGCCGAGGAGTTCGATCTCCCGTTCATGCGTCAGGGATCCAGGGTCGAATTCCGCTTCACGCCAGTCGATGCCCAGTTCTCGGGCATTTCTCAAGACAGAGGAAATCCGCGCATGTGCGTACTGAACGTAGAAGACCGGGTTGTCGTTGGTTTGTCGGGTGATCGTTTCCAAATCGAGGGTTAACGGGGAATCTGCCGGGTACCGGATGAGCGTGTAGCGGGCGGCGTCGACACCCACTTCCTCGACCAACTCCTCCAGGGTGACGATGTTGCCCGCGCGTTTGGACAACTTGACCTCAAGTCCGCCACGCGTGATCTTCACGAGTTGGCCGATGAGGACCTCGATTTGGGCATCCATGTCGTCTCCCGCGCACGCGGCCACCGCGCGCAACCGGTTGACGTATCCGTGGTGATCGGCACCAAGAAGGTAGATGTTCACGTCGAAACCGCGGGCGCGCTTGTCGACGTAGTAGGCGGTATCTGAGGCGAAATAGGTGTACTCGCCGTCGGCCTTGACGAGCACGCGATCCTTGTCGTCACCAAAATCGGTGGTGCGCAGCCAGACGGCGCCATCCTCTTCGAAGACATGGCCTTGTTCCCGTAGTCGCTCCAGCCCCCGCTCCACTGCGGCCGACCCGTGCAGCTCCCGTTCTGACGCCCACACATCGAAGTGCGTGCGGAAGAGATCGAGAACCTGCTGCTG
>Ga0075478_10000800_pt1 | contig 11465 bp, 10 predicted proteins | sample DEB08_DNA_15_FD_71483 | JGI IMG/M metagenome (GOLD analysis project Ga0075478, IMG submission 71483) | Aqueous microbial communities from the Delaware River and Bay under freshwater to marine salinity gradient to study organic matter... | ecosystem: Environmental > Aquatic > Marine > Coastal ...
AGATGAAATTGCATCAGACAAAAATGACTGATAAGCAACGTCTGGTAATTCTCTGAAGTATCCCATTTTAGTATCCTACTCCTTCTTCTGAACCATAATCACTACTATAAATTGGTTCAAGTTCCTTGAATCCTAGATCCATAATCATAGAAACAGGTGCCGATAAATCACCACTATAAGTCGCATATGTTCCTTCTCCCGTATAATTTACCGACATATCAGTCAAGGCACATTCCTTAAACCTATGTAAGAATGGATGTGGACTTGTTCCTTTTTTATATTCTAGTTGGAATACATTTGGAGATCCTAGATATACACCGTCTTCTTTTGGTGACATATTTTGTTTAAGTGTTTTTATAATATCTCTTATTTTTTCTGCTTCTGTTTTACTTCTAGGGGTCATTTTAAAAGAAAATTTGAACGATCTTAAATTAACACCGGAGAATAATAATTCCATATTTGGGTTTAAAATTTTACCAGTCTCTCTTGCTAATATTTGTGCTGCGGTAAGGTTTCCTCCAAAAGGAATGTTTGCGGCACCAGCCGCTATGGTATTTAAAAAATATTCTTTTGAAGGACCACTTAGTCCAATTTTCGCCGCATCTTTAACCAATTCACCTGCTACTTGTGCAAGGTTGTCAAAGCGTGCGTCTGCAAAAGCCTTATTAATTACTCCTAATGTTTGTGCAGTTAATCCATCCATTTCACCGGGACCAAAAGTAACGGAGTTTCCGTCCTGAATGTTTGATGGAATTGGGAGATATATAGTGTCAATAAGATCTCCTATGTTTGATCTTCCATTTGGTTGAAATTGTGCAGTCACATCACCTACACCTAATTGTGCTCGATTGCTGGCAGTATTAGTATATCTGGTTGCAGGACTGCCTTGTTTATAAATAAATGCATCATTTGCTGCGTTAGTTTGTCCCGCATCACCTATTATATATTCGCTTTCTCTTGATATTTGTTGAGTACTAAACCTAGATGGCACATAAGTTCTGATTTGAATACTTAAATAATCTGTGGTTTCATGTATTGGTGCATATGGATACCTAAGGTCTTTTGCTGCTGCCATCTATCTTACTTTTTAGTTATTTAGAACGAAGACTTGTAAAATTGAGTTCTATCACATCAGACATCTCTTCTGGGTAAACTTCATACAGTTGTCCGGCAATTTGGTCATAATTATATTGTCTTCTATCACCCCAGTGAAAGTTAATTCCACGAAATCCCCAAGAATAGACATCAGTTACACCAACAAGTGGAAATTCATCATATCTAACTCCCGGAGTTTTTGCAGTATAAAAGAAAGTATAATATTTTCCAACCGAAGCACTCCTACCACTTTCACTCAAAACCCCAATCAGTTCTTCCATAATATCATCTGGATTTTCGATACCAACTAAACTATCAACCACACCACGAACTCGATTTTCTTGGTCGTCTGTTGGATATGAGAATGTCATTTGATACCTAACTCGTTTTCCGTAAGAACCTTAAACTCATAACCACGATCTAAACACCATTCTTTAGCAGCACTCCATTTTGCCTGATTTTTGGCATACTCAACAACTTCATAGATATAACCCTTTGTCTTTCTCTTTTGGACTTTGGGTTCAATACACTGCTTATATGGTTTGATTTCAATAATTGACTTTTTAATCTTCCCGTTATTATCTTTATATTTGATATAAAAATCTGGGAAGTATCTGTGATATCTGTTATCAACTGGTGAGCGATAGGGGACTACAATCTCCTCACTTCCCCACTCCAAAATATTTTCATTCTTATCACAATAAACCATAAACTTGCGCTCCCATAAGGAACGATATACTATATTAGTGTGATCACCCTTGTATTTTTTTGGATATGAAGGTTGGTATTTTCCCTTATATGACATCTAAATAACTAATAATAAAGTAGTCGTATAGGTATTTAGAGTGGGTAACTCTCTGGTTCAAAAAATAACGATGCAGAAAATGAGAGAAAAGATTGGCTCTCTTTCTCTCAGTAATCATTATTTGGTTAATATTCCTATATCATCAACAAAGTTAAAACAACATTTTGAGCAAAGTTATGGAGAAGATGGAAAAGATATTTCTAGTTTCGTAACTAATAGGTTAGGATTTCTTTGTGCTGAAGCAACACTTCCGGTGACTTCTTTTGCCACAGGAGAAGTCAAAGGTGATTTTATGGGAGTTCCACAGGAATTTGCCCATACCCGTCTTTATGCCGATATGGACTTGACTTTTTATGTTGATTCTGATTATAGAGTGTTGAAATTTTTTGAAGGATGGATGGATTTTATTGCTGGTGGAAACAGAGGTGGAGAAGAAAATCCGGAACCTGCAGCATCCACTAGTTTAAGTACAAGTGTTTATAGAAGATTTAATTATCCTGAAGATTATAAGGTTCAGAATATGGAAATACTTAAATTTGAAAACGATTATAAAATGCAATTATCTTATAAGTTTGTTAATGCATTTCCAAAAGGACTTACATCTATTCCGGTATCATATGGACCGGCAGAATTACTAAAAATTACGGTATCATTTAATTATGATCGGTATGTTATGAAAAGAGAAAAACTAAAGGAAGAATCTAATAGAATTTATAGTAGCATTTGGGATAATCCTTCTGCAGAATATTTTTTTCCAACAGCAAATCTTCTAGATCTAAATCTAAAGGAGTACTACACCACAGATCAAGAATACAACTTGAACTTGAATATCCTCGACGACAATCCTTTTTATATCCCCTAAACACCTATTGTTGGGGACAACCCTCTTTTTTAGATCTCTCCCCAACTAGGATAAATAACTAAACCTGAGTTGTATTTTTTAAAAATGCCTTTACCCAAGATTAGTACTCCAACCTATGAGTTGGAATTGCCTTCAACTGAAAAGAAGATTAAATATCGTCCATTTTTAGTCAAGGAAGAAAAAATCTTAATTATGGCTTTGGAATCTGAAGATATGACTCAGATTACAAATGCAATCATTGATATTTTAACAGAGTGTATTTTAACCAGAGGAGTTAAAATTAAAAATCTCTCTACATTTGATATTGAGTATTTGTTTCTGAATATTCGGGCAAAGTCTGTTGGTGAAACCGTAGAAGTAAATGTAACTTGTCCAGATGATGGTGAAACAACTGTTGAAATGAGTATTGATATTGATTCAATTAAAGTTCAAAAAAGTAAAGAACATACAAATATTATTAAATTAGATGACAATCTTTCTATGAAACTTAAGTATCCATCTTTGGATCAATTCATTGAAAATAATTTTGAGGTTAATGATAACGTGAGTGATGTTAGTAAGTCCCTAAATCTCATTACTTCATGTATTGATATGGTATATGATTCTGAGGAAAGTTGGAACGCATCAGATTTTTCAAAGAAAGAATTGGATGAGTTTCTCGATCAATTGAATACAAAGCAATTTAAGTTGATTGAAAATTTCTTTACCACAATGCCGAAACTTTCACATACGATTAATGTAAAAAATCCAAATACTGGAGTTGAATCTGAAGTTGTTCTGGAGGGACTGGCAAGTTTTTTCAGTTGAGTATGGCTCATACCAATCTTGAGTCATACTATAAGGTTAATTTTGCCTTGATGCAGCATCATAAATATTCATTAACAGAGTTAGAAAATATGATTCCGTGGGAGAAGGATATTTATCTCACTTTACTTGAACAATATATTGAGGAAGAAAATCTAAAGGCGCAGCAACAGAATGGAATTTAGTTCCCAACTTTTCACGGCACCAGCAATTAAAAGCAATAAAATCTCTTCCTCTTCTTTTACTAGTAGAGGTGCCGGTAGAGGTGCCGGTAGTTCTGCACCAAAGTTAAATGTTAGTAATATTTCAAGGGTAGCCTTTAATACAAAACCTAAAGATATTGAACTAATCAAAGCAATTGTAAATGTCGTAGAAGAAAAACCAAAGATAGTTGAAAAGATTGTTAATGTTGTAGAAGAAAAACCAAAGATAGTCGAAAAGATTGTTAATGTTGTAGAAGAAAAACCAAAGATAGTTGAAAAATTTTTTACGGCACCAAAAATAAAAAAAGAAGAAACATCTACAAGTTTAAAACTTTCTCAAAATGCGGAAACAATAAAAGTCCCGAAAGGAATGGGATATGGGGGTATTCGTAGTGGTCCTAATGTAGATCCAAAATATTTAAGAAAAGAAAAAACTCCCATTGAACAGACTCTTGTAGAAACGAATAATATTCTTGTAGAGATACAAAAACAACTTTCTTATGATTTTGCGATGAGAATCGCAGAAGAGAAGAAAACGATTCGTCAGATAAAAATGGCAGAATCAAAGAGAAAGTTTGCAGAAAAAGAAAAGTCTTTAGAGTCATCTAAAAAAATAACAAGCGCTCTTGGTGGAGCAGTTAATAAAGTTACGGCACCTTTTAAAAGTGTCTTTGATAAAATAATAGAATTCTTTAGTCTTGTTTTGGGTGGTATTCTTTTGAGTGCCGCATTTAAGTGGTTAAGTAAAGAAGAGAATAGAAAAAAGTTTAATGAAGTTATTGACTTCATTGTAAAGTATTGGAAAGAAATTACACTTACTTTACTTGGGATTAAGTTATTTGGAGCATTATATAAACTTGGAAGATTTGGACATACATTATATCGGATATCAAAATGGTTTGGAAGAAATAAACCTCCTGGAACTGGATCTGGTGGTATTGATTGTGCTGCGATTGCAAAATGTTTTGCTGGTGCTACTGTAACTGTATTAACTACTTCCAATATTTTGGATTGGTTGAAAAATAATAAACTTTCAGTTGCTGGTGCCTTAGGTATTGGATTAGTCACCGCACCACAAACTCCACAAACTGGTGGAGCACAACAACAACCATTTAAAGAACCATTTAATTGGCAAGGTTTTGCCGACTCAATAAACAATAGTATTGCTACTGGTGTTATACTTACTGGCGCTTTTCTGCTGGCTTTGGCAACAGGACTTGCTGGGGCTCAGGCAGGGGCAGCAAAAGGTGGAACCATAGGACAAATTCCTATGAAAAAGAAAAAATGTAGCACTTGTTCCTTAGGATTTTCTCAAGGTGGGTCTGTTGGTGGAAGAGGATCAAAAAATGTAGATAGTGTATCTGCGATGCTTGCGCCAGGAGAAGAAGTTATTAAGACTGACTCCGCAATGTTATTCAGACCACTTCTGAAAGATATTAATGATAATTCCGGAAGACTTTGGGCAACATTTTCTCTTGCGGTTGAGAAACTATTAGTAGTCGTTTCTAGACAAGAAGAACTTGCTCAAGATTTTGGAGATGCCATACAACAGTTTGATACATTTATTGAGCAAGAAAAGGCAAGAAAGATTCTTAATACTGGTGGTGGAACTGGTGGTGGTGGAGGAGTATCAAAAAATGTAGATAGTGTATCTGCGATGCTTGCGCCGGGAGAAGAAGTTATTAGGACTGACTCCGCAATGTCATTAAGACCACTTCTGAAAGATATTAATTTTGTTCCGGATTCTGCTAAATCTGGTGGAATGAATTTCATACCAATGGTTTTACCAACACAAACATCAAAACTTCCAGAAATTCCAGAGATGCAATCTGAGGCAAACCGAGTTAATGTTGTATCACCAATAAATATTCTTAATCCATATATGGATGTGACACCAGAATTATATGGAATTAGTTACTTGTACTGATAAGATATGGAAACTCAAGTACAAAAACTAAAATTAAACGTAACTAATATTAAGAGTTATTTGATGAAATCAAATAAAACTCTTAGTAAATTAAAAAAGCAGAAGAAAAATCTTACTCTCAATATTATAAAGAAAAATCAACAGCAGAAAAAGGAAACCAAACTAGAAACTAAAAGACTTGGAATTGGATCTGGATTTCTTTCAATCGCAGGTGCTGTTAGTAGACCTGCGATGGGAATTTTTGATAAGATTATGGAATTTTTTGGTCTCATTGCTCTCGGATTTCTGATTAAATCCTTACCCACAATTATTAATAAAATAAATGAATTTTTAGATAGTGATTTCTTTAAAGGATTTACCGGGTTTATCACTGGACTTACAGCAATAGTAAAAGGTATGATTGATATAACAATATCATTATCTACATCTGTGAGAAATAATTTTGTAAAAGGATATAATAAGGCTGCCAAAGAACTTGATAATTTTGTAAATTGGGTTTCTAAGGGTATGTCAATTTTTGATTCGTTGTTAAACGGCAATCAACAGCAGAATTCGTCACCATCTTCGTCATCATCTCCAGCACGTACTCAAAGATATGGGAGAACATATACGAGTCCGACTGGAGGACAATTCTTTGTCGAGACAGATAAAGATGGAAATCCTATAGGTCCTTTACCTAAAAGCTGGGGACAAAGAATTCCAGACCCTCGAAAAAATTCGACAGGATGGGGACCTGTTCAGAACAAAAGTTCTGGTGGAACAGTACAGGGAAGGAATACTCAGAGAGGTGAATCTGGAGGGACACAACCAGCATTTACATTTAGAAGAACCGGAGTTGGAAAAAAGGCACAAAGAGATGCCGATACTGGATTTTCTAGTTTTTCACAATCAGTGGATGGTATTAATGATACTGTAAACAAGGAGTCTGAGAACGTAGAAGCATTTACAAAAATGCTGACTAATTGGACTCAGTTAAACTCCACCGATTCTTCTGGCGGTACTGGCGGACCTTATAATTCGGGAAGAACTGGTGCTTTTGCATCCGGTGCATGGATTGGACCACCTGGAGATAATGATAGACAGCAAACTGGACTTAATATGAATCTTCCTGGTGGAATTGGTACACCCATTTATGCTCCTAGAGATCTAATTTATAGAACTACGGGGACTGATGGAAAACCAGCTGTCGGTCTACAAGGAACTGCAACTGCACTGGGTCCTAATGGAAGAGGATTTGGATTTTATGGGGCATATCGTTATAAAGAAGGTGGCAAGGAATATGAAGTTCTAATGGGGCATTTTAGAGACATGCCTTACAGAGGAACTAAAGATGGTGATATAATTCCAAAAGGAACATTATTGGGATATCAGGGTGCTTCTGGAAGGTCTGTAAGTAACACAAATGGGGTTTATCCTCATATATCTCTTCACATAAATGGTATAGGATTTCGCGCTTCTAATGCGGAACTAGTAGATTTTGCATATGTATTGAAAGATGCAAGACCAAGAAATCCTCGTCGTCCTGGTGGAGGAGGAGGTGGTAATGGTGGATTAAGATCGTTAAATAAGAGTAGTGAAAATCAATCTGTTTTCATATATGCAGTACAACCAGTTCAAAGTTATATTCCATTTCCAGTTCCAATGCCTGTAAGTGTACCATCATCCAATTCTGGTGGAAGAGGAAAAACACCATCAATATGGAGGGGATAAAGTAAATGGCAAGCGCGGCAAACGCATCGGCATATGAACTTTTTGAATTAGAAAAAAATGGTAAAGCAATAGACATTAGTGGAACTGATCCATATGGTGCCAGAGTAGTAAATTTTGACTATTACGAAAGTCTTTTATCTCCAAATGTAAGTGGATATCTTACAATAGCAGACATTGGTGGATCAGTTCCATATGACAGACAATATAGTCGTCAAGAAAAATATGGAACTTTAAGTTCTGCCCTTCCACTTACTGGTGATATAAGAGTTAAATTTAGGATTACAAATCCATCTATCGATCCATTTACAAATAAAAGAACGGAACTGGATTTTTCCAGAAAACCATTAATATTTGATAAGGTTACCGTTCCAGATCAGGGATCGCATCGTGAAGGAGTTGGATTGAGTTTATTTTCACAATACTGTAAACAGACACAACTTTCTGTAACTAGAAACTACAATGGAAATATTGGCAATTCTGTCCGTAAATTATTAAAGGATTATGTAGGAGTTCCGGATAATAATATTTTTATTACGCCATCTCAAAATTCTTTAAGTTTTTATGGTTGGAATAAATCCGTATATGAAGTCATATGTGGAGAACTTGCACCACAAACCATACCCACAAAAGGAAATCCTGGATACTTTTTTTATGAAACACAGGATGGATTTAATTTTAGAGCAATTGATGAACTAGTATCACAGGCACCAGTGGCATCCTATTTTAAAAATGAAAGATTAAGATCAAGCGTGAAGGATAATACTAACGATTTTAAAATAAATTTTATGTCTGTCCTGAAAAGGGGTGACAATATGACCGGTCAGAGAGCAGGAGTTTTTTCTAATGAAATGTTTACTTTTGACCCAATAAAACATGAATATAAAGAGAATAAAAACACAATAAATTTACCAGCAACATTGGGTAAAATATATGAAGTGCCAACAACTCCATCATCTATAACTTATTTTACAATTCCAGAGTTTGGAACTTTTAATTCTGGAGTCGAGAATATTTTAAACAATGATCCAAAAAATTGGTTAGCACAATCATCTACGAGATATAATTCTTTATTCGATCAAATTATTCAGATTCAGGTTCCTTGTAATTTAAATCTAAGAGCAGGTAATGTAATTAATTGTAATTTTGAAGTTATATCTCAGGAAAATAAAAGTGTTGGAAGCACAGATGAAACTCAGAGTGGAAGATATTTGATATTAAGTTTATGTCATCATTTTGATTCAACATCATCATGCACATCGATGATGTTAGTTCGTGATTCTTATGGATAATAAACTATATAAAGGTAAAAAGTAATGTTGCGTTCTAAATTTCATTTTCATGGTAAAAAAATAGCTCAGATTCCTCCTGGTCAGAATCAACATTTAAAAAATGCTGAATGGAAAGATGCTTGGGGTGATAGAGTTAAGGTAAGGATAGCCGGAATACATCCTGCCGGTCCTGAAGTTAAGGATGATGCCCTGCCATGGGCAACAGTTCTTAAACCGACATCATCTGGAAATTTAAACCAACAATCTTCCTCTTTATGGGGAGGAGAATGGGTTGTTGTAGAATATATTGACGGTCAATTATGTGTGACTGGAGTTTTCGATAAAAACATAACCGAACCGGGAATTAAAAACAGTATAAATGGCACAACTTATTTTAAAAATGTAAACAGATATAATAGTGGATTATCTCCCGGTCCTCATCAAATTATTGGTGCTAAACCAACAGGACAAGAAAAACCACCGAAGGAAGCATTTACACAAGCAACTAAAACACCCCCCGATGGTAGAGAGTTTGATGAAACTGGAAGAGAAGTTTGATGAAGTTTACCATAAATATCAGCAATAAGAGGTAATTATAGATGAAAAGGTATTTTATAATAACAGAAGGAGGAAATAAAAGAGTATATGTCAGGATTGATATCGGTAATAATGGTGAGGGACTTTGGCGTAGATCAACAAAAACTAAAAACGACCAAATTCTTTATAATGACTTTGGTGAAGATCATTATAGCTTAGGTAATGGTGACCCTTCTCAAATACAATTAGAGGACCTATACAGACAAGGTAAATTAACAGAAGTACCAGAAGATTATAAAGAACCAGCATCAACAGCAACACAAGAAACACAAGAAACACAAGCAACATCAGGATCAAAAGAAAATCCATTTACAGTTGATGATTTTGGTGATCCAAATGAGGTATTAGCCAATCGATTTTCTAATGAAATAAATGGCAATCCTCAATATTCCGATACAGATTTAGAAAATCGTCGAATAGAAATAGACAACCGTATAGACGAACTAATAGATGCTGGAGAATCACCAGAGGGCCAAGCGGAAATAAACAAATTATTTGCTGAAAAAAAAGAAATTTCTGCAGAATTAGAACGTAGAAAAATAATAAAATGTATTACGCAACAATCAGGTAAGGCAACTTTTGACAATACACCAGAATGTCAACAATTTACAAGTACAACGGCCGCTGCCATAAAAAAAGAAATTTACAGGGCACCAGTTCCTTTGGCAGACCCATGTGGAAAAGGAACTCTTGCGGAAATTAACAATGCACTTTTGAGTTTTATGGAAACTCTAAAGGCAATAAAAACTTATGGTCAGTTTGCAGTTAGTTTAGCTCAAAACAGAATAGCAAATATTTCTAATCTAATAAGAAATACTTCAAGTATAATTGCTAAAGTTTTAAAGACTTATATTCAAAGAATTAGAAATTGGATTATCTTAGAAATCAGAAAGCAAATAGAACCTATAATTGAAAATCTTTTGCCAACTGTTGCAAAAACATTGAAAGATATTGGTATTCAAGCTCTTGTTGATAATATTTTTTGTGCCTTTAAAAATATTGGAGAAAATTTACTTGATACTGTTGGAGAGTTTTTATTCGAACTTGCAGCTAAAGCTGTTAATGTTCCTTTTTGTGCTGCTGACCAATGGGTAAGTGGAATAATGAATAAACTAGGTGCAGACATAGAACAAGCACTTGGTCCACTTTTAGATGATGTTAATAATATATTTGGTAGTGAGTTTTTTGCTGTAACTTTACCCAATGTTTTTTCTATTATCGATCAAATTTTAGCGTTCGAATCATATCTTTGTGCAAAACCAAAATGCCCTTCAGTTAAAAGTTGGATTGGTGATCCGGCAGATGCGATTCCTGCGATTGAAGCTGCAACATCCATTCCATCAGGAGATAAAATTACCGGTTTTTTAACTGGAGAAGATTCTGATGCTGGTGTATTTGGTCCTGGTAGTGTTTTCGATCCTAATTTAGATAATGCAAACATTCCAAGTAGTTTGACGGAATGTGATACACAACCATTTCAATGTGGACCACCAAAAGTCGATATTTTTGGTGGTGGAGGTGCGAACGCTGCCGGAAGAGCTGTTGTTAATAAACTTGGTCAGATTGTGGGAGTAGATTTAGTAGACTTTGGGCTTCCGACCTTGTATAAAAGTCCACCATTTGTAACTATCACAGATACTTGTGGAAATGGAAGTGGTGCATCCGCATATGCAAGAATTGATGATAATGGCAGACTTACTGAAATTGTGATGACAAACAATGGTAGTGGTTATTTAAGTGAACCTGATGGATCTGATGAGTTTGATGATCCAATAAATCGGGGAGACCAACAAGATCCTGTAAATGATTACGTTGTGTGTTTAACTGGATTTACCATTGCATCTACTGGAATTGGTTATACTATCAATGATACAATTAAAATAACTCCAGAAATAGAAAATCTTGAAGCTGCAGTAAGGATGACAGAAAATGGACAAATTGTAGAAATACAACTTTTAAATTCTGTATGTGGAATAACAGAAATTCCAGATGTTGAGATTGAAAGTGAAACGGGTGATGGTGCTGTCATAGTTCCAAAACTAACCCCAGTTCTAGTCCCTGAAGATGATACTGGAGATGATGAAACCGGAACTGGAGATGATGAAACCGGAACTGGAGATGATGAAACCGGAACTGGAGATGATGAAACCGGAACTGGACCTGGTGGTGGTAATTTAGATCCAAATGTTCCTAG
>Ga0075478_10000802_pt1 | contig 11460 bp, 9 predicted proteins | sample DEB08_DNA_15_FD_71483 | JGI IMG/M metagenome (GOLD analysis project Ga0075478, IMG submission 71483) | Aqueous microbial communities from the Delaware River and Bay under freshwater to marine salinity gradient to study organic matter... | ecosystem: Environmental > Aquatic > Marine > Coastal ...
ACATAGGAAGTACTACTGATTTTACAGTTAATATAAGTGATATAATTCAAGATAATATAGGTTTTGAGTTAAAAACTTTAGGCTCTACAGGCGTAATTCAGCCTACTAATAACAGTGGTAGAATGGAGAATATTACTGTTAAGGTTTATGAGGTAGTTTTAACTGGTGGTTTAATAGTTACTACTTATGACCCTGATGACAGTAATAATACTAGTTATGATTTTTGGATAGGTGGTATATCAGATGTAGTTAACTCTGTAAATGCTTATAATTGGACATTAAGTCATTATGATTATAGTAATTATAGTATGAGTGCTTCTAATGTATCAGATTATCAATTAACTGCTGCTGATAGAAAGTTTTTAAATGATGCACCATTAACTAAAAGAATAGAGTTAGGAGCTAGTGAGTATTTAGGGCTTTTAAACGGTTATAATGGTCCTGTAACTTTTGATTTTAAACTAGAGGTATTGACTTATAATTCTAGTGATGCTTTGTTAAATACTGATTATATAAATGTTACTGAGTGGAATAATAACTATTCTGGTGCTGATTACATACAAGAAACTTATTTATCTATTGGTGTTGGTACTTCTAACCTAATAAATGAGGGTATAAGCTTAACTAATGTAGCGTATTATACTGTTCAATTAAAAGAGGGTTCAAATGTAGCTTCTGAGTTAAGAAGATTTAATATAGTTCATGGTTGTGATGGTGATGTTAGAGTACATTGGGCTAATAAGTTTGGTAAACAAGATTCTTACACGTTTAAAGGCAATAAAATAGAGTCTTTAACACATAACTCTAAAACATATACTAAAGCAATAGGTAATACTTACAGCAGTGAAAAAAGAGGTGTTAGTGTTATAGAGAATATATCTAATAGTACTTTTGAGATATTTACAGATAGTATAAGCTTTGAAGATTATGAGTTTTTATCTACCATGTTAATTAATAAAATGGCATGGATTGAAGAAAATAGTAAATATTATCCTATTATTATAGAGGATGGTACGAAGCTAATTAGAAATGAAAAAAACGTTCCTATTCAATTTAAATTAGTTTACAGCTTTGCTAACGCTACAAAAGGACTAAGAGGATGAATGAAGTTATTATAAGAATATTAGATAGTACTAATAATGTACTAGGTGATCTTGATTTAGAAAACTTTAATGACTTCCCATTAGTTATTACTAAGGGTATTGTAAATCTTGATAATCTTAAATCTAGAACAGGTACTTATACTAAAACATTTAAAGTACCTAACACTAAAAATAACTCTGTTTTATTATCTAATGTAGACGATATAAATAGCAGAAAGGATTTTAGAGATGCTTTAGGTCGTAAACCATGTATTATTATGGTTAACGGTAATCAAGTTGAAAAAGGTTTTGTCCAGGTTAGTAGAGTCTATAATGGTTTTGAGGTAGATAGTTTTGAGTTAGTATTTTTTGGTAATAATATTGATTGGGTTAAACAAGCAGCAGAACTAAAACTTAATAGCTTAACAACTTATGCAAATAATGCACAAGTATATAATGTAGATGGTATTAGAGCTGGTAATTTTGGAAGTTATCCAACTTACGACCATTGCTATCCATATATATCGAGAGGAGGTCAGAGTCCTAATAATGATACTCAGGTAGAAGATTACTACCCATGCTTTTATTTAAAAGGATTATTAGAAAGAGGTTTAAATAGCTTAGGGTATAAGATTAGTAGTACTTTTTTAGATGATGCTGATATAAAGAAGTTAGCTTGTGATTTAAATGGAGATATGAGGGTATCTCAAAGTGTAGTAGATCAATCTAAAACTAGAGCTAGTTTAACTTCTAATGTAGCTACTACTGGTAATGGTAGATTTATTTTTGATGATGATAGTACTCCTCCTAATGAAGATACTAATGGAAATTACAATACAGGTACAGGATATTATACAGTACCTTCTACTGGTAGATATGTATTTACTATTGATGTTACTTTTGGTAATTTCACTTTATGGGGTAGTAGAGATGATTTACAACTAGAGATAACTGTTATAGATCAGTTTTCTTTTGTAAAAGGCGCTCAAACTAAAATAACTCAAATAGATGATACCTCAATAGATTATACTGTTACTTATGAAATATCAGTACCGTTAGTAGCTGGAGAAGTTATAGGTATAGGGTATAATTGGGTTCAAGTATTTAGTGAGGGATTTAGTTTTAAAAGCGGTACTTTTTTTAAGGCACAAAGGAGCTACGAATTAAAAGAAGGTGATAGCTTTAATTTAAACGAAGTTATACCAGATGATATAAAGTTATTAGATGTTATTAATGACTTTACTAGGATGTTTAATATTTATTATTGGACTGACATCAAAACTAAAACTATATACTTAGAGCCTAGAGATACTTTTTTTAAGGCTACTACAGAGGCTTTAGACTGGTCTAATAAATTAGATTTAGGTAATAAGTATGAAATAGATTATGTAAGCTCTTATAAGCGAGATATAAAGTTTTCTTATAGAGATTTAAATAATGATGAATGGCTAAAAGGATGGCAAAATACAAATAAGAGGACTTATGGAGCTTATAGCCATGTATTACCTGAAAGATTTGGAGAGGGTACTACAGAAATAAAACTAGATTTATTTAGTGCTAGTTATGCTCATATAGCTACAGAGGCTACTCCGTTAAATGAGAGACCGTATACTACTTTAAAATACTGGAATGAGTACTTAACAGATGGCTCTATACCTGATGAAAGGATAAACGGGTATAATTCTAGAATATTCTTTTTTCAGTATGCTGAACAGTATGAGTTAAATGGAGATCGTAGGACCTACTCAATAAACGGTAGAACTTCTAACTTTATACCTTATGGGATATTTGAGGACTATAATAATACTGAAGCTCCTCAAAATTTAAGTTTTACAAGTGGTACTAGAGAGGATGGTAGTGCTAATCCTGGTTTATTTGAAAGGTACTATTCTAAGATGTTAAAAAACATTGAAGAGGGAGGTAGATTAATAGCTTATTTTAATTTAAGTAGTACTGATTTTGATAATTTAGATTTTAGAAAACTGGTATATATTAATGCACCAGCACAAGCTAAAGGATACTATTTAATTGAAAGTGTAGAGGACTATAACCCTATAGATAATAAATTAACTAAAGTAAGTTTATTCAAGTTTGAGAATTTAGGTAGTGTAGATATAGATGGCTCTCAAGAAGGTAATAATAATAGTGATGATGATAACGCTTTAGAAGAAACATTAGAGCCTATATTTATAGAGGATGGTGCTTTTCTTATTGAGGTATGGAATGAAAACGCTGACGGTACAGGTTATAAACAAGTATTTAAGTAATAATTATGGCAAAAACTATAGCAATAAAAGTAGATTTACAAGGAACTGAAGCGCAGCAAAAGAAATTAGCTAAGCTAGAAGCTGAGGTTAAAAAGTTAACTCTTAGAAGAACTGAGCTTAATAAAGCTTTAAAAAACGGTACTATATCACTTAACCAGTATGGTAAAGAAATAGCTAAGATAAACACTAAGCTAAAAGCTAATAGACGTGAAATGTTAGTTACTAGGGAGAATATCTTAGGGCTAGATAGTTTTACTAAAAAACTAGGTAAAAGCTTTGCTAGATTAGGTACTTCTATTGCTGGTGCTTTTGTTGGTATTTTTGCTATACAAAAGTTTTTTCAAGTAATAAGTGATGGAGTAAAAACTGTAGCGGAATTTGAGCAGCAGATGGCTAACGTAAAGGCTATTACTGGTGCTACTGCTGAGGAATTTGCTAAACTAGAAAAGTCTGCAAAAGAGTTAGGAGCTTCTACACAATTTACAGCGTCAGAAGTTGGAAAACTACAAGAGGAATACGCTAAACTAGGTTTTAGTACTCAACAAATATTAGACGCTTCAGAGGCTACTTTAGAACTTGCTACGGCTACAGGTTCAGACTTAGCACAGTCTGCTAAGGTTGCTGCTGCTACTATTAATGGTTTTAGATTAGAGGCTAAAGATACTCAAAGAATAGTAGATGTTATGGCTAAGTCATTTACCTCATCTGCTTTGGACTTAAATAAGTTTGAGGTAGCTATGAGTGCTGTAGCTCCAGTTGCTGCTACTGTTGGAATGACGTTAGAAGAAACTACAGCTAGTTTAGGTGTTTTAGTTGATGCTGGTTTTGATGCTTCTACTGCTGGTACTGCTTTACGTAATATTTTATTAGATACTCAAAAGGCTGGTATTAGTGTTAGTGAGGCTTTTAATCAAATTAAAGCGAGTGCAGACCCATCTAGTAAGGCTCTTGATTTATTCGGTAAAAGGGGTGCGGCTGTTGCGATTACATTAGCTAATAGCACTGATAAAACAGCAAACTTTACTAGAGAGCTTAAAAATGCTCAGGGTGCTGCTGAAGCCATGGCTAAAATAGTAGGAGATACTTTAGAAGGTGATGTTAAGAGGCTTAATTCAGCATGGGAAGGGCTTGTATTAAACTTAGGTGAAAATGGAGAAGGTTTATTTAGAGATATAGTACAGGGTGCTACTGATTTAATAACTACATTAGGAGATTTAACTAAAAACATACACGCTGAATCAGACGCTATGCAAGAGCAAGGAATTAGAGTAAATGCTTTAGCTAGTAGAATTGTAAAACTAAAAGAAGGTGATGAAGAAAGGTTAAAACTTTTAAACGAGTTAAATATATTAAACCCTGAGCTATTAAAGGGTCAAGACTTACAGAAAGTTAGTAATGACCAATTAACGCTAAGTTTAAAAAAGAGTAATCAAGAATTAATTAAAAATATCATCTTAAAAAGAGAGCAAGAAGAGTTAGCAGAACAAGCTGCTGAAGTTGCTGAAATTGAAAGAGATAAATTAAAAGACGAAATTAAGGCTCAAGAGTTATTAGGTCAGATAAGACTAAAAGCATTAACTAGTATCGAGCTTGCTAACCAAAGAGGTAAAGATACTGAAGTAACTAAAACTAGAAGGGCTCAATTAGCTATACTTGAGCAAACTAATTTAACATGGCAAGAACAGGCGCAGCTATTAGCAGACGTTAATCAAGCCAGTTTTAGAAGTGAAGAAGTAGCAGAACTATTTGCTCTTAGAAGAAGCACTAGAAGACTTAACGAAGATTTAAAAGAAGAGGGTGATATTTTAGCGGAAATTGAAAAAAGAGCTGAAGCTTTAGAAAAGAGGTTTGGTACTAACACTAAAGAGACTGAGGAGAACACAGAAGAGGTTAAGAAAAACAATGCAGCTAATACTAAACGTGTTGAAATATTAGAAGATATTAACCAAGAGTTAGAAGAGATTGAAGACCCTTTAGATAGCCCTGAGTTTAATGAGGATGACTACAAAAAAGCGTCTAAAGATAGATTTGATTTTTTACTAAAGGATAGTGAAAAACTAGGTGAATTAAGAGACAAAGAACAGGAAAAAGAAGTATCTCAATTTGCTGAAACTGCTAATGAAAAATTACAATTAGAAGTTGAGTTTGATAAACAGTTAAGAGATCAAAAAATAGCACTAGCAGAACAAACTGCTAACGCTTTAATAAATGTTAGTAATAGACGTGTAGAGCGTCAAAAAACACTTGAACTAGCTGCTTTAGATGCTCAGTTAGAACAAGGCTTAATATCTCAAGAGGACTTTGAAAAGAAAAGAGAAGAGATAGAGCGAAAAGCATTTAATAAGCAAAAGAGGTTAGAAATTGCACAGATAGCTATTAGTTTAGCTAGAGAAATAGCTTCTATTAATGCTAACGCTGCTGCTAACCCTGCTAACGCTGTTACTTTTGGCGCTGCTGGTATTTCTCAAGCGTCTGTATTAACTGGTTTAGCTGTTGCTAGGTCTGCTGTACAGGCTGGTATTGTAGCCTCTCAGAGATTTGCTGAAGGTGGATATACTGGTGATGGTTATGGCTCTCCAGATAGTACAGGATTTAAACAAGCTGGTGTTGTTCATGAAGGTGAATATGTAGTACCTAAACACGTATTAGAGTCTCAAAGAGGAGGTCAATTAGTAGGAGCTTTAGAGTCTATGAGAATGAATAAACCTACTCCATTATCTAGTATTGGTTTTGCTAATGGTGGATTTACTAGCGGTAATTTTGGCATGGATTTAACGGATATGGAAAACAGAATTTCTAAGGCTGTTATAAGTTCAATAGGTGCTATTAAGGTGCAAAATGTTGCAACGGATACCACTACAGAAAGTATAAAAGTTAATAATATTCAGTCAGAGGCTACTTTCGGATAATAGTAAATAGTTAATATAATTTAGGGCAAGATGTAAAAGTTTTGCCCTTTTTTTTTGTTTGAATTATTAACAATATTATGTTAAATAGAAGGGGCTTCTAAGCCCCTTACAAGGGGCTAAGGATAAAGATAAAGATAAAGATATATATAGATATATATTATAGACAATGTCTAAAACAAAATTTTAATCTAAAAAAAAAATTAAATTTGTCTTATGTGGTTAACTAACCTTTTCGGAAAACTAAAAAATATTAGTAGCGATTTATCTACTGAATTAACTAAATCTCTTAGATTACGTTTATGCAGTAAATGCCCTCAAAAAAGAAATAACTTTAGATACTTATTCGTGTTTAAAAAAAGAGGAGTAGCTCAATGCAAAATTTGTAAATGTGCTTTAGCTGATAAAGTGATATGGCAAGATGAAAAATGTCCTCTAGGAAAATGGTAGACTTTAATCCAGAAGAAAATATTAAAAACTTAGACCAGGAAACTAAGCAACTTATAAAAGATGCTGTAAGTAAAACTTACGCTAAACTTATGCCTAATAGTAAAAGTTTAGATTACCTTATACAGAAATTTAAAGAATTAATAGAGCCTAATTTTCAAGTATCATGTGGAAAATGCCGTCAAAGAGTGATAAACTTCTTCCATCAGAGATCAAAGAGCTGGTAGATGTTTTAGAAAAAACGCTTTACAGTTATGTTGATAATGCTGTAGATGGTAAACATGCAGCTACAATACTCTTAGAGGCTGGATTAATAGACGAAAAGGCAGTAAGAAACATTTCCATAATCAAAGATTACTACTTAATGCGAAATAATCCGTTAAATAAAATGAGAGATATTTACTATAATTTATCAGTAAAGTATGATGTATCTGTAGTCTTAATTCAAAAAATCATCTTAGATAAAAAATAAATGTTATATTTGATTAACAGCTTTTCTTAGCAATTTGTAACAACGGTTTAGAGGACTATTACAGTCCTCTTTTTTTTTATATAATTTTTTTATATATCTATTAAATAATTAATAACTAATGTTGTAATGATGAATTGGTATTCTATAAATAATTCTATTGAGAATAAGCTATCAATAGCTATAGACGAAGAGATAGGTTCTTTTGGTATAGACGCTAAGAGTTTTATCGATGAGGTTAAAAGCTCAGGATATAAAGAGATTGAATTAACTGTAAATAGTGGAGGTGGCTCTGTATTTGATGCACTTGCTATTTATGACTTTCTTAAAAACTCTACTTTTAGTGTTAATGTAAAAATAGAAGGTTTAGCAGCTAGTGCAGCGACTATAATAGCTTTATCTGGTGATAAGTTACCTGTAATGACTGAGAACAGTTTTTTCATGATTCATAACGCATGGATGCCCGTAGTATCTATGTCAGGTATGAACAGCGATGAGATCAGAGAATATACAGAGGAGCTAGAGAAACAAGCTGAGTTAATGGATAAGATTAATTTAAAACTTGCTAAAATCTATTCTAATGCTACAGGATTAGAACTATCGAAAGTTCAGTCTATGATGGATGATGAGACCTGGTTAACTGCTGAGGAGGCTAAAGAGTATAATTTTATTAGTGAAATAGAAGGAGCTTTAGCGATTGCTGCTTATGCATCACCTAAAGAGTTAGCTAAGAAAGGGTATGAAAAAGTACCCTCTAATTATGTAAATCAATTAAATAACGTGAATATGTCTGAAAACAAAGAAGGTCTATTAGACCAGTTAAAGGCTTATGTTGCTGATTTGTTAGCTCCTAAAGCTGAAGCAGTAGAAGAAGTAGAAGAAACTGTTGAGGAGACTCAAGAGGTAGAAGCTACTGTAGAGGCTACTGAAGAAGTTAGTGAGGAGGTTACTGAAGATGTAACAGAACAGCCTAATGATTCAGTAGATATGGAAGCTATCAAAGCAGAATTGATGGCAGAAATTAAAGCTGAAGTATCTGCAAAAGAAGAGGCTCATGCTTCTGAATTAGCAGAATTAAGAAAAGAATTGGATAAAGCTAAAGCATCCAGAAAGCCACTAGAGGCTAAAGAGGATGTATCTAACCCTGAAGCTAAAGTTGAAGAGGTTGATGAGTTAGGTGCTGCTATCCTTAATATTTTAAAATCTTCATATAAAGCTTAATTAAATTTTTTATAAAAATGGCAAATTTTATTACACAATCAATTTCTTCTACTTACGCTGGACAGGAATTTACAGAAATCCTATTTGCACCTCAAGAGGGTAGCTCGGATTTATCAGGGATTAGAGTTATCCCTAACATTAAAGTTAAGGCTAATATGTACCTTAACTCATCTCTTACGAAAATCGTAAGAAAGTACTCAACTTGTGGTTTTTCTGCTACTGGAGGAGTTACTAACGTATCTGATAGAACTTTAGAAGTTGCAAAACTTAAAGTAAACTTAGAGGAGTGTGGTGATGCTTTTTACGGTACTATCTTCGAAGAGTTTTACGGTTCTGGTACTGACATTGATGATCTTACTGATACTGTAGTAGGTGAAGTTGCTAGAAAAAGAGTTGCTGAGGCTATCATGGATGACAATGGTCGTATGGCATGGTTCGCTGCTTCTACTGCTGCATCTTCTGACTATAACCAGTTTGACGGTTTTGTACAGTTATTTGTAGATGATTCAGCTTCTTTAGGACAGTATGTTGAAATGACTACTATCGCTGGTGTTGAAGATACTAATGGAGATTTAGTAGCTGATGGAGCTTACGAGCTTTTAAAGTCTGCTTACGAAAATCAAACTAAAGTATTGAGACAAATGCCTAACGCTACTAAGTCTTTTAGAGTTACTGCTACTATCGTAGATAACTTAATGACTACTTACGAGCAATTAGGTACTGGTAATGCTTTAGGACTTCAATTATTACAAGATGGACAGTCTCTAACTTTTAGAGGTATTCCTGTTGTAGAGGTTACTGGATGGGATACTCAGTTAGCTGATGCTGCTAACCCTAACTCTCAGACTTTAGGAATTGACATAGGTAAGAATATGATGGTATACACTGTAGATGATAACTTAGTTATCGGTACTGATGTTGCTGATGCTGGTTCTCAGTTGAAATTTAGAAGTAATGACGATGACGATGAGTTATTGAAAATTATCGCTAAGTACAAAATGGGTGCTCAGTTTGTATTCGGAGAATTAATTTCTTTCTACTACTAAGATATAAAGCCCCTCTTTAATGGGGGGCATTTTTTTAACTCATTAAATTAATTAAAATGGCAGAAATTTCAACTGATATTTTACTAGCATGTAACGATGAAAATAGACGCGGAGGTATTAAGCGCGTATTCGTTATTAATAAAGATGATATTACTAGTTTCACTGCCTCTACTGATAACCATTCATATACAGCTGTAACGCTTAGCACTACAGATGATGTATGGTATGAAATCGAAGGAGAGCTAGAAACTAAGTCATACTCTTCAGAAGGTTCAAGAGAAAACGGTTCTATTTCTTATGAAACTTCTTTAGAATTATTTGCTCCAAAAATGGAGAAAGTTAAAGCAAAAGGTATTAACTCGTATGTTGAGTCATGTGGTTTAGTTGTAATCTTTGAAACTTACAACAAAGAAACTAATGATAATAAAGCTTTTGTATTAGGATATGATGAAATCATGGGTACTGATGCTCATGTAGATGCTATCGCTAATGAAGTTTTAGAGGCTGAGGTGCAAGGTCAGAACGGTTATACTGTTACTTTTGCTGGAAAACAAGCACAGCCAGTACGTGAATTTGTTGGTTCTATTGATACTAGCGGTTCTGGTACTGTATCTTTCGGTGCATAATTTAGTTTATGATTGGATAGTTGCATAGTCAACATTGGGGAGCTTAGCTCCCCTTTTTTATTTATATTAGATTTAAACTACATTGAATATTTTTTTTATATTTGATTTTATGAAAAAATTTATTATAGAGCCTTCTTTTATAGGTAAAAAAATAACTGGTTCAGTAGGTGTAGTTATTCTTACTGAGAAAACTAGCCAAAAAGACTTAAAAAAGTTGTATAGTGCTGGATTTACAAATGTTGTTAAAATAGAAGAGGTTAAAGATGAGCCAAAAGAAGATAAATAGTATAAAAGCTACTAGTGTTAAGTCAGACCCTATAACTACTCCTATAATAAAAAAGGAGAAAGAGCCTAACCAGAATATAGAGCAAAAATGGGTGCCGTTTTTCCAGGACTCTGATAATATATATGTAAATGATTTAGCTAAACGAGCTAGAAGATCATCTACTCATAGTAGTATAATAAATCAAAAAATTACTTTTATTAAGGGTAAGAAGTTTACTTTTATGGTAGACGGTGAGCCTGTAGAGTATAGTGATTTACCTAATGATTTTAAGGAGTGGTGTAATGAGGTTAATCCTGAAGGGCAGTCTTTATATGATGTTTTTTGTGAGTGGATACAGTCTTATGTTATTACTGGTAATTACTACCCTCATGTTAAAAAAAGCGGTGATTATACTGCTTTATATTCAGAGGATGCTACAACAGTAAGAAAGTCTAAAGACCAAAAGACGGCTTACTTATCTAACTTTTGGAGAGATATTATGCTTAGCACAGCTCCTTCAGCTGAGTTTCCTGTTACTGAAATACCTTTTTATGGTGATAGAATGAGAAACGAGTATTTAATTCATGGTATGAGAAAATACCCTGAGTTTAATTACTACGGCTTACCAGATTATGTAGGTGCTATAGATTGGATTGACATAGAGTACAGAATGTCAAAATACAATATTGACAAGTTTGATAATGGCTTTTTTCCTAGTGTATTAATTCAGATGTTTGGAGAAGTGCCAGACGGTATGAATGCTCAACAGTATGTTGATAAGATTAAAGAAAAGTTTACAGGTGAGTCTAACAATGATAAATTTTTAGTAGAGCTTTTAGATAGCCCTGATCAAGCAGCAAGTATAAAAGAATTTGAGAGAGAAAGAGATGGAGAGTTTTTAGAGCTATCTCAATTAGCTGTTAAATGTATTGTTACTGCTCATAGAATTACAGGTAGTTTAGCTGGTTTAGAAACTGCTGGTAAATTAGGTAGCAATCAGCAAATAAAGGATGAATATGATAAGTTTATGAATAGTGTTATTATTCCTGATTTTCAAGAGCCTTTATTAAATATGCTTAATAAAATTATAGCTAGAGAGACTAAATGGAATAATATTAAAATAGGTATTCT
>Ga0075478_10000828_pt1 | contig 11325 bp, 8 predicted proteins | sample DEB08_DNA_15_FD_71483 | JGI IMG/M metagenome (GOLD analysis project Ga0075478, IMG submission 71483) | Aqueous microbial communities from the Delaware River and Bay under freshwater to marine salinity gradient to study organic matter... | ecosystem: Environmental > Aquatic > Marine > Coastal ...
TGGTGCAGCCGAATGGCGTGACGCGAATGCAGGATCTTGCGGAAGCTGAGTCAGGCGACTTCAAGTCTGGCAACGCAGCAGACGTCTCGACACTGCAAGTGCAGAAGCAGGCCGACATGGCGGTCGCAGCAAATGCGGCTCAGCGGATTGAGCAGCGGCTGGCACAGGCGTTCATGCTGTACGACAGCATCCAACGTGACGCTGAACGTGTGACCAGCACCGAGCTGACCCTGTTGGCAAACGCACTCGAGGCAAGCCTCGGCGGTCTGTACAGTAACTTGTCGCAGACACTGCAGCTGCCGCTGGTGAAGCGCCTGATGGAGCGTATGCAGCGGCAGAAACGCCTGCCGGCTTTGCCAGACGGCGTGATCAAGCCGAGCATCGTCACTGGCACAGCAGCCCTAGGCCGAGGCAATGACCTCAACAACCTCATGCAGTTCATGCAGGTGGTCGGGTCACTAGGCCCAGGTGTGCTTGAGACCTTCATGAACGTCGACGAGTTCATCATCCGCACCGGCGCCAGTCTTGGCATCGATATGGGTGGGCTCGTGAAGACCCGAGAGCAGATCGCCCTCGAACAACAGGCCCAACTTGAGGCCCAACAACAACAGCAACTCGCGTCGATCGCACAGAGCGCAGCACCGCAAGCGGTTAAGGCTGTCGCCGACGCTACCCAGCAACAACAGTGAGTGAAAACATGGCTGACACTGATACCCAAATGTCCCTGCCGCTCGACGGCGATGTCGCTGAACCGACGCTGCAGGAATCATACGACAAACTCGTTGAAGAGGGCCACTTGCCCAAGGACGAGAATGTCGAAACCGAACCCGCTCAGACGTCTGAGCAGCCACAGGCTGACGAGCGGCCTGCATGGTTGCCGGAGAAGTTTAACAGCCCAGAAGACATGGCGAAGAGCTATGCAGAGCTTGAACGGAAACTCAGTAGTGGGGAGCCTGAAGCCGAGGAGGCAAGCGAAAGCGAGGAGGTAACTCCCACTCCCGCTGTCGACAGCCTGATCGGTAATGCAGAACAGGAGTTTATGTCGACCGGGCAGTTGTCCGACGAAACTTTCGACGCTCTGGCTGCAGCCGGCATCCCTCGAGAGACCGTTGAGGCTGTGCGAGACATGCGTATTCGCGAGGCTGAACAGAACCGCTCGGCAATCGTGCAGGAGTTTGGAGGCGACGACCGTGTCGGAGCCATGCAGACGTGGGCCGCTGATCATTACGACGACAACATGATCGAGCGGCTCAACGGGATGCTGAACAGCGGCGATTACAGCCAGACCCGCATGGCAATGGCTATGATCTCCACTGACTACGACCGAACCGTCGGCTCGACAGAACCCCAGCGGACGATTGGCGGTGTACGGTCTGGACCCGAGGGCTTCCGCTCAACAGCGGAGATGCTCGAGGCGATCAACGATCCGCGATACAAGTCGGATGACGCCTACCGGAATGATGTCGAGCGCAAGATTGGCAACATGACGTAGGACACCCCATGAAAAAACGGCTAAGCGAGCGCGGTTTGGCGCTCATCGCGTACTATGAAGCCAGTACCAGTCTGAAGACCCGCGATGGTCACGTCTGGTATCCTGGTGGTTACGACAACATTCCCGACAAGTACCTCAAGGTATACGCGGATCCGATCGCTACGGACCCGGTGCCAACTGTCGGGTTCGGCACGACAAGCTACGACATCAAGGGCCTCGAGATCGGCCATGTTTACAACGAAGCTGACGTGCTGCGCATGTTTGAGACGACGATCGGTCGCTACGAGAAAGCGGTGAACAAGCACGTCACCGTGCCGCTTAACCAGAACGAGTTCGATGCCCTCGTGTCGTTTGTCTACAACGTCGGCATCGCGGCTTTCCGCGACAGTACGCTACTGCGCCTGCTCAATCGGAGCCAGCGCGTATTGGCAACCAACGAGTTCCATCGCTGGAACAAGGCGGGCGGCAAAGAACGTGAAGGTCTGCGCAAGCGGCGGGCATCTGAGGCTGAGCTCTTTGCTTCGCCGGTGTCGGTCCCGCGTGGCGACATCACCGACAGCCGAACCATGCGAGCAGCCGGTGCGCTGGGCGTCGTGGGCACTGTCACGGCAGTGGCTCCGGTGATCGGCCCGCTCGAGCAGGCAGCGACGTTTGTCGAGAATCACATCTGGCTTGCGGGGCTGATTGCAGCTGCGTTCGCCGGCTACTTCATCATGGTTCGTTTAGACGATTGGCAGAAAGGGCGCCGATGAAATGTTCGACGACATCAAGCGTATTGTCTTTAGCGCTGCAATCGGTTTTGCGGCAATCGCGTACATCATCAGCACAAGGCAAGCACGTCGAAATGAACGCAAGAAACTCACACGACACTTTACGGAGAAAGGCTACGATGCCCAAGCGGCTCGCCACCTTTCTCACGCTGTCAGCGACCGCGCTCTGCGTGGCCAGCTGCAGCAGCACGGATGGCTCCGAGATTGACCGAGCCGTCTGTGCATCCTGGCTACCAATCTACGCCAGTGCGGCAGACACCGATCTGACTTTACGACAAGTCCTCGGGTCTAACCTTGCACGCGCAGAATGGTGCAACTGAGACAACCCTAACCGCAGCGGCCCGACGTGCCTGTCGGACAACCAAACGGAAAGCTGAGTCACAGTCATTCTCCCCCTATGTAGTTTAACAGGAGGCCATAATGGCTAATGCTACTCCGAGTTTCCTCGGTATTAAGAATGCAGGCACCTACAACAGTCCTGCGGCGGATGAAAGTTCCGTAAACGCCACACAGTTTGCAGCCAACAACGAGCTGTTTCTCAAGGTGTTCAGTGGTGAGGTCCAAGCTCGGTTCCTCGCTCAAACTGTGCTGCGTGACAAGACCCGGATCCGTACGATCCAGGCTGGTCGCTCGGCGATCTTCAACGCAATCGGCAAGACCACTGCTGCGTACCATGTACCCGGCACGGAGATTACCGGCTCTAACATCAAGCAAGACGAGCGGGTTATCCAAATTGACGATGTTCTGTTGGCTTCTACATTCATAAGTAACTTCAACGAAGCTATGAACCATTATGATGTTCGCTCTGCGTTCAGCCGTGAGATGGGCGATGCACTTGCTCAGACCTACGACCGCAACCTCTTTGCTGTTGCTGGTGCTGAAGCGCTGACGCCATCCTCTGCGATTGCCGACCAAGGCGTTGCTGAGAGCATCACGATGGATACGACCCCGACCTTCGCAGAGCTGGTTGACCAGCTGTATGTCGCGGCACGTAAGCTCGATGAGAAGAACGTCCCTGAGTCTGACCGCTACGTCTACGTGTCCCCGACCGTATACTACGGCCTGCTCGCACAGGATAAGGTTCTGAACCGTGACTTCGTTGCGAACAACGGTGACTTCTCGCAAGGCACCCTGTTCAAGATCGCCGGCATGTCGGTCATCAAGACCAACAACATGCAGGTCGACCACAGCTCTGACTCTGTCGACTTCCGCTCCAAATATGATGCGGACATGTCGAACATGCAGGCGCTGGTCATGCATCCTGAGGCGCTCGGTACTGTCCAGCTTGGTTCGTTCGGTATGTCGACTGAGTCCGAGTACGACATCCGTCGCCAAGGCGTACTGATGGTCTCCAAGATGGCAGTCGGCCACGGCACGCTGCGTCCTGAGTGTATCATCGGTATCCAGACCGACGGCACCAACAACACCCTGTCCTAAGCGACACTTTGTGGTGGCTCACACGCTGGGCCACCACTCCCCTAACTTATACGGAGACATGACATGACTGACTTCGTGACGGCTACGACCGAGCTTCAAGCGGTCAACGTCATGCTCACGAACATTGGCGAGACCCCCGTGTCGAGCTTGGAAGATGAGCAGGTTGTTGACGCAGCAATGGCTAAGTCGATCCTCGACAACGTCACCCGTGAGACTCAGACGCAGAGCTGGCACTGGAACACCGACATTCAAATTAAGCTTTCTCGCAACATCGAGAAGAAGATCGTGCTTGCGCCCAACGTAATGCGCGTCGCCCCCAGCGGCCCAGACGCCATGCTTGCTGTCGTGCAGCGCGGGCGGTTCCTCTACAATCGAGGTAGCCACACTTATATCTTCGACCACGACATCACTTGCGACGTCACAATCGGGCTTCCCTTTGAGGAGATGCCAGAGGTGGCTCGCCGCTACGCAACCCTCCGCGCAGCCCGCATGTTCCAAGAGCGCATGATCAGCTCGGATCGGCTGAGCGCAATGGACCGCATGGACGAATACAAGGCCTACTCCGACCTGCTGAACGAAGAGGCAGCTGTCGGCCGCTACAATGCGCTTGCCGGCAACTTCAGCGCCCAGCGCATCATCAATCGCTACGGCTTCAACGGGAGCTAACATCATGCCACTGATCAGCGACACGATTGCCAACCTCATCGGGGGTGTGAGCCAGCAGGCCGAGAACCTGCGCTTTAGCAACACCGCCAACGAGCTGGTAAATGCGTTTGCGTCGCCCGTCTCAGGACTACAGAAGCGACACGCCGCTGAGTTTGTTGGCGAGATGCACGCTTTCAACAGCACCGCTGATCTCGCATTCGACAGCCGCGCTGCTGTCCACTTCATCGACCGCGATACTGTCGAGCGATACGTCCTCGTGGCCGACAGTAACGGCATCAAGGCATTCGACGCTGACACCTCCGACGCAATCGAGGTTGAGTACGTCGGCGGTTCGATCCCTAGCTACCTGACAGATGACGGTGATGGTGGCACGATCACTGACTTTGCCGACGCACTGCGGTTTATCACGGTGGCAGATACGACCTTTGTGTTGAACCGCAACGTCACTGCGAACGGCAGCACTGGCGCTAACTTCAATAGCTATCACTTTGCAGCCTTTCCGCAGCTCGAGTTCGATACAGACCGGGGCGGCTCAAAAGGTGGTCGTAAGGTTGACGACAGTATCGCAACGTCTGGGTCGGCAGGGTATCGCACTCTTTACTTCAGCCAAGGCAAGACAGCGAACACAGGTGACTTCACGATTGGGTTCCTGAACAAAGCAAATCAGTTCATGGGACTGGCGAAACAGGTCAGCGCTACGTCGACTGCGTCGACAGACGAGGTCGTGTCGAAATTCATTCAGGCTGAGTTCTCCTCTTCGCCATCGAGTACCTCCTACGAGCTGCGCGATGCACTGACTTACAATTATTTACGACGCTACGAAGTAAGTAAATTCAGCGCTGACGCAGAAAAGTACCCGTTTTTTAGCAGCGGTACGACACAAGGCGATTTTATTGGCGACTATGGTCCCTCTACGTCTGTACCCGGTCAGGCCTTAAACAATCTAGCGGCGGTCTGGCACAAACAAGCGACAGTGCCTACCACCACTGACGGGTACATGACTGACGACGATCTGCGGCAGTGCTTCGTGGGCCCTTACTACGGTATCAGCGATATATCCTCGAGTGGTTCTACCACGACTTTCCGCGTTGTTCGTCCCGACGAGAAGACATATGCAGGTTTTGAGAGCACGGTCGATGGCCGCACACGGACAATCGTCAACGACCTAAGAGTCAATAGCAGCGGCGAGATCGAGATTACAGACGGCGCTGGCGGCTACCGAGCACTTACAGTCAGCCGCACTGACAGCAATGCTGACCTGTACCTCCCTTACACTAGCTACACACAAACAAACCCACAGCTCAGCAGTCTCTACTGGAGCTCAGCCCCATCCGGCACCACTTGGCCGACTGCTTCGCTCGACCTGATAAACGACCTAGTGCAGATTGCGCACGACGGAGATAACTACACGGTAGGCGTTACCGACGAAGAGCTCCGTATTCTCGTCGCTGACGGCGCTGGGTTTAGCCTGACCAAGAACGCTGCCGGCACGGTGACAGCCTTTGAAGATCTCCCGCCTGAAGCAGCAAATGGTCGGGTGATCAGCGTCGGGGGCGTAGGTGAAGGTGACGGTACATACTACGTGATCGGCATCGACGGTGAATACGTTGAGACCTACGCTGTGCCCTACGTGATCGACGACGACACAATGCCTCACACGATCCGCCGTAAGTTCCGTAATGACGGCACACCGTACTTCGAAGTAGGCCCGCACCAGTATGCAGCGCGTGTCGTAGGTGACGAGGAGTCCAACCGCGTCCCGAGCTTTATCGGCAATACCATAAATGACATATTCGTCTACAAGGGCCGGCTTGGTTTTCTCAGTGACGAGAACGTCATCATGTCGGGTGCTAATGAGTTTGGCAGCACCGCTAACTTCTTCCGCAAAACGGTTATCCAACTTCTCGATGACGACCGGATCGACATCGGTATGTCCACCGGCCGGATCGACATTCTGAAGAACGCAGTCAGCTTCGCCGACACGCTCATGGTGATGTCAGACCGGGCACAGTTTAAGCTGGTGTCGGGTACAGCGCTGTCACCGAACACCGTGTCGATTCAGCAGTCGACCGCGTTTGCAGTGTCGCCAACCGTCCAGCCGATCAACGCCGGCAACACGATCTACTTTGCGCAAGACAACCTCAACTTCACGACCGTGCGCGAAATGGTTGCCGAGTATGATACTGACATCATCGAGACTAACGAGGTAACCGGACAGGCACCGCGTTATGTACCGAACGGTGTGTTCGAAATGGCAGTGTCGACTAAGAAAGAGCTGCTGTGCATGGCCTCGTCGAACGAGCAGAACAGCATCTACGTGTACAAGTACTATAAGAACGAGGGGCAGCGGCTGCAGAGCGCTTGGTCTAAGTGGTCTTACGGGACAGACACTAAGATCCTCGGATTCAGCTTTATCGATGACTACTTAGTGCAGCTCATCAGCGTAACCACGCCTGACTACGTCGGCTCTCTGGAGCTTGCAGCTGGTGCGACGGCCCCAACGTATGGTACATTGAGTACGCGAACGTACATTGTACGCACAAAGATTGAAGAGATCACCAGCGTGTCTGCCACCGCGTTCCCGATCCTGCTCGACATGCGTGCGTCGCGCTCCCAGTGCGCTAGCATTGTTGGACTGCGGACTGACGAGACGAACGCTGCGATCACTGGTCTGCCGCTGGGCACCGACAGCACGACCATCGAGCTGCCTTATCGCACGACCTCGACAAAGCTTGTCGCGCTACGCTCGAGCACAGACGACTACGGCACCTCGATGCCGTTCATTGCAGCCAGTAATCTGAAGCTCAACCCGCTAGCTGGCGGCACTGTCGCTGAGCTGACGACACGGACTGGTGCATTCGTGGCAGCTCCTTCGCAGACTACAGCAGACGCCATCAACGCAATCCTCGATACGACAGCTAAGAACACTTACCTAACGGTCTTCGGGCGCCATGACTACGAGCAAACCAATGCCCTTTCACAGACGCTGGACCTGACCGACCAGCCAGAGTTTACGGTCGGCATCACCTACGACTTCCGCTTTGAGCTGTCTCCTATCTACTACAAGCCAGGACAGACGACTGTCGGCAGGAACGATAGCCGGCTGCAGCTGCGCTACGCCACTGTGACGTATGACGACACAGCTGGTTTTGCCGTCGAGATCACACCAAGTGGCCGCGAGACACGCCTGCGTCAGTTCAACAGCCTGACCTTTGGCGACAGTGAGGATCAGCTGGGTGTCTTGTCGTTCGACACAGGAGCCTTCCGGTTTCCGATCATGGCGAAGAATGACCGCGTCGACATCCTGTTCACAAACTCACAGCCCTACCCTTCGACACTGACGACAATCGAATGGGAAGGCTTTGTCTCGCCCAAGACACTGAGGGGGTGACGGGGGTGACGATCACGGTGACGACGGCTGACCGTCACCACGTTGAATACGTGGCAAACAATTTACGAGAGGCAGACAGACGTGAGGCATGTCGTGTCACTGACAGTGACGACGCTATACGAGCAGTGGTCGAGTCTGCTGACAATTCTTGGTTTACACTGGTCGGCTTGGAGTCTGGCACGACGCCTGTGGCAGTTGCCGGGGTCGCGCCTTCTGGTTCTGTGGGGCTCGGAATCCCTTGGCTCGTCGGAACCGATCGCATCACTGAGAAACCTATTCAGTTCCTGAGACAGGCAAAGTCCGTCTTGGCGCTGATGTTCGACAAGGCAGAGGTCGACGTCTTCTGGAATGTCGTTGATGCCGAGAACGACGTCCACCAGCAATGGCTCAAGTGGGTGGGCGCGTCGTTTGCTCCTAACCCCATCAGCCTCAACGGCTACGACTTTTTCGAATTTACCATCAGGAGAGACTAGATGTGTACAGCCGCGATGGGCCTCATCGGTCCCGTCCTGAACGCGGGTCTGTCGATTGCCCAAGCGAACGTACAGAAGCAGGCAATCTACGAACGCGCCCGTGAACAGCAGGAGCAGTACCTGCTCAACAAGAAGCTCGCTCTCAACAGTTACAACCTGCAGCAAGAGCAGATCGACAAACAAACTGTCGAGCAGGTGCGCGAGACGCAGATGGCTGCGTTCGATCAGACCATGCAAGCACGCGATGTAATGGCACAGACGCGAGCACTCAATGCATCTGTTGGGCGCACGGGTCAGAGCGTTGACGACACGTACGGCGCCATCAGCCAAGTCAGCAACCGGAACCTCGGTCGCCTTGCGCACCGTCGCACCATGCTGCTCGAGTTTGGCCAGGACTCTAAGCTCGCAGCCGGTGACCAGTACGTCGCTCGTGTGAACAGTGTCGCACAAGGCAAGGTCAGCCAAGCCGAGATCGCAGCTGCGAACCTGACAGCGCTGGGCGGGATCATCAGCTCGTTCAGTCAGTTCACCAAGACGATGCAAAGCAATCAGATGATCTCAGCGCAGATGGGCTACCAGCAGCGTAGCTTCGACATGGACCGGCAGATGATTGGCCAAGAGCGTGGGTTCTATGATGCCGAAAGGAGCTACGTGATGGGGGGCTACTATAATGGTTGAGTACATTAAGCCGGTACGCCCTAATGCAGCACCTGTTGCCATGCGCGATAGCTACTACCGGCCGCTGCTCGACAACACCGAGAGCCGTGCCTTGGAGAAGCTAGCCGGTGCCATTGGTGCGCTGCGTGGTCCTATCCGCGAGCTGTCGAACACGGCACTGCAGGGACGGCAAAACCAGCTGCAGATGATGCGCATGGAGCAGAACCTCCAGCTAAAGCAAGAAGAGAATGCCTTCCGTCTGTACAAGATGGAGCAAGACCTGATCACCCAGCAGGCTCGCGAGAACTACAACGACTTCAACGACGCACTGAAAGCGACGCAAGAAAGCTACCGCAACCAAATGGAGCTTGACCTCCTGCGCCTCGAGCAGGATCTGCCTATCCTCGGCACAAGCGTGTTTAGCGGGACGGGCATGGGCAAGGTCACGATGGCCAACGAAGGCGCCATCCGCAACGACCCACTCGATGACCAGCTTTACGATATCCTGTCGTCCGCTGCGTCACAGGTCGGTGTCGAGGTACGTGTCTTCAGCGGTGGCCAAGAGGCTGCAGGCGAAGGCGGTGCTCGTACTGGCACGACACGACACGACCACGGCCGAGCTGCAGACCTCCGGCTTTACGACACAGCCACCGGCAAGATGATCCCGGTTGACGGCAGCGACCAACGCGCTGTCGACTTCGCGCACGTTGCACGCAGCCTCGGTGCTCGCGGCATCGGAGGTGGCGACGGGTACATGGGCGGCACCGCGCTGCACGTCGACATTGTCGGCACAGATGATGGCGGCGGGAACTACTGGGGCAAGAAGGGTGGCACGCCGTATGCGTGGATCCCCGCGCTGTCCGACAGAGACCCAGCGCAAGACATCAAAGAGTATGGCGCGGCTGATAGCGTGCAGTACGTCAACGACATCAATGCCCGCCGGATGTCGGCTATCAACCAGCTTGCGGCTGACTACGGCATCAACGAAGAAGGCCGGCGCAAAGTGCTGGAGGCACAGGCTCGCGACAACGCCTACGCACTCGAGCGTGCGAAGATCTTGACTGAGGGCGCACGACGCCAAGTGCTCGTTCAGGACTATGAACAAGACCGACAGATCACCGCGCAGCAGCTGACTGACCGTATTGAGCAGATGAGTGAGCAGGAGCTCATGACACTTGTCGACAGCGGACAGCTGCACGAATTTGTTGCCGGCGAGCTGGCAAACTCTGGTGTCGCCAACGGCCACGCAAACGACATCATCGCGCAGGCAAACACCAGCGACTACATCTCTGACTCAAGTCCGATCAAGACCGCACTCAAGCGCTACGGCGAGGCGACTCAGTCGTTGCAACGTGACACTGCGTTTGCGAACGTCATCCAGTACACACTCGACGCAGCCAAGATGGGCAGCGGAGGTCCGCTGAACCCGACGACAATGACCGATGCGGAGGTCGCAGAGGTCTTTGAAGAACAAGTAGCGCGCAGTGGCTTGGGCATGGATGAGGTGCTTACTTCGTTTGTCGACCAAGTTGACTTGGCGCAAGGCAAGGCTGCGGCCCAAGGCGCAACTAACGACAACATCGAGGCAGCTGCCAACGTCACAGAACTGATGAACGCGCTGTATCAGCACGGTGCATTCGACAATGCTAGCGCGGACGTACAGGACAAAGTGGCCGGCCTAGTAAAAGACAAGGATGCCAGTGGTGCTGGCTTCGGCGACATCATCAAGATGTTCAATAATAACCTCAAGCAGATCCCTGACGGCACAACAGACTCAGCGGCAATCTTTGCGAACTACAAGCAGTTTGAGCAGCAGATTTCCCCGCTGTTAGATCAGATGAACCCGGTCGAACAAGGCCAGTACATCGACTTACAGACGCGCACGACCGGACGTCTCAACGAAGCGCAGGATGCACACCTTGCTAACCCTGGCACGCCGGTTACTAACGCCGGTGTCGAGTACATTTACAACAATGGCGAGGTACAGCAGCGCGAGGTCTTCTACAACCAAAGCGACCAGAACGAACAAGTCGCTAACAAGCAGGCAGCGGCGATCCGCAGTACACTGCTGCCGGCTGTTGAGCAGATCCAAACAGGTGACGGACAGGCGGGCCGTATGGCGCTGCGCGATGGCTTAGCTACCGCTGCGCGCAATGGCTACGGCGCTGGACTGATGGCTGGCCTAGTAAACGAAGTTATCAGTGGCCAAGGCGGCGTTGTCGACACCGATACCATTGAGACAGTAGCCGCAATTGTTGCCGCGAGCCGGGAGACTGGAAACCCATACGTGGACTTTGCCGGCGATCCTGGGCTGCAGATTATGTCGATGATGCCCGGAAGCTTTGCTGACAACTACCGTGACTTTGGCCGCGCTGTTGTACAGCAAGACATCATCCAAGAAGATCAGATCAATCAAATCGCAGACGCAGTCGGATATGT
>Ga0075478_10000831_pt1 | contig 11314 bp, 10 predicted proteins | sample DEB08_DNA_15_FD_71483 | JGI IMG/M metagenome (GOLD analysis project Ga0075478, IMG submission 71483) | Aqueous microbial communities from the Delaware River and Bay under freshwater to marine salinity gradient to study organic matter... | ecosystem: Environmental > Aquatic > Marine > Coastal ...
ATAATTGGTCCTAATCAGCTTTCAGAATTTGGAATGGTAGTTCCAAAATTTATTGATGCAGCACTAAATAATGAAAATATAGTAATCCATGGAGATGGAAGCCAATCTAGATCATTTACTTGGGTAGAAGATGTTACGGATTATTTTATTAAACTTGCAGAAATGAAAGCTTACGGACAAGTTTTTAATATTGGTCAAACTCAAGAAATTACTATCAAAGATCTTGCAGAGCTAGTTATTAATATGTGTGAATCAACTTCAGAAATAAAGTACATAGAACATGAGAAAATTTTTGGGGACAAATTTGAAGACCCAACAAGAAGAACCCCGAATATAGAAAAAATAGTAAATTTAACTGGAATATCACCTTCAGAAAATATTGAATCAATGATTAAAAAGATAGTTGCTCATAAAAAAAAATAACTTAATAAACTTTAACTTATGAATATTTTAATAACTGTAGGAATATTTCCTCCAGATATTGGAGGTCCTGCTGTTTTCGTTCCTAAAATAGCTAAACACTTATTAAATCAAGGTCACGAAATACAAATAATATGTTTAGCAGATGATTTAAGTGTAGATAATGAAAATCAATTAAGCGTTAGAAGAATTAAGAGATCTACAAATCTACTTCTTAGATGGATTAAGACTGTTTTTCTAATAATTAAATATGGAAGGAAAAGTGATGTTGTTTTTGTTAACGGTCTTGGTGTTGAGGCAGCTATTGCAAATATATTTTTGAAAAAAAGGATTGTCAGAAAAATAGTTGGGGACCCTGTCTGGGAAAGATTTTATAATAAAAATAAAACAAAAAAAAATTTTGATGATTTCCAAAAAATAAATTCTAATTGGAATATAAAAATCCAGAAATTATTAAGAAACTGGAGCATAACTTCATCTGAAACTATCATTACACCTTCAAATCATCTGAACAAGTTTGTAAATGATTTAGGTTCTATTAACAATGTTTTGAAGATAAATAATGGAATTGAAATAGTTGACCTTGAGAGAAAAGCTCAGCCAAATAAAATAAATAATCTGCTTGTAAATTCAAGATTAGTTGTTCAAAAAAATATAGATTTAGTAATTGAAGCTATAGGTATATTAAATGATAGTCGATTGAAGCTAGAGATAATTGGAGAAGGCACCGAATTTCAAAGGTTAAATGAATTAATCACCAATCTTGAAATTCAAAATAATGTAAAACTTCTTGGTAAGGTAGACAACAATTCAATATCTAAATACTTAGAAAAATCCCACCTCTTCATACAAGCATCTGACTATGAGGGCTTACCTCACTCAATCTTAGAAGCCATAAATTATGAGGTTCCAATTTTGAGTACTGAGGCTGGTGGATGTAAAGATTTACTTCATAATGGTGACAGAGGGTTCATAATTTCATCACCACCTAATAAGTATCAAATAGCGGAAAGTATCAATTTCATAATAAATAATTCAACTTCTGCTCACCAAAAAGCTCTTAAGGCCAAAAACTATATTAGAGAGAACCATAACTTTCCAACACAAGCGCAGTTATATACAGAAGTAATTGAAAGATTAGAACAAAATTGATTATGAGAAAAGAAAAGTTACTAATCTTCAATATCTCTACAGATGCTAAAAATACCTCACTAGGATTTGCAATAAGCTGGATAAATAAATTTTCTGAACATTATCTGGAAGTTGACGTAGTTACTCTTCATAAAGGAGATTTGACAGGTTTAAATAAAAATATAAGGATTTATAGTGAAGATTTTAGTAGTTCAAGTCGACTTGTTAAGTTCATAAAGATTAGAAAAATAATTAAAAACTTGATTAAGAAAAATGACTATAAATTTTGCCTCTCACATATGTCAGCATCTTTACTTTTAGTCAGTTCTACGATTATTAGATTTAAGAATGTTAAAACATTATTTTGGTATACCCATAAGGGCCCTACAACAATTTTTAAAAAGATTGTCCTTTACATTGCTAATACTATTTCAGATAAAATAATTACCGCTTCTGAAAACTCTTATCCGATTAAGTCAAAAAAAGTTACCACCATAGGGCATGCAATAAATTATGAACTTTTTTATAGAAACAAGATAAATATTGAACAAAATAATTTCTTAATATTTAGTCGAATTTCTAAATCTAAGAATATTGAATCATCTATTCAAGGATTTTTGAATAGTACCTATGGTAAATCAAATAAAATTACAATTATCGGTGGACCCCTTACGAATGATGATGAAGTATATCAAAATTCATTAAAAGAAAAATATATGGCTTATTCAAATGTACAATTCTTAGGGCCGGTTCCTCATGCTGAGCTTAATAAACACATAGATAGGGCGGGTTTTCATATAAATAACACACCGATAGGATTTTACGATAAAAGTGTTCTTGAGACGATGGCAAGCGGTTTAATAAATTTTTATAGTAATCCTGATTATGACCGTAATATTAATCAAAATTTTTTGAATTATTTAAAATTTGATGGTTCCGTAGAGGATTTGAAAGATAAGATTAATCTTGTGTCACAACTAGATACTGACAAACTTATTAAAATAATTAACAATACCCAGCAAAAAGCTTCCGAAGAATCTATTGAAACATTGCACCAGAGAATAACTAGTGTTATTTAGATAGTTCCTTTTTAATCCAATCTATTGTAAAAGTTAAGCCTGTCTTTAAATCAACTTTTGGTTCCCAATTTAATTTATCTTTAGCCTTTGTGATGTCAGGCCTTCTCTGCTTAGGGTCGTCATTTGGTAGTGGCTTATATATTATTTTTGATTTTGAATCAGTGAGTTCAAGAATAGTTTCTGCTAATTCTTCTACAGTCATCTCGTACGGATTACCTATATTAAAAACTTCGTAGTGCCTTGAGTTCATCATTGCAATTATTCCAGCTACAGTGTCTGACACATAAGAAAAACTTCTTGTTTGCGTACCATCTCCATATATAGTCAGGTCTTCATTGTTTAATGCTTGAACAATTAAATTTGTAACCACCCTCCCATCATTTAATTGCATATTAGGGCCATAGGTATTAAAAATTCTAATGATTTTTGTTTTTAAATTATAACTTCTAGCATATGTTGCTGTAGCAGCTTCTGCAAATCTTTTAGCTTCATCGTACATACTTCTTTCACCGTTTGGGTTTACATTTCCCCAATATTCTTCATTTTGTGGAGAAATTAAAGGATCGCCATATACCTCTGATGTAGAGGCAAGAAAATATTCCGCATTATGCTTCCTAGCTAACCCAAGTGTGTTTATTGTCCCAAGACTTCCTGCTTTTAAAGTATTTATAGGGTTTTCAGTATATGCAACAGGGGAAGCTGCACTTGCTAGATGAAGGACGTAATCTAATTTTTCATCAATTTCTATATGGTCTTGAACATCATGTTGTATAAATGTTACATTTTTACTATCTAATAAGTTTTGAATATTCTCCAGATTTCCAGTTAATAAATTGTCTACAATTATTAATTTATTTTTATCATCTTTTAAAAGTTCATTAGATAAGTGTGATCCGATAAAACCAGAGCCGCCTGTTAAAAGAATGTTCATATCCCTACCATGGTGTATACAAAATAGATCCAGTTTTTGATATTACAGACTCTATTTTTTCCATAAGTTGTTTCTTAACAGGATACATCAATGCAACTAGACTTTTATCGGCTATATTATTTAAATCTTCTATAGAATCATATGAATCTAATTCAACCATTTCATCATAAATTTGAGTTTTAATTTCTTTATCTTCTAGCATTCTATAAATGTCTAATGTTGGAGAGTTTCTTAAATCATCAGTGTCTTCCTTGAATGCAGCACCAATTAAAACTATAGAAGTTAGACTATTTTCATTAAATATTTTAATTAATTTTTCAACTGTCCATGTAGTTTGCTGGATATTTGAATCAATTATATTTGAGATTAATGGAAGTGTGATAGCTCCATCGTTATAAAAATTATTTACTTCAATTAAATCTTTTGGAAAGCATGAGCCTCCCCAAGCTGGTGATGGTCTAAAATAGTGTGAACCAATCCTTGAATCTAGTCCGACCCCTTTCAGTACATCTTTTTGATTACCCCCTGAATAATCAATTAACCTAGCAGCCTCATTAACGAATGAAAGTCTCAATGGAAGATAGGTATTTGCAAGATACTTTATAAGTTGAGAACTTATAGGGTCAGTTTCTATGACTTCTGCTTCAAAACTTTTGTATAGTTCTTTTAAAACAGTTAATTTTTCAGGATCGTTTCCGCCAATTACAATTCTGTCAGGTTTAAAGAAATCTTCGATAGCAGTTCCTTCTCTTAAGAATTCAGGATTAAACGTAATTTCATTTTTATCCATTCCCACTTTTTTACATACCTTTTCAATCTCGTACGGTGGAATTGTCGACTTTACTGTAACTACTATTTTAGAGTTATCGAGTTGACTTATTTCGCTAATTGCTGATTCTAAAAATCTTGTATCTACGGAATTAGTCTCAAGATTGTTTGGAGTCTGAACACATACGAAGGCAACGTCAGTTGAATCCCACTTTACATCATCGTATGAGCTTGTAAACGACATACGGGAGAAAGTATCTTCATTTTGAAAATGTTCTTCAAGACCTGGTTCAAAAATAGGTATCTCTTTATTTTGTAGTTTTACTATTTTATTTTTATCCAAATCGATAAAGCTTACCTTATTGCCAAGACTAGCAAAGCCCACGCCTGTGACAAGTCCAACATAACCTGTACCTATGACGACTAAATTCATATTATGCAATGTTAACAAATTTACCACTTAAAATGGTCATAATGATAACTTATTTATCTCACTGGGATTGGATATTGTATAAATCTAGAAAAGATTTAATACCTTATATTAACTCTTATGAAATTCATGCAATGTGTCCTGATGGAGAGTTTGTAAATAAGTTAGAAAATATTTATAAAAGTACAACATTCTGGGAAATAAGAAGAGAGAAATTACTAGATTTGAAAGCGATACGCTCATTAAGAAATCACATTAAAGATGTTGAAACTGATTATCACTGTTTTACATTGAAAACCGGGATACTATTTTCAATTGCAAACATTTTTCTAAATACTGAAAATAAAGCTGTTTTATCAATTACTGGTCTGGGTTTTATGTTCAGCAAAAATATAAAAGCAAAGATTATAAGAATATTGATGAAACCTTTTATAAAAATACTTTTTAATAATTCATTCGACATAATTATATTTCAGAATCCTTCAGATCAAGAAAAATTTGTTAGTTATTCAAAATTTTCAAATAAAACTGAAATAGTACATAGTTCAGGAATAAAAACTGACAATTTTGAAATAAAAAAAATAAATATCCAAAATAACAGTACAACAAAAATTATTCTTGTTTCAAGACTTTTGTATGATAAAGGAATTCTTGATTACTTAAATCTAGCTGAAAGCTTTAAAAGTGGTAATTTAGAGTTTTATTTAGCTGGAGAAAGAGACGATGGAAATCCACAAAATATAAAACAAGAGGATATGGATAAATTATTACAGAGTAAAAACCTTAACTATCTGGGAAAAATAGACGTTGAAAAAGAATTGTCAAATTTTGATATATTAGTTTTGATGTCTTCTCACGAAGGGTTTTCAAGAATACTTCTTGAGGCATTGTACGTGGGACTCTATTGCATTGCTTATAAAATTCCTGGTACTGAAGGAATGGCTAGTTTTAATAATTTAGAATTGATTAAATCAGGAGAAATAGAAGAATTTAAAAAGTTTATTAACAACTACAGTAGAAACGTCGACAATACTTATAATACAAAACTAATTGAAGAAAAATATACTTCAAAAGCAATAGCAATAGAATTTGAAAAACTTTATAAAAAAATGGATTTGTTAGATTGAATATCTTTCAACTTCCTATCATTTATGCAATTTTTTTTGCATTTACATTTTCTATCTTTATGAATGGAATGTTAATGAGATTAACAAGAAATTATAAGAAAAAAAATGAAAGAATTGAGAAGAGACTATCAAATAGAAATATTTCTCCCTATGGAGGAATAGCAACATCATTTGCTTTTTTTGTAACAACTATCTTTTTGGGTAAAGCAGAACAGGACTTTCTAACTATTGGTATTTGTGCCGTAGCCATATCAATAATTGGGTTAATAGATGATATATATAACCTTGAATGGAGGGCAAAATTGGTAGCACAGACAGTTATAATTATCTATCCTCTTGTTGATTTGGAAATATTTATAAATGTTGAATCATTTCTTGGTCTAGAAATGAACAATTATTTAAATTTATTCATTTCTCTATTTTGGATTCTTGTAATTATTAATTCGATTAATTTTATTGATAATATGGATGGCCTAACTGTAATAGTTTCTGGAAGTATTTGTTTACAGGTTGCGCTTTTGGCAAATTATTCAGATATTTATAAAGTTACAGATGTTTCACTTCTACTGCTAGCGACCCTAATTGGATTTCTTTTCTACAACTTTCCTCCTGCCAAACTGTATTTTGGTGACTCAGGGACACTATTTGTCGGGTATGTACTCGGATTTATAAGCATAATTTTTGACTGGAATCCATCACAAGAAGTAATCCTTCTCTCCCCACTGAGTCCTGCCCTTTTTATATTTGTAGTACCAATATTAGATTTTGCAGTAGTCACAACTGATAGAATTAAAAACAAAAAATCTCCAACTACAGGTGGTACGGATCATATATCACACAGGCTTTTAAATTTGGGATACTCTGAGAAAAAAGTCTTAGTAGAATTTTTAATTCTAAGTTTTACTTTTTATGCTCTACTGATAGGAACCATATCTTCAAGTGGCTTATTTAGCTATTTCTTTGCTTTTTGTTATCTATTGTTTTTTATTTTTAATTTTTTAAGATATAGGAAATTAGACTCGCTAGCTTAACTTAGACTCTAACTCAAGAATTCTATCTGGTGTACCAGCATCAATCCACCATCCATTTAGAGTTATATTTTTACAAGTACCTTCTAAAATATAGAGATTATTTAAATCTGTAACTTCATATTCTCCTCGTGCGGAAGGTTTTAAAGTTTCAATTTTTTTCATAACTGTATCATCGTAAACGTATACACCGACAACAGCATTATTTGATTTTGGGTTTTTTGGCTTTTCTTCGATTGAAACTACATTGTTATTAGAATCTAACTCCGCTACACCGAACTCTTCTGGATTATTTACTTTATATGAAAAGATATAAGCACCTCTACTTTTCATAAGTTCATTTATTTTTAGATTCATAATTGGGTTATATTCAAAGAAGTTATCTCCCAAAATAAAGAAAACAGAATCACCAGGATTAATAAATTCTTTAGCACACATTAATGCGTGAGAAATACCTTTTTGTTCGTGTTGAATTGTAAAGTTTATATTTTTTTCAGGAAAATATGAAATAATGACTTCTCTAATTAGCTTATCAAAAGCTGGGTTAGTTATTATTATAAATTCGGTCAATCCCCAACTTGAAAGTTGTTCAATTTGACGGACAATCATTGGTGTGCCATCGACTTCTAATAGAATTTTAGTAGATTCATTTCCTCTGAATCCTTGCAAGCGTGTTCCTAGACCGCCTGCAGCAATTACAGTTTTTAATTTGTTCATAAAAATAATTATATAGTTATACTTGGTTTTTGGTTCAGTATGAAAATATTAAATAAATATACATACTTATTTGTAGGCTTGTTAGCCTCTGCATCTCTAATTGTCTTTATTGTACTCCCTAGGTTTGAAAAACAAGAATTTGACCCTAGTAGAGTTGAAGATATATCTTCAGGAGTAACTACTACTTCAATACCTGTAGAAAGTACTCAAGAAAATACGCCATTAGTAACATCACCAGAAATAACCGAATTTGAACAAAGTGAAATTGAGAAACTACTAATTGAAAATAATGCAACTGAAAAAGTAACAAATTATCAAACTTATCTTCTTATAGGTAGCGATGAAAGAGATGAAAATTCATCCGCTTCTAGAGGTTATGTCGAGGGTCAGCGTGCTGATGTAATTATTGTAGGCCTTGTAGATGAAGGTTCAAACAAACATTACCTACTTTCAATTCCAAGAGATACGTTAATTGTAAATACTTGTACTGGGAATTTGGAAAGAATAAATGCTTCATATTCTAAGAATGAATGTGGAAATAACGCAGAAAATCTTGCAGCAGCTGTGAGTGGAATAACAGGTATTAAGATAAATCATTTTGCAAGTTTTAACTTTGAAGGATTTGAAAATATAATTGATTCATTTGATGGAATCGAAATATGTGTAGAAACGACTCAACGTGAAGGTTATGCGTTCGAATTACAAAAAGGTTGCCAAGTTGTCACCGGAGCTACAGCACTAAATTGGGTTGTATCTCGAAATACAGAAATCTTAGTTGGTAATAAAGTATTGGATGAAAATGGTGAAGATGCATCAGAATGGGTCAAGATGAGTGGTGTTAGTGACCTATCAAGAAATGAACGTCAACAATATGTAATACTTCAACTTTTAAAAAAATTAAATGACTTCAAATCTCTTACTGAATTAAACAAATTTATTAATACCCTAGAGGACTCTTTTGTAATTGATGAAAATCTAACTATCAATAAAGCAATTAATACACTTTGGGATTTTAGAGGAACAGATTTTGACAGCATAAAAAAACTTTCTATACCAACATTTTCTTATGAACTTGAGGATGGAAGACAGGTTTTAATTATTTCAAGAAATTTTACTGAATATGCAAAAGAAGTTGGTTTGATTACACCTTAATCTTTAAATAAATTACTCATCATATAAGTTGGGATAATCCAAAAGTATATTGCTACATCTGGAGAGTAGATTATATCATTCGTTAAGTTCTGGGTTAAAAAAGCAAGCATTAAACTCAGTTCTAGTTCATTCTTAGAACCTATATTTTTATAAATAATTATAAGTAAAAAGAGTATGATTAGCATCACTGGAAAAAGGCCGTACTCTACTGCCATCGTCAAAAATCCATTATGAGATGTTGTAATCTCATCATATTGGGAAATAGAAAAATCAGAAATTATTGAACTAAATTTTCCATTTTCTGATATTAATTTACCAGATCTTAAACTTTGACCTCCAAGAAAGTTAGAATATCCACTAACAATATCATCAACCCAAAAGAAATACATTCTTCCGTCAACTACAGACCACTTCCAGGATTGATTGTTAACTAATTCTGAATTATTGATAATTGAACTTTGACTAAAAAGTGTTTCATTTCCTTTTGGAATATTGTTAAGTTTAAGCTGCAGAATTATGTCAAAATCTTTCTCAGTAATTGAAGTTTGATTTGGTATTGCTACCCAGTAACTTCTTGGCCTTTTAAGCTGTAAACCAGCCTCAGTATATACTATTTTTCCATCATTTCTATTATCATAAAAATCTTCTGTCATAGGGAGGTAGATATAATATTCGGTGTCTCTATTTCCACTAGAGAGTACATATTCAAAGCTCTCAACTCCAACTTTAATTTCTATTTTTTTTACAAAACCATCTAAGTATGATCCTCCAGGTGATTGCCCGTCTCCCCAACCCCCTAATTCAAAATAAGAATCATTCTCTAGTAAATTTATTATCAGACCACTTGTGTGGTCAGATCCAATTTGTAGCCAATTATTTCCATCCGAAGAGTGGTAAAAAGACACGACAGACCTTGGTAATATCCCATCCCTGTAATCAAAACTTAGTTTTAAATAACCTTCGGTTTCTTCATCAACTTCAGATTCTACCTCTTTCTTATTTGCTTCTTTGTCGGCCTCTGTATATTCAATATTAAATCTATCAAATAATTCATCATCGTTGAGAGTGACTAAATAATCTTTGTAAACTTCTTTTACATAATTACCTCCACCAGTACCAACAAAAAGTTCGACACTGTTAATTCCCAGATTGTTTAGGAAGCTTCTATTTGACTGTTTAAGAAAGATTGAAGGAAATATATAAATAACAACCCCTGATGACAAAATAATGAATACAGAAATAATAATTTTTGATTTTTTATTGAATGTTTCTGTATAGAAAAGAATTACTAACGATCCTGCAAAAAAAGCAATATACGAACCTCGTGAATAGGTTATATAAAGATTAAAAATAGAAATGATTAACAATATTGTATTAAATTTATTATCTTTCAAGTTGAGTAGAATATTTTTTGATTTTAAAACTTTAAAAAGACAAACTAATGCTGAGATTGAACATATTAAACCAATAACATTTGGCCCACCTCCCTGAAAACCGCCTAGACGACCGGATGTAAAAGGATTGGTGCTTCCTGTGTTGTTTAGTATCCAACCGTCAATAGTACCTGGTAATTGAATCTGAAATATAGCGACTATAAAATTAGCAACCATGACAATAGACAAGGGCTCAAAAACTCCAATTATTCCATATTTGGAATTTTTTACTAAGTCAACACATAAATAAGCCAAAAGAAAGTAGAAATAAAATCTTATGTTTGTTTGATTGAAAATTTGAAAGTTTTGAGTAAATATATTCGAATAAAAAATAAATAAAATCAAAAATGAAATAAAAGTTTTATCAAATCTTGTGATTGTTAAATTTGTTAATTTTCTATAGAAAAGAACTACAAATAAAAATATAACTGGAATGTCTTCAAAATTTATTCCAAGAAAATCTAAACCATAATTTGGAGGAATGATTAACGAAAAGGAAATTATTAAACCAATAAATTTAACATTTATATTTTTAAGATTCATAAATCTTTTCAAGTGGGCCCGGCAGGACTCGAACCTGCGACCGACGGATTATGAGTCCGTTGCTCTAACCAACTGAGCTACAGGCCCCTAAATTAACCTATAACAGACTGTAGTTTAAGGGCAATTCCCATATCTCCAGCAATCTTGATTTTACCTGTCATAAAAGCTGCTTGAGGACTAACTGATTTGTCATACATCCCTTTAAAAGTTTCCATATCTGTTGTGATTGTGCAAGCTGCATCACCATCTTCATCGGTAACTTCATTGCTTTCAGGACTCATAAATACTATTTGAGAGTCAACTACCCACTTTATTGACCCGGGTAATATACTCAAATCTTTACCTTCCATATTTTGTTTTACAAAATCTAATGCTTCTGACATTTTCCTCCTATAGTCTATCTATTAATTATATACACGATTGTAAAACTGTTAATAGATATTTGCTCCGAGGGTGGGACTTGAACCCACAACCAACGGATTAACAGTCCGCTGCTCTGCCAATTGAGCTACCTCGGATAGCAAATTAATAATACTATGAATTAAAGTGTATTCT
>Ga0075478_10000832_pt1 | contig 11301 bp, 9 predicted proteins | sample DEB08_DNA_15_FD_71483 | JGI IMG/M metagenome (GOLD analysis project Ga0075478, IMG submission 71483) | Aqueous microbial communities from the Delaware River and Bay under freshwater to marine salinity gradient to study organic matter... | ecosystem: Environmental > Aquatic > Marine > Coastal ...
TCACCGGCTCCCACGTACATGCCGGTTGCCCAGGACGTGGTCCGTCGTGTCGCCGACAAGATCGGCGGCGTTCCCGGTTCGAGTGTTTTCGAAAACATCGACGCGGCGCTCACAGCCCATTTCGTCGGAGGGTGCGTGATCGGCGCCGACGCCGATGTTGGAGTCGTCGATGCCTACCACCGAGTCTTCGGATATCCAGGGATGCACATCGTGGACGGTTCCACGATCACCGCGAACTTGGGCGTCAACCCATCGCTGACCATCACCGCGCAGGCGGAACGAGCGATGGCCTTGTGGCCGAACAAGGGTGAGCCGGATGCCAGGCCCGATCTCGGCGCAGGCTACGAGCCGGTCCCTCCCATCGAGCCGGCCCGTCCGATAGTGCCGGCTGACGCACCGGGATCCCTGCGTCTGCCACTCGTTACGTGACGTTGAGATACCTGACGTCGAGGCGTACGGGTTCTTCGGTAGACGCGACGAGAGGGGCGGATCCGAAGATCCACCCCTCTCGAACAGTGTTGCTGTGTCGCTGACTACGAGGAGATACCAGCCGCCGTTGCTACCGCCCGCTTGGTGAGCACCGTCACCAGATGCTTGCGAAATTCGACATCGGCATCCTCGTCGGCGAACGGCTCGAGACCGTCGGCCGCCTGAGCACACGCGGCCTCGATCTCGGCCATGCTGCTCGCGCCTACGAGCGCCTGCTCTGTAGCAGAGGCCCGCATCGGTGTGCCGCCGACATTCGCCAGGCCAATGCGCGCCTCCGCGATGGAGCCGGAGTCCATACGGACAGCAGCCCCGACACCGACGATGCTCCAGGCCTGCGCGGTGCGATTGAACTTCTCGTAGTGCGATCCCCATCCGTCGTACTTCGGGAAGGAGGCGCTGACGAGGAGCTCGTCCTCACCGACGGCCGTCTCGAACGGTCCGACAAAGAACTCCGCTGCCGGAACCGTGCGACGACCTCCGGGGCCGGCGATGGTGAACTCCGCGTCCAGGGCCAACGCCACCGGCGGTTGGTCTGCCCGCGGGTCCGCGTGTGCGAGGGCCCCGCCGACGGTGCCGCGATGACGAATCTGCGGGTCCGCGACCGTTGCTGTCGCTTGAGCGAGCAACGGCACGGACGAGGTAACCGCAGGATCGTTCATCACGGCGTGGTGGGTGGCTCCCGAGCCGATGACGACCCTGTCACCGGAACCGTCGATGCTCTTAATCTCGTCGATGCCGGAGCAATCGACAACGAGCTCGGGTGCGTTCAGGCGCAGACGCAGAACGGGGAGGAGCGATTGCCCTCCGCCGAGCACCTTTGCGTCGTCGCTGCTGGCGAGTGCGGCGACCGCATCATCGATGGTGGACGCCCTCGTGTACCCGAAAGTTGCCGGAATCATGCCTGGCCTCCCTTCGCTGCCTGAATGGTTTTCCAGACCGTCATCGGTGTCGCCGGCATTGCGACGTCGGTGACACCGAGTGGTCGAAGAGCGTCCACGATGCCGTTGATGATCGCCGGCGTGGATGCAATGGTTCCTGCCTCTCCGACACCTTTCGTGCCGAGCGGGTGGGTGGTGGAGGGGGTCTCCGTGCGATCGGTGATGAACGACGGCAGATCCGGCGCCGCCGGAATCAGGTACGTCGACAGGTTCGCGTTCAACGGCAGGCCGTCTTCGTCGTAGAAGGCCCCTTCGTACAGCGCCTGCGCGATGCCCTGCGCGAGGCCACCGTGCACCTGACCCTCGACAATCATCGGGTTGACTTGAACCCCGACGTCATCGACAGCCACGTACTTGCGTACTGTCACTTGTCCTGTCTCGGTGTCGACCTCCATCGCCGCCAGGTGTGTCCCGTGCGGGTAGGAAAAGTCCGCAGGATCGACTGTCGCCTCTCCCTGCAGTGTCGGTTCGACGCCATCGGGCAGGTTGTGAGCGGTGAACGCCTCGAAGGCGACCGCAGCCAACGGCTGTGCCTTCTCCGGGTCTCCCTTGACGGAGAACTGCCCGTCGGCGAATTCAAGGTCACCGGGGGAGCACTCGAGTTGGTGCGCGGCGATGACCGTGGCCTTCTCAATGAGGTTGTCGGCGGCCTTCTTGATGGCCTGCCCACCGACAGCCAGCGAGCGTGACCCGTAGGTGTCCATTCCGTAGGGAGCGCGTCCGGTATCGCCGTGGACGACCTCGATGTCCTCCACCCCGATGCCCAGGATGCTGGCCGCGATCTGACTCCAGGCTGTCTCATGGCCCTGGCCATGGGGAGACGTCCCGGTGATCAGTTCGACTTTGCCGGTCGGAAGCATGCGGATCGTTGCGTGCTCCCACCCGCCGGCCACGTACTTCAGGGCACCCAGGGTTCGCGAGGGAGCCAAGCCGCACATCTCCGTGAAGGTGGAGATGCCGATGCCGAGTTGCACGGGGTCGCCAGACTCCCGGCGCCGCTGCTGCTCGGCCCGCAACTCATCCATGCCGAAGAGGTCCATTGCCTTCGCGGTTGCGGCCTCATAGTTGCCGGTGTCGTAAGTGAGCCCCGCCACCGTTGTGTAGGGGAACTCCTCGTGCGTGATCCAGTTCTTCTGGCGAAGCGCCATCGGATCCATGTCGAGTTCCGCAGCGAGTTCATCCATGATTCGCTCGATCGCGTACGTTGCTTCCGGTCGACCAGCCCCTCGGTATGCGTCGGTCGGCGTGGTGCTCGTGAACACTCCCGTGCACTGGAAGTCGTAGGCGTCCATCTTGTAGATGGCCGGGTACATGAACATTCCGAGCAGGGGGGTGCCGGGGGTAATGATCTGCAGGTAGGCGCCCATGTTGGCGAGGAGATCGACCTTGAGTCCGAGCAGTGTGCCGTCCTTCGTGGCAGCGATCTCGATGTCTTGGATCTGGTCGCGACCGTGGTGCGTGGCGACCATGTCCTCGCTCCGGCTTTCGGTCCACTTGACCGGACGGCCGAGCTTGCGCGCTATCTGGGTAACGAGAATTTCCTCGCGGTAGATCTGGAGCTTTCCGCCGAATCCGCCGCCAACATCGGGAGCGACGATCCGCAGGTTGTTCTCGGGGATTCCCGTCACCAGCGCGATGAGGACGCGCAGGATGTGCGGAATCTGCGTCGATGACCAGACGGTTATCTCGTCGCTCATGCCCATGGGCGCCGCGACCACGGAGCGGGGCTCCATGAAGGCGGGAATGAGGCGCTGGTTGATGAAGCGGCGCTTGACGACGACGTCGGCCTTCGCCTTGGCATCGTCGTAGCCGCCACCCAGGTTGTAGACGTAGCACTGGTTGGTGCCGGCGTCCTCGTGGAGGATTGGCGAGTCCGGTGCCAGCGCGGCCTCCATATCCACGATCGCATCCAGCGGCTCGTACTCCACATCGATCGCCTCGAGAGCGTCCGCCGCATGCTTGGCGTCCGTGGCGAGAACAACTGCGACGCAGTCGCCCACCTGGCGCACCTTGCCTTTGGCGAGGGACGGAAAGTCGGGCATGACGATGTCATCGGTGACCGGCCACACGCAGGGAACGGAACCATTCAGGTCACCAAGTTCGTCTGCGCCGTACGCAGCCACGACATTGGGTTGCTGAAGAGCACCCGAGACGTCGAGTTTGGTGATGTTCGCATGAGCGAACGGGCTGCGCAGGATCGCCATGTGCAGCGTCCCCGGCAGCTGGATGTTGTCGGTCCAGTTGGTCCGACCGTGGAGGAGTTTGGCGTCCTCCTTGCGCTTGATGGGGCGACCAAGCGGCGATGAGGTCTCGACGGTTTCGGTCACTTCGCACCTCCCATGAGTTCAGCAGCTTTCTCCACTGACCGAACGATGTTGTGGTAGCCGGTGCACCGGCAGAGGTTGCCCTCGATGCCTTCGCGGATCTCGGCCTCGGATGGGTTGGGGTTCTCTCCGAGCAGGTCGATGGTGGACATGACCATGCCGGGGGTGCAGTAGCCGCATTGCAGGCCGTGGCATTCCTTGAACGCGGTCTGGACCGGGTGCCAGTCGTCACCGTCGGAGATGCCCTGGATGGTTGTTACTGCGGCGCCGTCCGCCTGAACGGCGAGAACGCTGCACGACTTCACGCTGCGGCCATCGAGCAGCACTGTGCACGCTCCGCAATTGGAGGTGTCGCACCCGACTACGGTGCCGACCTTTCCTAGCTCTTCACGCAGCCAGTGAACGAGGAGAGTGCGCGGTTCGACATCGCCCTCGTACTGGGTGCCATCCACATTCACAGAAATGTGCTCCATGGATGCCCCTTCCTTCTGATTCGTCATGAGCGGTATGCGAGAGGCGGGTCACCTCAGCATCTGACCGTTTGATTGTGATGGGCCTCACGCTAGGAGCATTTTTGGATCTGCGCTCGTTTTTCGTCAGACTGGAATGAATTGGATCGAGCGGCGAGTGCACCCACCCGACAGGAGTGGAACGGGGCAGGCAGAGCGGAGCGCAGTTCTGGAGTGATTGGGGCTGCTGAGGTCGTTGCGACTGTTGGGGTTAGAGGGATTGTGAGCGTGGGCATGGGCCTGAGCCTTGGTTCGGGGACGGCCGCTCGTGAGGGGCCTAGTGTTCGGTCTCGTGACGTCGGATGCCCCCACCCCGCCACGGACGCACCTGGTGTGGTCGATCGTCGCGGCCGCCCTGTTCTTCTTGCCCTTGGGTCTGATTGCGGTGGTGTTCAGTTGGCGGACCGGCGTGTGGAAGCGGCGTGACGATCTCGCCCGGGCTCGCAGGAACTCACGGCTCGCCCTCGTCTTCATCATCGTGACGATCATCGTGGGCGTGCTCGTCTATGGAGGGCTCCTTGGCGCGCTCCTGGCCCTCGGCGCGTTCAGTTCCCCGCAGTAGGCTCCGCGAAGTGGAGCAGTCGCGTCGCACGGAATCCCTCGGAGCCCGTCCCGTACTCGTGGTGGATTTCGGTGCCCAGTACGCGCAGTTAATTGCGCGGAGGGTTCGCGAGGCCCATGTCTATTCCGAGATCGTCCCTCACTCCGTATCGATGGAGGACGTTCGATCGAAGAACCCCTGCGCGATCATCCTCAGTGGTGGGCCTTCCAGCGTGTATGAGCCGCACGCTCCCTCATTCGATACCCGGATCTTCGAATTGGATGTCCCGGTATTCGGGATTTGCTACGGATTCCAGGCCATGGCTCAGGGTCTCGGGGGTTCGGTCGCTCGCACAGGGGGGAGCGAGTACGGCGGGACCACGCTGACGGTTCGTGCCCCGGGGACTCTGCTGAGCGGCCTGCCCGAAACGCACAACGTCTGGATGTCGCACGGAGACAGCGTGGACGTTCCGCCGGACGGATTCGACGTACTGGCCAGCACTCCTGGAGCGCCGGTGGCAGCTTTCGAGAACATCGAACGTCGAATGGCCGGAGTGCAGTTCCATCCCGAAGTCATGCACACCGCTCACGGGCAGCGCATCCTCGAGCACTTCCTGTGGCAGATCGCCGAGTGCGAGCCAACATGGACGATGTCTGGGCTCATCGAGGAGCAGGTCGCGCGAATTCGGGACCAGGTGGGGGACTCACGAGTTATCTGCGGTCTGTCGGGGGGAGTCGACTCGGCCGTCGCCGCCGCCCTCGTGCAGCGAGCCGTTGGAGAGCAGTTGACGTGCATCTTCGTTGATCATGGCCTGCTGCGAACGGGAGAGGTTGAGCAGGTGCAGCGCGACTTCGTCGCCGCCACCGACGTTCGCCTGGTGACCGTGGATGCGCGGGAGCGCTTCTTGGGCGCGCTCAAGGACGTCGAGGATCCCGAGACGAAGCGAAAGATCATCGGGCGCGAGTTCATCCGAGTGTTCGAAGATGCCGCTCGCCAGGTCGTCGCGGAAGCGGGATCGGGTGGCAGTGTCGATTTTCTAGTTCAGGGGACGCTGTACCCCGACGTCGTGGAATCCGGTGGCGGATCGGGCACGGCAAACATCAAGAGCCATCACAATGTCGGTGGCCTCCCGGACGATCTGGAATTCACCCTGGTGGAACCGCTGCGGACACTCTTCAAGGACGAAGTTCGCCAGGTAGGCCTCGACCTCGGGCTGCCGGAAGAGATTGTCTGGCGGCACCCCTTCCCGGGTCCGGGTCTGGCGATCCGCATCATCGGGTCGGTCAGCGAGGAACGGCTGGAGATTCTTCGAGCCGCCGATGCGATCGCACGCGAGGAATTGACCACCGCCGGGTACGACCGAGATGTGTGGCAGTTCCCGGTGGTGCTCCTCGCGGATGTCCGCTCCGTCGGTGTTCAAGGAGACGGTCGAACCTACGGATACCCGATCGTTCTGCGGCCGGTTTCAAGCGACGACGCCATGACGGCCGACTGGTCCCGGCTGCCCTATGAGGTCGTGGCGAGAATCTCGACCCGCATCACCAACGAGGTGCCGGAGGTCAATCGAGTGGTTCTCGATGTAACGAGCAAGCCGCCGGGCACCATCGAATGGGAATAAGTCGAATGGGAATAAGTCGAATGGGAATAGGGCGAATGGAAGTAAGCGCGCTGATGGCCAACGAGAGCAGACGATCGGCGTGGGCGCGAGGAAGGGAGAGTGCCAGATGTACGACGTTGCGTTGAGCGTTGCCGCATGCGCACGCGCAGGAACGCGAGCGGATGTTGCCTGGATGATCTCGCCGTCGGCCAGCAAGGAAGCCGTGATGATCACGCCGGGGGGAGGGCACCTGGGTGTCCTCGCCAACGGAGCCTTCACCGGCCTACTGGCGGATGCTGCCGCGCGACAACTACCGACGGGGCGTCGGGTTCGTCATGGTGTCGAGGAATGGGAAGCGAGCACGAGCGGACTGCCGGCGGACTCGACCGTGGAGTTCCTGGTGGTCCCGGCCGCTCAATTCCCGGAGGAGGTGTGGCCGGCGCTGATGGCTCGCGAACCGGTGATCATCGACAGCGTGCTCGACGGAGACGACGTAACTCAGATCGCGGTGACGACTTCGGCCTCGGCGACCGGTGAGGAGGCAACGGCACTTGGAGCTGTAGAGCCGTCGGTCGACATCACCGATTCCCTGGTGCGCACGGTGCTCGTACCCGGCACGACAGTGGTGGTCGCTGGCGGCGGCCCGATCGCGGACGCACTCATCGCCCAGGTGAGCCTTCTGGGGTGGGATGCCGCGGTCGAGACGCGACCGGACTTGGTCGAGGGATTAACGACGCGGCTGTCGAGCGCGGATGCCGTCGTCGTCATGGGTCACGACGTCGAGACGTCGAGCCGTTGCCTGCAGGTGGCTTTGGACAGCGATGCCGGCTACATCGGTGCGTTGGGCTCTCAGGCGATGCAGCAGGCTCGGGCTGACTGGTTGGCTTACCGGGACGTGACCGACCTAGCGCGGGTCCATGGCCCGGCGGGACTCGACATCGGAGCAACGACTCCGGAGGAGATCGCCGTGTCGATCGTGGCCCAAATCGTTTCAGCACGAGGCTGACTTGTGAAGGACTGAACAAAGTTCGGCGAAGCCCTTGCGGTGAGCCCGATATCGGTGTTGAGTACGAACCTCGGGTAAGCCGGCCAGAATTGTTCTTTGAGAAGAGGTTCGCATGGCAATCGAGTCCACGGGTCATGAAGGCGGAAATCCGCGCATGTTCGCTCTGGTGGAGGACTCCCCAAAGGAAGGACCTACGCCGACCGTGTGGGCCTGGCCGCAGTTCATCGACTTCCTTAAAGTCGCCGGGCAGCCAGTGCAAGGACCTTGGCCGCCGCATCAAGAGCCGCGTCCAGACCCCGATGCAGACTCGCTCCCTGTCGCAGTGCGCGACACCGAGTCCTGAAGCGCGGGGACCGCGACCTCAAGCTCTGACCCCAAACCTTGACCCAAACCCTGAAGAACTAGCCCATTCGTGACACATACAAATTGACAAGGAACAGCTATGTATCCCAACCGTTTCGACTACGAGTCGCCGACGTCGGTGGAAGAGGCGATCGCCATCCTCGACCGCAGCGGCGGCGAAGCGAAAGTTCTGTCCGGTGGCCAGAGCCTGATCCCCATGCTCAAACTCCGCTTCGCGGCCCCGGCCACGATCGTGGACATCAACAACATTCCCGGCTTGGACTACCACCACGTCGACGACGAGGGGAACCTGCACATCGGAGCGCTCTGCCGGCACGTTGACTTGGAAGAGTCGACAACGCTGGCGGATACCCACCCGACCCTCGCCGCTGCAGCCGAGTTAGTCGCCGACCCCATCGTGCGCACCCGCGGAACGTTTGTGGGGTCGGTATGCCACGCGGACCCGCAAGGCGACTGGGCCGCCACCATGTTGGCTCAGGGTGGATACGTCGTCGCCCAGGGCCCGAACGGTCGTCGCCGGATCGACATGAGCGATTTCGTCCTCGGACCATTCGTGACCGCTCTCGCGTACAACGAGATGGCGGTCGAAGCTGTCATCCCCGGTGCCAGCGGTACGCCGCGCGGAAGTTACCTCAAGCTCGAGCGTCGTGTCGGAGACTTTGCGACGGCATCAGTGGCGGTATCTCTGGACATGGATGGCGACGTCATCCGCAAGGCGGGCTGCGCCCTCGCGGGCGTCGGTGGCCGGACGATCGACGCCAACGATGCGATCTCCTGCCTAGTAGGCAAGACGCTGACGGAGGACAGCATCGATCAGGCCTCGGACGCGGTGGCGGCCGTTGCTGAACCGCGCACAGACCATCGTGGGTCGGACGCGTACAAGCGGCACATCGTCCAAACCTTCGTGAAGAGAATCCTGACCAACCTTGCCCGAACCGAGCAGAAGGCGGCCTGACATGACGAGCTTGTACGACGAGGTACAAACATCCACGGACGGTGTTCCCACACGTCGGGTGACGATGACGGTGAATGGAGAAAAGCGGACCGTTGACGTGGAGCCGCGTTTGCTTCTGGCGCATCTTCTGCGTCAGGGAATGCAACTGACGGGAACGCACGTCGGCTGCGACACGACGAGTTGTGGCGCTTGCACGGTGTTGTTCGACGGGCGGCCGGTGAAGAGCTGCACGATGCTCGCCGTTCAAGCCGACGGCCACGATGTGGAGACGGTGGAGGGTATGAGCTCAGCCAGTGAGCTCCACCCTGTGCAGGAAGGATTCAAGCAAGAGCATGGCTTGCAGTGCGGCTATTGCACCCCGGGAATGATGCTGACTTCGAAGGCCCTTCTGGAGCGAAACCCCGATCCATCTGAGGACGACATCCGTTGGGCGTTGTCCGGAAACCTATGTCGATGCACCGGATATCAGAACATCGTGAAGTCAGTGCTGTGGGCCGCAGAGAAAATGCGTGCCGAACGAGGAGAGGATGCGTAATGGCGCTCGATGAGCTGAAGATCGGCGGTATGGGGGCAAGCCGCCGCCGCGTTGAGGACAACCGGTTCATCCGGGGCAAGGGTAAGTACGTCGACGATGTCGTGCTTCCCGCCATGCTGCACATGGAGATTGTGCGCAGCCCGGTCGCCCATGCCCGCATCAAGTCGATCGACACGTCTGCAGCCTGGGAGGTGCCCGGTGTTCGTCTCGTCCTGACCGGCGAGACCATGGCAGCGCGCAACCTCGCCTGGATGCCGACGCTGTCGTACGACACGCAGGCAGTCATCGCGACCGACAAGGTTCGCTTCCAAGGTCAGGAGGTCGCTGCGGTTGTCGCCGATGATCCCTACATCGCCAAGGACGCTTGCAGCAAGATCGTCGTTGAATACGAGCAGCTTCCGGCAATAGTCAACCCCGATCAGGCGAAGGACTCGAGTGCGCCGCTGATCCGGGACGACAAGGTCAATCAGAACTCCAACAAGATCTTCGATTGGGAGATCGGCGACAAGGAGGCAACGGAGAAGGCCTTCGCCGATGCAGACGTCGTGTCGAGCCTGGAACTGCACTATCCGCGCTCGCACCCATCGCCTCTGGAGCCTTGCGGCTCGATCGCGGACTTCGATCGCGCGACCGGCAAGTTGACCGTGTACATGACCACGCAGGCCCCGCACATCATTCGAGCGGCGGTGGCCATGGTGGCGGAGTTGCCGGAGCATCAGATCAGGATCATCAGCCCCGACCTCGGCGGTGGTTTCGGTAACAAGGTCCCGGTGTACCCCGGCTACGTCATTTCGATCCTGGCGTCGATCCTCACCGAACGTCCGGTCAAATGGATCGAGGACAAGTCCAGCAACTTGATCTCGACTGGATTCGGACGCGACGTCTACCTCAAGGGGGAGATGGCGCTTCGCAAGGACGGGAAGATCCTCGGGATGCGGATGCACACCACGTCCGATCACGGAGCCTTCTTCGCCGATGCCCAGCCGACCAAGTTCAAGATCGGCCTGATGCACTCGACGTTCGCGTGCTATGACGTCCCGGCGGCCTATCTGACAAGCGACGGGTATTACACGAACAAGGCTCCTGGGGGCGTCGCCTACCGGTGTTCGTTCCGAGTAACGGAGGCGATGTTCTTCCAGGAGCGGATGATTCACGCCGCCGCGAACGACTTAGGAATGGACCAGGCGGAGTTCAGAAGGGTGAACCTCGTCAAAGACGATGCGTTCCCGTACCGAACAGCCTTCGGGTTCCTGACCGACTCCGGTCAGTACGCCAAGTGTCTGGATCTAGGCCTGGAAGCCATCGGGTATTCGTCGTTCAAGGCCGAGCAGGAGGAAGCGCGAAAGCGCGGCAAGTTGCTCGGTATCGGAATCTCGACGATGACCGAGCCGCTCGGAGCCGGCAACAGTCGCGAGTACGACATCATCGGCATCAAGATGTTCGACTCCGCTGAATTGCGGGTCCACATGACCGGTAAAGCTATTTTGCGCACGGGAGCAAAGACTCAGGGTCAGGGTCACGAAACCACCTGGGCGCAGATCGTCGCTCACGAGTTGGGTATCCCCGCCGACGACATCGTCGTCGAGGAAGGCGACACGGATACAGCGCCCTTCGGCATGGGAACGTACGCATCGCGCTCGACTCCCGTCGCCGGCGCTGCAGTGGCCATGGTGGCTCGCAAGATCCGTGCCAAAGCCCGCAAGATCGCCGCGCACCTGCTCGAAGTGTCCGAGGAGGACATCGAGTGGGAGTTGGGTCGGTTCTACGTTCGCGGCAATGAAGAGCGTGGAGTCACGATCCAGGACTGCGCACTCGCGGCGTACAGCAACGTGCCGGACGGCATGGAGCCTGGCTTGGAGAACAACGCCTACTACGACCCGCCCAACCTGACGTGGCCGTTCGCCGCCTATATCTGCAAGGTGGAGGTGGACCCGGAGACGGGCGTGTGGGACGTGTTGAAGTTCGTCGCCGTGGACGATTGCGGTGTTCGCATCAACCCGATGGTGGTCGAAGGCCAGATCATGGGTGGCCTCACCGAGGCGTA
>Ga0075478_10000836_pt1 | contig 11275 bp, 8 predicted proteins | sample DEB08_DNA_15_FD_71483 | JGI IMG/M metagenome (GOLD analysis project Ga0075478, IMG submission 71483) | Aqueous microbial communities from the Delaware River and Bay under freshwater to marine salinity gradient to study organic matter... | ecosystem: Environmental > Aquatic > Marine > Coastal ...
GCGAACCACCGATCGAGATAACGGCGCTCTTCGGGTAGGAAGCCAGCGCTGGTGAGATTTCCCTTCCAGTTCTTGATGTCCACCTCGTGGTGCGCGATGTTGAAATCACCGCACACCAACGCGTCGACGCCGTTGCGACTCGCGCGACGAGCCAAGGCGCGTAAGCGAGCATCCATGCCTGCCAAAAACGCGTACTTGGCCTCCTGTTTCACGGTTCCGGCCTCCCCCGAATGCACATACACGCTGGCGACGGTGACCGGGCCAGTCTCGGTGTCGAGGTCGACTTCGATCCAACGGCCCTGACCGTTCACCGCCTGCTGTCGAAACGTGTCTCGCACCGCCGACGGCTCCCCGGGAGTGAGGACCGCCACCCCGGCACGACCCTTCTCCGGCGCTTCGGACAGCGCCACATGCCATGAGGACAACGGGGAATCGGCCAACGCCTCCTCGACCTGTGCTCGGGTTGCCCGAACCTCCTGCAAACACAACGCGTCCGCGCGGGTGCGCGCAAGCCACTGCAGGCCACCACGGCGAGCCGTCGCACGGATTCCATTGACGTTCGCCGTCACGACCCGAAGCCCCCTACTCGTGCCGCCCGTCATCTGCTCATCTCGCGCTTGTCCGCCGGTTGTCGACGCAACCTAGGCCGCGGCCGCCCAATCAACCTCGGCTGCGACGCGCAACGCCTGAGCTCCGATCGTCAGGGCCGGGTTCTGGGCGCCACTAGAGGGGAAGAAAGACGAGTCGACGACGAACAGGTTCGCGATCTCGTGCGATCGGCACCACGGGTCGAGGACGCTAGTCCTCGGATCCAATCCCGCCACCGCCGTCCCGCACATGTGCGAGTTCAGGGCGATATCGAAACGCTGCTCGAAGATGCCCACGTACCCCGCGCTGCGCAGGATCTTCTTCGCACGCGCCAGCAGCAACTCGTGCCGGTCGTAGTTCGTTCGTCGCCACGAGACATGGATGCGCCCGCGTGAGTCAACGGTCACCCGATTGTGCGGGCTCGGCAGGTCTTCGCTCATGACCAGGCACTCCAGGCTTCGCTTCGCCATCTGATTGAGGACCGTCAGCGGAACTTTGGTCGCGTGAGTCTTCATCATCGACCCTTGCACTTTGCCGATCAGTTGGATGGTGCCACCGGGAATACCGTCTCCGAGGTCCCGGTAGAAGTCGTTGATCGCCATGGTCTTTTGGAACACGACGTCGTTTGTTCGGCGCGGATCAACCGCCGCGATGTGCGTATTGCTGTGCACCATGTAGTTGCGACCCACCAGCCCCGTGGAATTTCCCAGCCCGGCGGGGTGATGATCGTTCGCGGACTTCAGCAGCAGGGCGGCACTATTGGCCGCCCCCGCAGAGATGACGAACGCTCCCGCGTCGATGCTGAACGGTTCACCATGGAGTGTTCCTTCGATGGCCGTCACTACCGAACGGTCCGCAATGATCCGTTCGACCTTGGCCTCGGTGAGGATGCGCACGTGGCCGGTCGCGCGAGCAGGTTCCAGAGCGCAGGTCTCGGCGTCGGACTTTGCCCCGAGGCGACAGGGGAACCCGTCACACGTGCTGCACCGGATACACGATCCCCCCGGGCGCAGATCAATACCCATCGCAGTACTCGACGGGTGCAGTCCTTGTCCGCGTAGTCGCCGTATCGTCTCGGCGACATAGGGCTCGTGCTCCAACGCCGGGTAGGGATAGGGCGCACTCCGCCACGGCTCGGACGGATCCTCTCCGGTTGTTCCATGCACGTTGAACAGTTCTTCTATCGCTTGGTAGTACGGCTCGAGATCCGCGTACGCGAACGGCCATGCCGGACTCGTGCCCGACGGGTATTCGGTTTGTTCGAAATCGGCTACTCGAAGCCGCGGAAGACTGGATCCATAGACCTTGGTGTTGCCACCCACCACGTAATGCACGCCAGGCGCGAACTCCCGCTCATCGTCGTCGAGCCACATTTCGGTTGGCTTGTACCGACGCTGCACGAAGACCGCTTCCGGTGACCAGTTCTGCGGCTCACGCGGCAGGAACCCACCCCGCTCGACAACCAGGACGTCTATCCCCCGCTGCGCCAGACCCCACGCGAGGCTTCCGCCTCCCATCCCCGATCCGACGATGACGACGGACGCGCTCTCGCGATGCATACTGAAACGCTAGTCCGCGACGAGACGGTCGATGACTTCACCCATGTCGCGTCCGCTCACGTCAGGGGCTCCGAAGTTCGCGTCGAACTCGCCTTCCAGCCTCGAGAGCCACGCGGTCTTCATGCCGACGCTGCGCGCACCGGCGAGATCCCACGCGTGGGCGGCCACCATCCATGTGTCTGCAGGATCGGTATCGAGTGCACGACACGCGTGCAGATACGGCTCGGGCGACGGCTTCCACCGGCGGACATCCTCACAAGACAGATGTCGGGTGACCAGATCCGCCATGCCAGCGCGCTCAAACAAACGCTCGACGTTGGATGCGTTACCAACGCTCAGGGTCACCATGTCGATGCCGGCTGACCTGGCGCGGGCCAACGCATCTGCCACCTCCGGATGCGGCGTCAACTGCCCGAACGCGTCGTAAAGCTCCCGCACCTGCTCGTCTCCCAGGCGTTCGGGCGCAAGAGAAGTCAGTGCGCTACCGGCAACGTTAGGGAAGGTCCGGTACGTACCGGCACACGTCAATGCGAATCCATTCCGCAGTGTGCGCGCGAACCACAGTTCTCGGCCGTCCGGCACTCCCCAATGGGCGAACAACGCGTCTAGGGACTCTAGGGAGAACAGCGTCTCGTTCACATCGAGGACGAGTGTCTTCGCAGCGACCACGCCCTGAGAGTAGACGCTGGCGGTAGGGGACAATGGGGGTATGACGGATTCGATCTACGACCTCAGTTTCACCTCGAATGCCGGTGAGGAGGTGCCTTTGGAGCAATTCCGAGGTCAGCCGATGCTGATCGTGAACACCGCCAGCAAGTGCGGCCTCACCCCTCAATATCGGGGTCTGCAAGAGATCTACTCCGAGCTCGGACCCGAGGGCCTTGTCGTCATTGGCTTCCCCTGTGACCAATTCGCCAACCAGGAGCCGGGCGATGACGATCAGATCAAGGAATTCTGCGAGGTCAACTACGGGGTGTCTTTCCCGCTTTCGACGAAGGTCGACGTCAACGGCTCAAAGACCCACCCGGTGTTCTCTTTCCTGAAAGACCGGACCGACGGCCTTCTTGGATCGGCCATCAAGTGGAACTTCACCAAGTTCCTCGTGTGGCCAGACGGAACAACCATCAAGCGCTACGGACCTCAGACCAGTCCTGACGAGGTACGTCGGGACGCCGAGGAGATGCTGCAGGCCCCGTCGTAGATCGACACCTCTCGCGTTGTCACCCCCTTCAACACTCCCGGATACTGCAAAGGTCGGACGCGCGTGTCTGCCCAGGGTTAACCTTCGTCATGACATGCGATCAGGCTGGTCCCTCGCGACTGCGAGCCATCGGCACACTTCTTGCCATTGGCGCCCTCACTACCCCTTTGGTGGTGGCTTCGCCCGCTGCCGCAACCGAGCGGCCTGTCGGCCAGCCCGAAACGGCCGCGTCAACCACCCCTCCGACGGTTTCTCTTCCCGTTCAGACCTTTAACACTCCTGGCAGGGGTGGGCAAAACGGCACCATCGAGATGAGGGTCGGCAAATCTGCGCCACTACGCGTCATCGTTGATACCGGGTTTTCCGGACTCATCGTGTTTCCAGGAGCGTGGGACCGTCGTCCAGGTGGCGTGCGCCAATCGAAAACACCTGTCCGAGTCGATGCCGGGTCACTCGGAGTTGTGAGCGGCTTCCCGGGCACCGCCACCATGACCTTCGGTGGCGTAACTACTGTCACGGAGGTCCCTTTCGTGTCCGTGGCGAAGGCGAATCCCTATCTTCGGCAGTGGGCCAAGGAGGGTGTCTACGGACTGCTCGGCGTCGGTACCAAAGGTGCTGGTCTCATCAACCCCTTGTCGACTTTGCCCGGCGTACTAGGTCTTCGTTGGAGCATTCACTTTCAACGAACCAAGGGAAAGACCCGCAACCGCCGCGGCGAGTTGATTCTCGGGGCTCAAGGTCCACTCAACCCGACGATGGCGTTATCGATGCCGTATCTGGGAACGGACGTGAACGGCGCCCGACTGTGGGATGACCAGGCAACCCCCGGCTGCTGGCGTTTCGGGGAGCGGCCCGAGGTATGTCTCCCAACGCAACTTGACGCTGCCTTCAACATCACGCGCGTTCGTGGATCCCGCTTCCGCTCCCTGAAGACCAACAAGGACGGCAATCTTCGCAGCGGAACACTCGTTCGGTGGGCAGCCCCTGGATCAGCGTTTGTTGGTATTCGCTACAAGGCGGGTAACAAGCCATCGGTGAACCTCACACGTGTGATTCCCAAAGGCTCCGGACAGGTCATCGTCGGTAACACCCTTTACTTCGACAACGTCGTCACCTACGACACCGTCACAGGCACTGTCTCCATCAAGGAAGTTCGACAGAAGGGATCGTCATGACGAACACGCCCAACATCAGCAGACGTCGATTGCTGCAAGCCGCTGGGGTAGCCGGCGTAGCCGCTACGGGTGCTGCGGCCACCACCACCACGCCCGCAGCTGCCCGGCAGCCCTTCAGTCCCCGAGGTCGCCTAAAGCGCCGTCCCAACTTTCTCATCATCATGGTGGACGAAATGCGCACTGCTCCTGCGTATGAATCCCCTGCACTCACTGCCTGGCGCGCGGCGAACCTTCCCGCACAACGACTCATCCGCAGCAACGGATTCGACTTCACCCAGCACCACATCATGTCGGCTGCATGTCAGCCCAGCCGCTCCTCCATTTACACGGGCCAGTACCCGTCGCTGCACGGTGTCTCACAAACCTCCGGGGCGGCCAAGAGTGCAATTGAAGAAGACATGTACCACCTTGAGCCGGGAACCGTGCCCACCCTCGGCAATTACTTCCGCGCAGGTGGATACGACACTTACTGGAAAGGCAAGTGGCACGTATCAGACGCGGATCTCTATCAGCCAGGCTCCTATAACCCGATGCCCTCTTATACCGATGAAGGTGCCCGGGATCGCTACCTGGAAGACATTTACCTGGAAGCGGAGATGCTGGACAAGTTCGGCTTCACGGGCTTCGTCGGTCCTGAGCCACACGGCAGCAATCCACTGAACTCAGGGTCCTCTGCGTGGTTCGGTCGCGGTCGCGACAAGGTTTTCGCAGAAATGAGCGCGGAACAACTCCAGCGTCTACGCGGATCCGACAACCCATGGCTGCTCGTCACCTCATTCGTCAATCCGCACGACATCACATTGTGGGGTCGATTCACGCTCGCGGCCTCCGCCCAGGCCGAAGCACAGGGAACGCGTGATGCCTTCTACCTCAGTCAGCAACTCATTGACTCGAACGTACCGCGGGACCTCTTCACTCCGGCGTATCGAGCGTCCGAAAACGAGAACCTCTCCCAAAAGCCAACGGCTCAGGGCAGCTTCGTCGATCAGTATCCTTTTGCATTTCAGCCGCTGAACAACGACTTGATGTATCACCGCTTCTACTATCAGCTGCAAAAAGAAGTCGACGATCACATAGCCAATGTCATGGGCGCCCTCATGTCGAACAAGAAGCAATATCGAGACACGATCGTCATCTTCTTGTCAGATCACGGAGAGATGCTCGGTGCCCACGGTGGAATGTTCCAAAAATGGCACAACGCCTACGACGAAATTGTGCGCGTCCCCTTTGTCTTCCACAATCCCGAACTCTTTCCGCGTGCTCAGCAGTCCGATGTCCTGACGAGTCACGCGGATCTTATTCCCACGATGCTTGGCCTTGCTGGCCTTGACGAGGGTGTTCTCGCGAAGGACCTCCGGGACTCACACACGCAAGTTCGACGACTGCCCGGACGTGATTTATCGAGCATCCTGCTGGGTGAACAGGACCCATCTGCTGTTCGGAATGAGCCGGTTTACTACATGACCGATGATCAACCATTCAGGAGTTCGAGTGCCATTTCGATTCTCGGCATAGCCTACGAGCCAGTTGCGCAACCAAACTGCGTCGAGACAGTGGTTGCGTACCTTCCGACCGGGCTCAATGGTCAGCAGGAGAAATGGAAGTACTCCCGCTACTGGGACAATCCTCAGTACTGGAGTTCCCCCAACGTACAAGACGTGCGCACTTTCGTCCCGGGCCAGTTCAACAAGCCCGGCGAGCGCGTGGCTGTGACCACCGTCAAGTCCATGAATCCGACCAACGGTGAAATCGCGCCACCGGACGATCAATTCGAGCTCTACAACCTCACCCGCGACCCAACGGAGTTGCTCAACCTCTACGGGGTGGTCGAGCACCAGCCCACACTTGCGGTACTGCGGAAGCTTCTCGATGCTGAGCGCGCATCCAAGCGTCTGGAGCCGACGTACCAGCCGTGGGCGGATGGATCCGCGCAGCAATTCCCCTTCTCAGGGGCAGCGCCCGTCGGGTCCTGACGATCCCTTTTCGATCCCACGACGATTCGCGAACACACCCGCGAAATGCTCGGAGCCCAGGGCGTGTGCCCTGGGCTCCGGCTCTCGTAGCGGGGGCAGGATTTGAACCTGCGACCTCTGGGTTATGAGCCCAGCGAGCTACCGAACTGCTCCACCCCGCGCTGCTTGTTGCTGCTTAGACCGAAGGATACGCGATTGATGGCACGCGCCACCGATCGGGTCAGGTCACCGTTTCGTCGGGTACGCCCTCATCGACCGCTTCGTCGCCTCCGTTATCGGGCGGCGCGACCGCGCCACCACCGGTGATTTGAGCCTCCGCCTGGGCAGCCCGAGCGAGGGCCTCTGCCAGTCGGTCTTGTGCTTCACCATAGGCAGCGAAGTCACCGTCCGCGAGGGCATCCTGACCGTCTTGGTAGGCGCGCTGGGCGTCGTCGATGGCGATCGCCAAGTCCGTGACCGGGTCACCGGTGGACGGTGGCGCGGTTGGTTCGGGGGTGGGTTGCGGGTTCAGGCCCTCTTCGGGGATCGGGTCTGGTTCAGGCTCGGCAACCGGTGACGAACCCAGGACCTGACGCAAAGCGCCGGTCAATGTGTCGTCGAGAGCGACGTTCGCTCCGTACCCCACCAGCACCTTTCGCAGCAGCGGGTAGCCCTCGGCGGCTGCCCGCAAATACACCGGTTCGACGTACAGCAACCCGTCGTTGAACGGCAGAGAGAGCAAGTTGCCGAACTCGATCTCCGACCCGCCTCGGCGCAGGAGAGACAACTGCGAGGAGACCGTAGGGTCGGACTCGAAATTGTTCTGCACCTGTTGCGGGCCGGGTATGGTCGTGTTCGACGGTAGTTGCAGAACGCGGATTGTTCCGTAGTCCTCCCCCGGTGCAGAGTTCACCGCCATGAAAGCTGCGAGGGTTTGTCGCCGTTGCGGAGCGAACGTTGTGGTCAAAGAGAACGCTGGCGACGCTTCACCCGGCATCTGCAGCGTCAAGTAATAAGGCGGCTGGAAGACCTGCGCGGGCGTGACGGTCGGATCGAACGGCACGATCCACACATCGGTGCCGTTGTAGAACGTCGAGGCATCAGTGACGTGGTACCGCGTCATGACGGTGCGCTGAACCTTGAACAAATCCTGCGGGTACCGCACGTGCTCGATGACGTCCTCCGGCATATCCGCGCGTGATTCGACGACGTCCGGGAATGCCTTGCGCCACGTCTTCAGCACGGGGTCGGATTCGTCCCACGCATACAAGCTGACGGACCCTTCGAAGGCATCGACGACAGCTTTCACCGAGTTGCGCATGTAGTTGACCCGGTCGCGGGCGATCAGGCCCGCAGCGAAGTTCGCGCCACTGATGGAGTCCGCCGTTGCCTCGGCTAGCGACACGCGGCTGGCGTAGGGGAAGTCGTTGGACAGGGTGTACCCGTCGACGATCCACTTGATCCTGCCGTCGACCACCACCGGGTACGGGTCCTGATCCAAGGTGAGCCACGGAGCGACCTTTCCTACCCGCGTCAACGGATCCCGGTCCCACATGATCTGCGACTCAGAATTCACCAAATCCGAGAGCAGGATGTTGGTGTCTTGGAATTTTGTTGCGAAGAGCAAACGGCCGAACAGCGTTCCCATGTCCACGCCACCGGAGCCCTGGTAGGTGGTGTTCGTCTGCCCTGACGGGCTCGCGTCGTCCGGATAGTCCAATTCCACCGGTGGGGTTCCCTCGGGCGCGCCAACGATGGAGTACGGCGGCGAGAACTCACCGAAGTAGATGCGCGGTTGCTCGAGATCGAGTTCGCCAACGGGTGGGATGTCACTGGCGAAGAAATCCGGTGTCCCGTCGGACTCCGCAGTGTTGTCGTAAGCCGAGACGAAACCGTAGCCGTGGGTGAACACGGCGACCTCATTCGTCCAATTTCGCTGACCATCCGGGATACCAGCGAGATTGATCTCACGAGCCGCCACCACGGCGCCGCGCTGTCCGCCGGGCAGGTCGTAGCGGTCGACGTCGAGGCGAGAGTTAAACGAGTAGTACCCACGAATCTGCTGCAACTGGTTGTACGTGGGGGAAACGACCGCGGGGTCGAGTAGACGGATGTTGTTGATGGTTCCGGCGCTGGCTTCGACGATCTCCACCGACGGTGGGGACACCGATCCGGCGTACTCTTCGATCTCGGCGTCGTCGATGTTGTACGCGGTCCGTGTGGCCTCGATGTTGCGTTCGATGTACGGGCGCTCGCGGCCTAACTCGGTTGGACGCACCTGAAACTGCTGAACGATCAGTGGGTAGACACCCCCCACGATCACCGAGGTGAGCACCATCAGCCCAAGACCGATGAGCGCAATGATCCATTGCCGTCGGAAAGCATTCAGCAGGAAGAGCAACCCAACGAGTACCGCAACGAACATCAAGATGTTCAACGCGGGAAGCTTTGCATTGACGTCGGTGTACTGAAGTCCGGTGAATCCACCCGCAAGCTCACTACTTTGGATGACGAGGTCGTAGCGGTCGAGCCAGTATGCGATCGCCTTCAGAAACAAGAAGACGGCTACGGTGATCGAGATTTGCACCTGCGCCGCCGTCGTCGCCCGGTCTCCCTTCGGCTGAAGACGCAGGCCGCCGAACAGGTAGTGCACGACGACACCTAGCACGAGGGCGAGGAAGGTTGCGGCGAAGGCGAATCCGAGCAGGAACCTCAGGAAGGGCAGTTCAAACGTGTAGAAGGACACATCGAGACCGAACTGCGGGTCGGTCATCCCGAAGGACGTTGAGTTGCGCCACTGCAGGAAGCGCCCCCACTCGCCGGAAGCCGCTAACCCGCTGAAAAGGCCGAGGACAACTGTCAAGCCCAGCAGCAGGCGTCCCTTGAACGGGTCGATCGCCTCCCGGTAGCGCTCCAAGCTGGCTTGCTCCGGGGTGGTTCCGGCGAAAGCCGGTCGCGTTCGGTAGGCGATCCACGTCGCGAACAACACAACCAGGGCCATCACGATGCCGAAAGCGAGAAACAGCAGACCCCGGGTCAGGATCGAGATCGTGTACACCTGCGGCTTGTCGACGGAGGTGAACCACAGCCAATCGGTGTAGAAGCCCGTGAACAGTACGAACGAAACAACGATGGCCGCCAAGACACCGATCGTTGGCAGCAAGACGCCTCCGCGTCGCCGCTCCGGAGCTTCTGGGCTGGCACCCCCCGCGGGGAAGTTGAACGTCACGAGAGGAACCTACGACACCAGCGGTGATCAGTCCTGCGCAGGGCAGGACACTGTCGGCTCATCGGCAACCCACGAACGGATCGCGTCCACGGTGTCATCCAACGTGGCTACGGGAACGACGGTCAGGCCCTTCGGGATGTGACCTGCGGCCTGGACGCAGTGGCGCTCAGGCATCACGAACAATTCGGCGCCGGCGTTGCGAGCCCCCGCGAGCTTTTGGCGAATGCCACCGATCGGCCCAACGCTGCCGTCGGGCTTAATCGTGCCCGTGCCGGCCACGTGGCCACCGCCGGTGAGATCTTCCGGTGTGAGCTTGTCAACGATTCCTGTCGCGAACATCAAGCCTGCGCTGGGGCCTCCCACATCTTGCAGCGTGAAGTCGATGTCGAAATCGGGCGTGAAGTAGATGCCGACCATCGCACCGATGTACGGAGATCCTGGTCGGTCGGGATTCTCTTCCGACGTGATCTCGACCTCAATCAACTCGCCGTTGCGTTCGATATCGAAGACGAACGTCGTTCCGATCGGTTCGGCTTGGATCGCGTCGACGACATCTGATGGTTGCTCGATTGCTACTCCGTCGATCGCCACCACCTGGTCCCGCGGTTGCAGACTCTGCCCCGCGGGCGCGTCGTCGAAGACGGCCGTGAGGACCACCTCGGTGGTGGCGGGAATCTCCAGATAGTTCAAGGCGGCGCCGATGGCGTCGGACTCGGAGGTGCTGAACAGACGCGCCTGCCGCTGGCGCACTTCGTCGCCGGTGATGTCATCCGGGTAAATGAGTTCGCGCGGAACCACTGCATCGGCAGTGCTGAACCAGGCTCCGATCGCTTCGACGAACGTCAGTCCGCCCCGAGGGCCACCCGACTCGCGCACGGTGGTCATATCGAGATTTCCACTGACCGGGTACGTCGTCGTGCCGGTGATCGACAGGAAGGGCTCTCCGTCCGCTTCACCGATTACGTTGAAGGTGGGCCCGGGTGCGAGTTTCACGTACGGCACCGGCAACAGCAGTGCCACGGTTACCAAGGCCGCCAGCGATATCGCGCTCACGAGGGCGACACGGGCACGAGGACCCATGGCGTGAGCGTGCTCCCGCCATTCCCGCGGGCCCGGAATCCGGCGTGCCACTAGCGCGGATTATCCGGAGAGCGACGCGAGGAACGCTTCGCAGGGCGCGACGAACGTTCCATCGCCTCGCGAAGCCGCAGGCGCTCGGCCATGGGGTCCGGTTCTGGCTCGGCGACCCGGGATCTCAACGCAACGAAGGCGATAGCGAGGGCTGTAATGGCGAGAGGGATCGCCCACCACACAAGAGCCGACACCGCATAGTCCCTTCTTCCTGACTCACACCCGCCCGATTCGCTCGAAATCGCTCTGGCGAGCGATCCACAGCGGGCGCCGTTCTTGCGAGAGTACGCCATCGAGATTCCTCGGCGCTTTCAGCCCCGCACGCTGAGCGGGGTCCAGTGACGTTACGCGTGCCCTACGCAGTGAGCAGCAGTCTCAGGGTTTACCGCTCAAGGTGGACGTTCGAGTTCGAGCCGGTCGTGAAGCCTTTCGCGGAGTCG
>Ga0075478_10000863_pt1 | contig 11115 bp, 18 predicted proteins | sample DEB08_DNA_15_FD_71483 | JGI IMG/M metagenome (GOLD analysis project Ga0075478, IMG submission 71483) | Aqueous microbial communities from the Delaware River and Bay under freshwater to marine salinity gradient to study organic matter... | ecosystem: Environmental > Aquatic > Marine > Coastal ...
ACGATGAAATATGATTGCTGGAAAGGTATGGGGTAAGACAAAAGAGATATTCAAGAATGCCAATTTAGAGTTCCATAGCATTCATTTCAAGGCTGGATATCAATGTTCTGAACATCGGCATCAATCCAAGAGCAATGGCTTCTATGTCATTGCAGGTAAGATGAAGGTGAAGGTTTGGCAGAATGAATATGAACATTGTGACGAAACCATTCTTGAACCAGGTGATTTCACGATCGTGAAACCTGGTCTCTATCACCAATTCGTGGGTCTTGAGGATGGTGTTGCCTTTGAACTCTATTGGGCAGATCTACTGCATGATGACATTGAGAGATTAACTACTGGTGGTGAGGTGTGAAAAGACTCATCTACCAAGTCAATGTAGGAAAAGGTTCAAGGCTCTATGACTGGTGTATTGAATCAGCACGAAGATATTGTGAAAGACATGGAATCGAACATCATGTCCAAACACAACCAATTCTAAAAATCACACCTGATCCAAAGACAACGGGTCGTAGTGTAGAAGCTACGGCTCGTCTTGGTTATCTTCCAATCTATGAAAAGGAAAATGCATTCAATTACTTTCCTGAATATGACCAGATTGCAATCATCGATTCTGACATCTATATTCGTGAAGATACACCTTGTATCTTCGATGACCTCGGAAGTGAAATTGATTTTGCTGGAGTCATTGAAGCACAAATGCCTTGCACACCACAGTACCGACGAAAGATCATTTCTTACTCTCAAGGGCAATATGGTCAACTTGCTCGGAAAGTAAAATGGCATTTTGATAAGAGTGGTTTTGAGTTCTATAACATGGGACTCATGGTCATGCAGAAGTCAATCCTCAAGCACCTGAATGGTGAAACTCCCGAGCAGTTCATTCGGAGACCCGAGTTCAAAGGATTTGTGGATGGGATTGGGAGATGGAAGTGGAGCACTGACCAGACGCTCTTGAACTATTGGGTTCGGCAGAGTGGTATGAAACAACAGCACCTCCATTGGAAATGGAATGGTCTGTTTCGTGGTATCGATGACAGATATCTACCCAAGTGTCATTTCATCCATTTCTTTCTCAAAGACAAATTGCCCAACCGTGGTGAAGATGTTGGTGAACTTGAGAAGGTGGTAACAGGGAAGAAGTTTAAGATCGATACTTATCATAGATGAAACATATTGCAATACAGTCTTTGAGTTTAATCAGAAAAGATTATGCATATACAACACCGGGGCTTGGTGATAGAATTCATACAATTTTATTTGCATTCAATTATGCAACCAAACATGATATCAATGTAAAACTTCATTTGACTCAACGGCAATGCAGTGATGAAAGGAAAAAAAGTTGGGATGAAATCATATCTCTATTGCCACAAAAAAACGTAGAGATTGAGAGACATGATATCTTGGATATTACAACAAGTGCTTGGGTTAAATTACTTATGGATAAAGGTTTGTCAAATGTGCAGACATATCACTATGGTGACCATAGGTTTAGATTTGAAGATAAGAGTTCTATTGATATATCACCCTATCTTGATCATCCATGCTTAAAGCCAATTACTGATATTGATTTGCCGGATAAATTCGTGACCATGCAATTTGATTCTGGTGGTATCCCATCTATGCAAAAAACAAATGATAGAAGAAAGATATCATATCAGAAAATCAAAGAGATAAAACAACGATTGGTAGATAAGGGATATGATATTATTGTTATTGGTGGAGAAGCAGAGGATGAGAGATTTCGTAGATTAAAATACTGCGGTGCTGCTCTATCAAAGGCTAAATATCATATTGGTGCTGATTCTGGGTTTATGCATTTAGCTTGGATGTATAAAAAACCAGAAGACATATGTATCTACACAAATGGCAATAAATCTCATCATGTTATGAGGGCCGAACGGAAGGGATCTAAGGTAATAAAAGTATGATGTTCGGAATCAATAAACCTATTAGAGAAACAGTCAAGAGAATACCAAAAAATTCTATTGGGGTTGAGTTAGGAGTATGGAAAGGTAATAGTTCTTTATTACTTGCCAGTAGAAGTAAAAAACTTCATCTTGTTGATGCGTGGTCTGTTGAACCATATGGTGATAATGAATATTACTATGATAGATATTCATCAATGACCGGTGGATCATCACGAGAACATTTCATGGATTACTATGATAGAATCTATGAGGGTGTTGTAAAGAGATTCAAAGGTAATCCTAAGATAATCATACATCGATGCTCGACGAATGATTTTTTTAAGACACTTAATGAACCAATTGATTGGTTCTATGTCGATGCATCACATGAAAAAGAAGGTGTATATATGGATCTATGTAATTGTTGGGATCATCTGAAGAAAAATAATGGTGGTATAATCTTTGGAGATGATTATGGTGACAAAAAGGGAGTTGTATTGGGTGTCAAAAAGTTCCTTGAAGATCATCCTACCGCTAAATTCTCAAATTTCTTTAAGAATCAATTTGAAATAAAAATCACATGAAAATCTACAAATACGATAATTATGAAGAATATGTTGATATCCAGACCAAAGCAAATATCAAAAAGATAGAAAATATTTGGGTACAAGAATCAACCATCATCGAAATATGCAAGAGATATCCAACAGCTAAGAAGATATTGTGTCATGGTACTAGGAATGGAGCAGAACAACGATATTTTCATAAACACCTTTCAGATGCTTATATCATTGGGACCGATATATCCCATACAGCAAACCAATATGAGAATACAGTACAACTAGATTTCCATGAAGTAAAGGCAGAATGGGTTGATACATTTGATATCATATATAGTAATTCATTCGATCATTCGTATGATCCAAAGAAATGCTTACACACATGGCTTGAACAACTCAATAAATCTGGAATACTTTGTGTAGAAATGGTATTTGATCCAATTAATAATAGAATGAGAGCAAGTGATCCATTAGAGATAGCACCAGATGAATTCACAAATCTAGTATTACAAATGAATGGTAATATCGTCAATAGGGTGAAATTGAAATCTCATGCGAGGAGTAACAATTCTATTCTGTATTTTATCAGTAAGGGATGAAGGTTCAGGTCACATATATTCCAGTCGAGAAATCCATTCAGCAGGCAAAACATTCCTTAAAATCGTTTCTTGATCATGGTTATGATGCTGAACTAAATCTCGGTATCACACCGAATACACTTGATGAATCTGAGTTTCCTTTCCATGACATAGAAAAAGGACGCATACAATCATTCAAGATCAATGAACCAAAGAAGTATCCAATCAAGAAGTCATGTCTATTCAACAATCTAAGGTTTGCGAGGAGGGTTTTAGAATCAAATGAGAGCATGATCTTTGCCGAGCATGATGCAGTGTGTATCGGGGCATGGGGTGATTGGGATTTTGAAGATTTCCTTTTTCTATCGTTTGACTATGCATTCAAACCACCAACTGGATTGAATATCAGACAATGTAGAAATTATAAACTACCTACAACCAAAGGTGTTTTGGACTTTCCAACCAATTACCCACTAAAGTATTACAAGGATACCATCTATAAAGGCTGTATTATGACACCGGGAACTGCGGCATATGCGCTTTCACCATCTGGTGCACGAAAGCTTTTGAATGCAGCAGAGACACATGGGCTTGAGCAATCCGATATGATTATCAATACATATAATATGAGACTTCAATATGTTCATCCAAGTCCGTGTAAGTATTCGACGATAAACCTCAACACAAGCCATGGTACATGATTCTCACTATCTTTGGACAACCCGGTTCTGGTAAGACCACGATGAGTGATTTTGGAAATTAATCTATGAAAGCATTCATCATAACCCTCAAGGGAAATAAGACATCAGAAAGAGCGGCTAAGATCTGTGCAGATTCTTCAAAAGATATAGGTAACGCATTTCAGATTCAGTATTTTCAAGCTGTCGATAAGGAACGTGCCGAAGAAGAACTCAAGAAACTGGACAATGAATGGACATACCCAATACGTGGTTCTAAGATAGATGAAAAGACCGGATTGCATCTCTCAGCCTACCGGACGGCAGATATTCGTAAACGTATTGGTTGTGCACTGAGTCATTACAAGCTCTGGCAAATGTGTCATGATTGGAATAATCCAATTCTGGTTCTTGAACATGATGCTAGATTTGTACGAAGACTTGATCTTGAGAATGTCGTGGAAGAATCTGAGGGTTTCGATATTCTGGGTATCAATAATCCACTCAAGGCAACAAGGAAAGCCTCACTCTTTCACGATATTGTAACTAAGAATCCAGCGAAATATCAAGATATACCATGGGTAGATGAAGAACAGGTTCCTCAGGGATTGGCTGGTAACTCAGCATATATAATGAAACCAGAAGGTGCAGAACAGATGTTATCTCTGGTCGATGAACATGGGTTTTGGCCCAATGATGCACTGATGTGTAAGCAACTTGTAGCAAGACTTGGTGTTACGAAAACGTTCTATACTCATGTTCAAATGTTGAGATCAACTACCACAGAATAATGAAGTTTCATATCATACGAATCGAAGATACCAATTGTCCCGCACACGAGAAATCTTGTGAGGCAGCAGACCGTTGTGCAAAATCTCTGGAGAAGTTTGGAATGGAATATACATTCTTTCCAGCATATACACCAGAAGATGATTATGTTAAGGGAATGATGAAGGACAAGAGGTTCTTGTCTGGTTTTCGTTACGCAAATAAATTCGCCAGACTTGATCGATGTGTTGCCGCACACCTTTCTCACCGAACTCTATGGCAGATGTGTTATGATAATCAAGACGGACCAATTGGTATTCTGGAACATGATGCTGTGATGGTACGAGAGATGCCGAATTATCTTAAGTTTCGTTATTTCGTGAATCTTGGTAAACCTAGTTATGGTAAATTCAAGGAACCGAAGATGAGTGGAGTACACAATCTCTTTTCCAAGAGATACTTTCCTGGTGCCCATGCATATGCAGTAAATCCGGCTGCAATGGATATGATTATCAAAAAGAAAGGTGGTGACATAGGTGGACCAACAGATACATATTTGTCCTCTGATCAATTCATACTAGATGAACACTACCCATGGATCTTTGAAGCTGATGATCGATTCTCTTCAATTCAAGCCGAAAGAGGATGTAAGGCGAAACATTCCTTGACACCAGATTATCAAAGAGTATGAAAGACGATAAGTGTATTCTCACTGGGTGTGATGCAAACCAATTTTGGCTACTGGATTGGTGGCTAAAAAACCTACGAGAGCATATGCCTGATATTCCGGTTGTGGTTGCCGATTTTGGTCTTGCCAAAAAAATGAGAAGATCACTACCAGACGATATCGAGTTCATTCATGTGGGTAGGCTTCCTGGTAAAAGAACCTGGTTTATGAAACCCAAAGCCATGTTATCAAGTCCCTATAAGTATACTTGTTGGTTGGATCTTGATTGTGAAATAAAGAAACCCATTGATGATATCTTTCAGTATGCACACGATGATAAATTGGGACTTACTACTGATGAATATGCCAAGAAGAAGAAATGGGCATATTGGCAAAGTGGTGTTGTTGTCTTTAAGAATAAACCAAAGATCCTAGAACAATGGTGTAAAAGATCCATCATGGGTATTGAACGTGGAGATATGGAAGCATTGCATCACTTGATCGGTGAATCAGATGAACACATCATAAGAATGCCAGATGAATATCAATGGTTAAGACTCGACATCAAATACCGTGGTTTCAACCGTGATGCAAAGATCGTTCACTGGACTGGACCGAGAGGAAAGGAAGAAATCATTATCAAGATCAAAGAACAAGAAGGTCATAAGAAATACCTATAATGACCCTTGAGCAATGAAGAAAATGAAGATTGTTTTGTTCTTCATTTGATTTAATTATTATACCATCTGCCCAAATTTCTGTCAATGACTGATTGGATCTACATGAATGAATCTTACTGTGAAGCTCCTGAGAGAAAGGAACTTTATGGGTTTGTGTATCTGATCACGAATCTATCTGATGGAAGACAATATGTAGGTAAGAAGTTTTTTTGGTCCATGAGATCTCGTCAGGTCAATGGAAAGAAGAAGAGATTTCTTGCTGAATCAGACTGGAAAGAGTACTGGGGTTCTAATGATGAACTGAAGAAAGACATTGAGATAGGTGGATATGAAAACTTTCGGAGAGAGATACTTTATCTCTGCTCGAGTAAATCAGAATGTGCATACCTCGAGGCAAAAGAGCAGATCGAACGTGGGGTTCTTCTCTCCAAGAAATACTATAATTCATGGATCTCGCTCAAGATTACCAAGAAGCATTTACAGAAGTATGCCGAGAAACAAAGATGTTTACAGGAACAGAGTTCTGTGATAATATAGTAGAACTATGATCATTATAGACTATTCTGCCATTGCAATTGCTTCTATCTTCTCACAAGATCGACCTGAAGAAATCGAAGAAGGACTTATCCGTCACATGATTCTGAATTCGATTCGCAGATACAATCACAAATTTCGAGAAGAATATGGAAAGACCGTAATTGCATGTGACGATCACTCCTGGCGCAAGGGACCATACCCTCAATACAAGGCAAATCGAAAAAAGAGCCGAGATGAATCTTCCCTTGATTGGAGTAAGTTCTTTGAATTGATTTCCATGGTTCGGGATGAACTCAAGGAATCAATGGCATATCCAGTCATTCGGACAGAAGGTGCCGAGGCTGATGATATCATTGGTCACCTGACTGAAATCACACGAGATGAACCAATCCTGATTGTCTCGTCTGATAAAGACTTCTTTCAACTTCACAGACACAGCAATGTCAAGCAATTCTCACCAATGAAGAAAGACTTCATCAAGGTGGATGATCCAGACTTCTATCTGTTCGAGCATATCTGTAAGGGTGATTCCGGTGATGGTGTGCCCAATGTTCTTTCCCATGATGATACCTTCGTGAATGGTGATCGACAGAAACCACTTCGTGCCAAGACAATTCAAGGATGGTATGAATCAATGAACATGGGAATGTTGGATACCGACATGAAGGCTGATGTGTATCGAAACTTCTGCCGTAACAAGAAAATGATTGATCTTCGGAACACACCCAATGATATCAGGGAAGATATCAGCCGTATACATAATGAACAGAACAACAAAGGTAACGAAAAGGTCTTTGGTTACCTTGTAGAAAAGAGATGTAATATGCTCATTGCAAATGCCCAAGACTTTTTTGTGAATCAGTAATATCAATATGCAAAAACCAAAGATAAAATTATCACTTGACGAGATCTTCTCAAAGGTCCAAGATGTTCGTGCCATGAAGGATCGTGTTGAGATTCTTCAGGAAAATGATTGTTATGCCTTGAGACTCGTGCTGCAAGGTAATTTCAATGATTGGGTGCAATTCGATCTACCAGAGGGAGAACCACCGTATAAACAAGACACAAATGTCCCTAACAGGAGTGCTGGAAGGATTGATAAGAATATCAAAATCCTTAAAAGGTTGCTCAAGGGTTCTCCAATGACTAAGGTCAAGAAAGAATTGCGCTTTGTCCAGCTTCTGGAATCAGTGAATACGAATGATGCCAAGATCATTATCGCAATGAAAGATAAACAACTCAGGAAACTCTTTCCTGCAATCACACCTGCCCTTGTGAATAAGGCGTTTCCAGGTATCATAAAGGATAAATAATGATAGATCTCACTATCAATCATTATGATCTTTTCACAACTTAAACGTCTAAAAGAGGATCTTGAGCAAACGCAACATTATATTCGACGTCTTGAAAAAGACCAAGAGAATGATAAAATACCCTTCTACGAAACCAAACTACAGCGACTCTGTCAAGCTGTAGAGAGATTAGAAGCCATGATATCAAAAGCATGATCTACGATTATCACTGCGAAAAATGTAATGTACAATTTGAAGAGAATCATCCAATCCTGGATCGTGATCTTCCAACTGAAAGACCATGCCCAGAATGTGGTGCCCATACGGTAAAGAGGGGCATCGCAGCACCATTCTTTTCATATGAAGGTGGTAAGACTCTTGAGCAAAGAGCTCGAGCGGGTGCTGGAAGTGATTTTGTTGATATTATGAAAAGTATTCGCAAAAGACATCCTGAAAGGGCAAAAGATGGCACAAAACAAACAGTCAAGTACTAAAATAGAGAAAAGTACTTCTTGGCGTAAGAGATTGATTGATATCTTTCCATTCTCTCAGGCACAAGAAGACTTCTTTCAGTATTATAAGAAGGGATACAATCTCATTCTATCTGGCGCCGCCGGGTGTGGTAAGACATTCATTGCACTACACCACGCTCTAAATGAAGCCAAAGAATATCAGTACCGAAAGAAGGTCATCATTGTTCGGTCTGTTGTCCCAACCCGAGATATGGGTTTCTTGCCTGGTACACAGAAAGAAAAAGAGGCGGCTTATACTACACCATATGAGAATATCGTCAATGAACTCTATGGTGATAGTAAGGCATGGGAGACATTGGTGGATAGAGGAATTATCCAGTTTATGACCACAAGCTATATTCGTGGTATTACACTCAATAATTCTATCGTGATAGTTGATGAAATGCAGAACTGCAATTTCCATGAACTTGATTCAGTGATTACCCGTATTGGCGAAGAGAGTCGAATCATCTTTGCTGGTGACTACTATCAATCAGATTTCACAAGAGCTCATGATCGACAAGGTATCAATAAATTTTTGACGATCCTTGAGAAGATGAACTATTTTAGGCATATCCGATTTGGATGGGAAGATATTTGTAGAAGTGGTATTGTTCGTGACTATATTATGACGAAAGAACTAGAAGAGAAACAAGAATCGAATACATATGAGGAATGGAGTCCCGGAAAATGAGTAACCAAAGATACAATAAATGGAAGAATAAGAAACATGATAAGAATCGTTTTGAATCTTACGATAAATTTGATCGACAACGGAGATTAGATAAGAGACAAAAAAAACAAAAGGTGAAACATGAATCTGCTTGAAATCTTGGTACTCATTGGTTTGCTTTTAGAGGTCTCAATCATTGGTCACCTGATGTTCTTAAAGGAAAGGGTCAATCAATTTCGTATTGATTACATGAAGAAGAACACAAGACCAAAAAAATGGGGCGAGATTGAAAAATGAAATTCCAGCGGGGTAAGATCTTTGAGCATCAAAAGGTTCGACTTGACTATGATGATCTTAAATGTAATACTCGAAAATCGGGTAGAACATATGTAACCCCCACTGGAGAAAGATACCCATCGATCACCACTGTCTTGGGCCATTCCAAGAAAAAGTACATTCAGGAATGGCGCAAGAGAGTAGGAGAGGCAGAGGCAGATCGAATCTCTCATCATGCCTGCACTAGAGGTACTGCAGTCCATGACATGATTGAGCGATACCTCAAGAATGAGGATAATGTGGTTGGTTCAAATACACTACCACACATTCTTTCTTCATGGATTGCCATCCAGCCTGTGCTTGATTCTCGGATGGGTAAGATCTCAATGCTTGAAACCCCATTATATTCTCATCACCTTACTGTTGCTGGTAAGGTAGATTGCATTGCTGAATTTGATGGAAAACTCAGTGTCGTAGACTTCAAGACCTCAACACGTATCAAGACGGCTGATGAGATTCATAGTTACTTCATGCAAGAAGCAGCATATGCTATCATGTTTGAGGAGAGAACCGGTACTCCAATCACTCAACTGATCACAATTATGATGGTGGAGAACGATCCTAATCCTCTGATCTTTAAGGAGCACCGAGACAATTGGACTGATAAATTAATGAAAGAGATTGCAAACTATTTAATCGATGAAAAAACACAAGGGACAAAATCCAATAGCTGATTTGGTAAAGAACAAGACCACAGTCTTTGCTGGCACATATGGTAATGTTTACGATTATTATGTGTGTGGTACAATTGAATCCAGTGAAGAATATACAGAATGGTTTCACCAGATTCGTAATGCAAATGCTCCTGACATCATCAAGCTGCACATCAATTCACTGGGTGGTGATCTCTTCACGGCAATTCAATTTGTGCATGTCCTGGCAGAAACAGAGGCACAGATTCATGTTCATGTCGAGGGTGCCTGTATGTCTGCTGCGACTCTTCTCTTCCTAATGGGTCATGAGTATGAAATCTCTCCTCATGCCATGTTTATGATTCACAACTATTCTTCAGCCACATTTGGCAAAGGAGGTGAGATGTACGACAATGTCATCCATGAACGCAAATGGTCAGAAAACTTACTCAATGATGCATATTCTGGCTTTTTGACTCAGGATGAAATCAGGTCCGTGTTAGATAACAAAGATATCTGGATGGATTCAAACGAGGCAATTGAACGATTGGGCAAACGACAAGCCTTCATTGAAAATGCCGCAAAAATGGCTGAAGCCGCAGAAAAGGGTGCGAAAGCCAGCCGTGCCACCAAGAAAAAACCTACCAAAACTCAGAAAAACGATCAAAAACGATAAAAAACGTCGTTTTTCCATCTTCCAAAAAAAAGTAAAAAAAATCGTCCTAGGGGTTGACGGTTCTTCGTTTGTGGTATAGTATAGTACCACAATCAAATGAGTGAAGAAACCAACAACATCGAATACGATCGGGAATTGATGGCTCGGTGGAATCTGACTGAAGATGATTATCGGCGATTTGTTGAGGATATGTACCAACTTGAACAAGAAGCCCTCGCTGAATCCTATTGATCACAATACTATGAAATACGAAATCACGAACGAAGCCCATCCAGACAACCCAAACCTCCGACGTATCAAAGCCCTGCGGGACTTTGGCGACGTAAAGAAAGGTGACCTTGGGGGATACATCGAGTCCGAGAAGAACCTGAGTCAGGAAGGAAATTGCTGGGTCTCTGGGACCGCAAGGGTCTATGGGAACGCAAGGGTCTATGAGGACGCATGGGTCTATGGCGATGCATCGGTCTATGGGAACGCAAGGGTCTCTGGGACCGCAAGGGTCTATGGGAACGCATGGGTCTATGGGAACGCTGAGGTCTATGGGAACGCAAAGGTCTATGGGAACGCTGAGGTCTGTGGGGATGCAAAGGTCTCTGGGGACGCATGGGTCTATG
>Ga0075478_10000865_pt1 | contig 11104 bp, 14 predicted proteins | sample DEB08_DNA_15_FD_71483 | JGI IMG/M metagenome (GOLD analysis project Ga0075478, IMG submission 71483) | Aqueous microbial communities from the Delaware River and Bay under freshwater to marine salinity gradient to study organic matter... | ecosystem: Environmental > Aquatic > Marine > Coastal ...
TCTCTGGTGATCCAATTGACGACTACGAAATCATTATGGAGTATGTCGCTCAAGACCTTGAACAAGTCGAGGTAATGTAAGACACGGACGGTCTATAACAGCACTGGTCGGGACCCCCCCCCCTTCATTAAGTCACGGACGGACTATAACAGCACTGGTGGAGTCATATGACCTCCCTTTGGTTTCTTACTTCCTCAAAGAGTAAGTGGTGCGGATGGAGTATTACTCCCGCCTGGTTTCTTGTTTCCAGTAAAAGAACAAGTGGCGAGCCTGAATAATACTTGGACGGTTGATAACAACCGTCTTTTTTAGTATTATACATATAGGAGAATTGAAAAATTTTAATGAGTCAATATAAAAAAACAGCACTTGTATTAGGTGCTGGTGGATTTATTGGAAGTCACATGGTCAAAAGACTTAAGTCTGAAGGATACTGGGTAAGAGGTGCGGATCTTAAGTATCCTGAGTTTTCTGAGACGGAAGCAAATGAATTCTTTCAAGGTGACTTGACTGATCAAGCATTCTGCAATGTTGTAACCAATATTGAGTTTGATGAGATTTATCAGTTTGCTGCCGATATGGGAGGTGCTGGATATATTTTCACTGGAGATAATGATGCAGATGTGATGAATAATTCTGCAATGATTAATTTAAATATTCTTAGGAGAATTAAAAATTATAAACCAAAGATTTTTTTCTCATCTTCGGCATGTATGTATCCAGAGTATAATCAACTAGACCCAGATAATCCTGACTGCCGTGAAGAATCGGCATACCCAGCAGACCCAGACTCGGAATATGGATGGGAAAAACTTTTTTCTGAAAGATTGTACTTTGCTTATAATAGAAATTATGGGGTTCCTGTCAGAGTAGCACGTTACCATAATATTTTTGGTCCAGAAGGAACTTGGGAAGGAGGAAAAGAGAAAGCACCTGCAGCAATGTGTCGTAAAGTCGCTTATCTCCCTGAGAATGGTGGAACAATTGAAGTATGGGGTGATGGTGAGCAAACACGTTCATTCTTGTACATTGACGAATGTATTGAAGCAACTAGAAGATTAATGGATAGCAATTTTATGGGTCCAGTAAATATTGGGTCTGAGCAAATGGTTACTATCAATGAATTGGTAGATACTGCTGCTAAAGTTGCTGGTAAAAAAGTAGAAAAGAATCATATTCCCGGACCTCTTGGCGTTCGTGGTCGTAACTCTAACAACGACTTGATTCGTGAAAAACTTGGATGGTATTATACCCAAACATTAGAAGAAGGTATTCGTAAAACTTATCGGTGGATTGAGAAACAAATTAAGCAATGAAATTATCAATAGCAATCCCTACTTGGGAGTATTATGGGAAAGGATCTGAATTTATTGATGATCTTTTAAGAACCATTGAGATACAAACATTTAAAAATTTTGAGGTTTGTATTTCGGATCATAGTAAGGACAATGAAGTTCTTAATAAGGTAAAGGAATTTGAAGATAAAATCAATATTCTTTATACTAGAAACAAAGAGAACCGAGGAAATGGTCCTGCGAATACAAACAAATCCATTGATATGTGTTCTGGGGACATTATTAAGGTAATGTTTCAAGATGACTTTTTTTATGATGATGAAGCATTAGAAAAAATTCATAATGAATTTGAAAATAGTGATAAAATGTGGTTAGTTAATGGATGCAATCATACGCAAAATAATGGACGTTCTTTCTATTGGGAAATGTATCCTAAATGGAATGATAAGTTTCTTGAGGGTGTCAACACCATTAGTTCCCCATCTGTACTTTCTTTCCGAAAAGAAGTATCGAATAGATTTGATGAAACACTAGTTTACTTCATGGACTGTGAATTTTACTATGGAATGAATGAAAAATATGGACAACCTATTTTTTTAAATGATGTATTGGTATCAAATAGAGTTGGTGAATATTCTGTAACCACTAATGTTTCTCATAAAAATAGAGAATATTATGTAGAGAAAGAAACAAAATACTGTAAGGAAAAGTATGACCTCATTAATGCATGAAGAACCTTTTGATCATTGGATTATTGATGACTTCTTCCCTTCTGATAAAGCACAAAGGATAACTGAAGACTTTCCTGTTTATGATGATGAGAGGTGGTATTTTTATGAAAATGCAATTGAAAACAAGAAGACACTGCAAAACTGGCTAAGATTTCCACCAGAGATCTATCAGACACTACAAGACTTGTGTTCTAATGACTTCATTGAGACTATCAAGTCAATGACTGGTATTAAGAACTTGTATCCAGACTATGGATTGCATGGTGGTGGTCTTCATATGCATGGTAGAGGTGGCAATTTAAACATTCATAAAGACTATTCAATTCATCCTAAATTGAAGTTGCAGAGAAAGCTTAATTTAATTGTGTATATGTCTGATGATTGGGATCCTGCTTGGGGTGGTGGTCTTGAACTATGGTCAAATAATCCAGAAACCAATAGACCTAAAGAGTTGATCAAAACTATTGAACCTAAGTTCAATAGAGCAATTTTGTTTGATACCACACAAAATTCTTGGCATGGATTACCTAAACCACTGACCTGTCCAGAGGGAAAGTATAGAAAAAGTCTTGCAGTTTATTATCTAACTGATGTATATGAGAACACTGAGGAAAGATATAGGGCACTTTTTGTACCAACAGAGGAACAATTAACTGACCCAGAGATAGTTAAATTATGCGAGGATAGATCAAAGTGAAAATAGCAGTTGTAACAGCATCAATTGGAACCAATGAACTAATCAAACCAGTACCATTTGATGGTGTGGACTACCATGCATTCGTGGATAAATCTCCTGCAAATGGATGGAATATTCATTCTGTACTACCATTTTCATCAGATCCTACTTATAAGAATAGAAGGAATGCAAAGGTTTATAAGGTTCTTCCCTTTGCATTCCTTCCAGACTATGACTATTATTTCTGGGTTGATTCTACACACATTCTTGAAACTGATCCATATGAAGTCATTGATAAATATCTGAGCAATAGTGATGTTGCAGTTTTTAAACACTCAGATCAAAAGTGCATTTATGATGAAGGAAATGCTGTAATAAAACTTAGGTACGATCATCCAAATTTGGTTGAAGAACAACTTGCTTTTTATCGGGATATGTGTTATCCTGAGAATAATGGACTATATGAATTGCCAGTAAGAGTTCAGAGAAATACAGAACTAACTCAAAGAATGGGTTGGATGTGGTGGGAACAAATTTGTATGTTCTCCTCAAGAGATCAAATTAGTTTTCCATTTGTTTGTCATCAGTTAGGTATTAAACCTAGTATTCTTCCCGGAAAGGCAAATACAATTAGAGGTAATACTATTATGCCTCAAATAGATTATTCAAATCACAGTAGAACATCATGAACATTTTAGAACAAATTGCAGCAAAAGCTGATATAGGTGATACCGGAATGTCACTTCATTATGGGTTCCTTTATTCTTGTGTAGTTGGTATGGAATCTAAAAATGTATTTGAGTTTGGTAGTGGATTCTCAACTCATGTTATTCTTCATGCACTTGAAAAAACCGGCGGAGTATTGACTAGTGTAGATATTACAAACTACAGTGATAATCCCAACGTTACTAATTTTTCAAAAAATAGTGACAAGTGGAGTTTCTATCATGGAAATAGTAATGATATCTTTAGTGATAAAGAGGTTGAGTTTGATCAATATGATGTAATCCTTCATGATGGTTCTCATGTAGGTGAAGAAGTTCTGGTAGATCTTAATAACATCTATCCATACCTTAAACATGATGGTATTTTGATTACTCATGATACTAGACATCATACTTTGGGTGAGGGAATGTCAAAAGCAGTTCAAGATTTTGTATCTGATAAAGATGTTGAATATGCAACTCTTCCTTATGGATATGGTCTTACTTTTATTAGGAATAAAGGTAATACTGAAAATAAGATTGATTTGACTTGGAGAAAAAAATGAAGTTTTTGTTTTGTGAGCATCCAAATAAACCTTTGAGGAATGGATACTGTTCTTATTACAGTGAAATATTCTATGCACTTAAAGAGTTTTTTGACATTGAATTTAAAAACTTTGTTCCTACAAAAACCAGTGACTTTGAAGGATATGATGCAGTTTTTCTGGGATTTGGACACACTGATTGTGGAGATGGTAAACCAACTTTACTTGAAAGGGATAGTAATCATAAGGTATTTCCTATTCTCAATAAAGAATATACTGGACTGAAGAATAAACTGGACTGGATCAAAGAGATGAGAGCAACTGCTGCTCTTAGTGTTCATCATGATGTTGATCATTTTATGTCCAAGACTAGCATACCATTTTATAGGATAATGTGGTCCGCTAATGAAGATCAGTTTAGAGATTATGGTGGAGATTATAAACACGATTTATTTTTCTCTGGTGTAACTAGACCCGAGCAATCAGAGAATCTGAGAGAAAAGGTTCTACTAGAACTGGATAGACTTAATGGTGTTCTTGGTAATTTTATTAATGCAAGATCGCATAGAAATAACTATGCTGGCACCATGTTTACTGATGATGAGTATGCTAGGCACCTCTCTAATTCAAAACTATGTCTTGTGACTACTGGTCCTGCTGATCTTGTTGGTACAAGGTTCTTTGAGATCTTTGCTGGTAATAGAAGTCTTGTTCTGTGCAATAGAATGAATGAGAAGATTTATGGAGATATGATTATTGATGGTGTCAACTGTGTTATGTTTTCTACTGTAGATGAATTTTATGAAAAGGCACAATACTATCTTGATAATGAAGAGGCAAGAATGAAGATTGTGAATAATGCTTATAAAATATTCAAAGATAGATTAACATGGTTATACAGAGCAAAAGAAATAAAAGATATTATTGAGGGATATGCAAATATTTAATCTTTCTGATAAAGTAGCACTAGTTACTGGTGGTGCTGGATTGCTTGGTGAAATGCACTCTGAAGCAATCGTTGAAAATGGTGGCAAAGTTGTTGTTGGAGATTTAAATTTTGAAGCAGCTCAACGAGTTTGTGATAATATTAACTCTAAGTATCCAAATAAAGCATTTGCAGTAAGACTTAATGTTCTTGATAAAAAATCAATAGAAACTACTTTACAACTTTATCCTAATATTAATGTTTTGATTAATAATGCTGCCATAGATCCTAAGGTTACTGATAAAAAAGAAACTGTAGATAAATTAAAATATGATTTTTCTGTAGTCTTTAGATATTTTGATAATATTCAATTTAATATTTTAACTTTAGCAAATTACAACCCAAATTTAGATAATGTTAATATCTTATGAATAACCGTTGCATATTTTTAATTTCTGCTCGTAAAAATTTACTAAGGGAATGTCTTACATATCTTGATAAAAACTACAATTCAAGATATAATTACCCAGTTCTTATTTTCTATCATGGTGATAGATATAATGACGAACAATACCAAAACTCTATAAAGAAAATCAATCCCAATACAGAGTATCGGTTTCATAGTATAGAAGCAAAGATTCCTGATCATCTTGAAGACAAGGATCTATTCTATAATTATCCAAATAACTATGCTAGATCATTTGGTAGACAGAGAGTTGGTTATCTTCATGCAAACTATTTTTGGAATAATTTTATGAATTTTCAAGAATTAGATGAGTTTGATTATTTGATGAGGATAGATGATGATTCATGGTTTAAAGAAACTCTAGACTTTGATTTTTTTGATGAGTTGGACAATAACAATGGCATGTTTGGTACTGGATTTACTTGGAATCACTTTGGACCTAATCATCTAGATACAAGAGAACAACTGTTCAATTGGATTAAATACTATGTTGAAAAATATGGTGTAGATGTCAAGAATCAACAACTAAGAAAGAGTCTTGATGGTCCACAGGACAATAGTGAATTTCATACACTTAAATGGAACTGTGGAAATTTAAATGTCTATAACAGAAAAATGTTTGAGACTGATACTTGGAAACAATATCTTGACGAATTTAATGACCTAGCAGGTGGATATAGATACAGATGGGGAGACTGTGAAGTCATTGGACTTTATGCTTACATGTATCTTGACAATCCCTTAATTGATTTTAGACTGAGAGATCAAGGACTTTACTCTCCCCAATTACCCAATACAAATTGTGTTATAAAATGAACTTAAAAAAAATTTTTGATAAACATGGTACTGATAAGTCAATCTTCCATGAATACTATGAACCATATGAAGAGAATTTTGAGTATCTAAGAGATAAAGAAATCAATCTTTTAGAAATTGGTATTAGAGATGGAAATAGTTTAAGAGCTTGGAAAGAATACTTTCCAAATGGGAATATCTATGGTATGGACATTGATCCCTCTTGTGATGTGATGAAGAAAGAGGGATTTAATGTCGTCATTGGTGATCAAGGATCAGAAGATGATTTGAATAAGTTTGGGGACATACAGTTTGATATTATTATTGATGACGGTAGCCACTTTACAAAACATATTGTTAAGTCATTTCATCACTTGTTCAATAAAAATTTAAAATCGAATGGAATTTATGTCGTTGAAGATCTTGGATGTTCATATATTAAAGAATTTGGACAAACAACAAAAACAATGAGTAATCCAAAAGGTCAGAGTTTAAATGTGATAACCCAAAATGATAGATCTGATATTATAAAATTGATTGAAAGTATTCATATAAACATGGATCTACATAAATGGGAAAAAGGTAGAGAGGGTTATAATCCTAATGGTCCAACTAAAAAACTTTACCAAAGATTTGTAAGTTACACTAATATTCTTTTTGTTCATAAATCATGATTGGTTATATAAGTTACGTTTGCTCAGACAACTTTATTCCTGGAGTTGTTGCTTTATACAACAGTGTAAGAAATGCTGGTTGTGAAAATGACTTCTTAGTTTTGGTTACTGATGATGTGACTGAGGAGGCAAGGCAGATTCTTGCTGAAAGAAATCTGCAGATTGTTAATGTTGAGAAAGTGTTCTATAATGGAAAGCGCAAGGACAAAATCATTGACAGATATGGTAAGACAGATGAGTCTTGGAAGATGTTCACTAAGTTGAATATCTGGAAGCAAACAAAATATGAAAAACTTATCTACCTAGATGCTGATACTATTGTTCTGGAAAACATTGATGAATTATTTGATATTGATCAACTGGGTGCAGTACTTGGTGGATCTCAAGGTCTCAACTATATTGGAATTGAAGCAGGTGTATTAGTAATTAATCCCAATCTAGATACATATAACAAACTTGTTGAGGCATTGGAGTCTGATGTTTATAATATTAAAATGTCTGACCAATCATTCTTGAATGATTACTTTACAAGAATAGAATCTATTAATTATATACCAGAAGTGTATAATAGGTTGTATAAGAAAAACTCAAATCCTACAGGAGCAAAAGTTTTTCATTTTAATTCAAGTAAACCTTGGATTAATCCAGAAACATTAATCAAACCCTGTGTAAATCTTTGGAATCATTTTTATGAAAAAAATTACGATTAATTTATCATTCTATAATCAGAATGAAGTTCTTATTAAACAAGTAAATGAATGGAAGTCTTGGAGAAAAGAAATTAGAGATCAATTTTCTTTTTGTATTGTTGATGACTGCAGCAAAAAACTTGCAACTGATATCCTCTATGAGGATGATGGTGTAGATTTATCTGATCTTGATTTATCAATTTATAGAGTTAAGGAAGATTTGTACTGCAATATTGCTGGAGTTAGAAATCTCTCTGCACAAGAATGTCAGACTGATTGGATGGTTATCCTTGATATGGATACTTTTATTGATGAAAGTTTGGCTGAATCTATGCTAGAATTAACAAACACCCCTCCAGGAAAATGCTTTAAGTTTAATCGTAGAGTTCCTGGTGATCCACGTCATCCTAAAAATGGTCAACAACATCCTGCCATTTGTCTTTTGAGAAAAGAAGATTATTGGAATGTTGGTGGGTGTGAGGAAGATCTTGTAGGTCACTATGGATGCACGGATGGGTCTTTCTGGTTCAGGGCAACAGGAAAACTTTCTATTGTTGAAAAATATGATTTATTTTTGAATTATGTTCCCGAAGGAGAATCTGATATTAACAGAGATAATTCTCATAACTTAGCACTTCACTGGGATTATCGGAAAAACAACAAATGGTCTACAGATTTCGTAAGATTTGATTGGGAGAAAATTTATTAATGATTAATCCAACTTTTGTCAAAATTCCTGAGTCTTGGGGAATAATCAGAGATGTTGTGCAACCAAAAGAAAATTATAAAGAAGATTCTTTTGGGAAAACTTTTGATGAGACCTATGATTATGACACATTATTCTCAGGTGTTATTAAAATTGAAGACACTTTGATTCTTTGTGCTCCACCATTTCTTAATCTTAAGAAGTTTATTTCTGATAATGTAAAGATTACCGATGGCGTAAATGAAATTGAATTGCAATTCAATGAACTGGATAGATGTGCAGTTGCGTTTGGAAAGATTTCTAAAGAGTCTACGCACATTTATATGCATTATGGAGACGAAGAACCAATTTCTGTAGAGATTGAAGATTCTCTTTGCGAAAAGTTTGCGGAAAAAAATATTCTCTTTACTATGTTTAAAAATGATAGTAAAGAATCTATCAAGCATTGGATTCAATACCATTACAAAGTATATGGTATTAATGGATTTGTTCTTTTTAATAATAATAGTGACGTATACACTACCCAAGAGATACAAGAATTCTTAAATTCTGATAGTTATATTGTTGAGATTGTTGATTGGCCAATGCGTTGGGGTGTTGTTGGACCTCCATGGGATTCTGATTTTTGTAAGATCGTTGGACTTCAGTATCTAAAGTATATGTTTGCATATCTTGCAAACTCAGTGTTAAATTTGGATATTGATGAATATTTTTGTTCCGAATATGGGATAAATGAAATCTCTAATTCTATGAAGGAGCAAAACTTTGATTCTATTAATATGGAGTCTAAGAATATTTCTAGGTATTCTGAGGTTGAGAATCCAAAAATTAGTGATCATTATTGGTGGCACAAAGATCAAGTTGATCTTAATAAGATGACCAAATGGATAACTATTCCTAGTAGATCAAGAAATTATCCTTGGACTACGCATTATATCTTTAGTCCTAATAGGGAAGAGACTGAAGATTTCTATTATGCTCATTTGTCTTCTCTTGTTGGAGAACATCATATTAACAACTCTACTGAGGTTGCTAGAAAGAGATTCATAGTCAAAGAAGAAGGTAATAAAGAAAACACTCTACTAAAAAATAATTTCATTAAAATGGGAAAAACTAATGGCACATAGATATCAAATTGAATTTTGTAAGTATGTTAAAAATACTTACGAAGATTATTTCTCTGATAAAAAGATACTCGAAGTTGGAAGTTTGAATCTTGGCGGTGGAATTCGACATTTATTTAATAATTGCGAATATATTGGTATTGACGTAGGTGAGGGAGAAGGTGTTGATATAGCATGTGGCGGTCAAGATTATGATGCTCCTGATGAATCTTTTGATGTCACTTGTTCTGTAGAATGTTTTGAGCATAATCCTTTTTGGAGAGAAACATTTGCTAACATGATTCGAATGACTAAACCAAACGGATTGGTTTTTATGACATGTGCAACAACTGGCAGAGCGGAGCACGGAACAACAAGAACAACTCCAGAACATTCTCCTCTAACTGTTAAAAATATGAAGTGGGAGTATTATCAGAACCTAGAAGAATCTGATTTTCATGATGCTTATGAAGAATCTTTTGATGAAATATTTGAGGAATATGAGTTTCATAGTACACTTCATCCGCAGAAAACTGCCTTCATAGCAGATCTTCTTGAAAGGTATAAAGAACCTTTGGAATCTGAAAGGGGATCTGAAGAAGAGAAGAAATGGGAGAAGTGGTGGAAACCTCATGGACTTCCATATAGATTTTCAAATGATCTATATTTTGTTGGAGTTAAAAAAGCATGACTGTAGCATTTAACTATCTTGGCAAACTGGGGCAACTTGGTAATCAAATGTTTCAGTATGCGGCAACATTAGGTATTGCTAGAAAACTTGGAGTTTCATTTATGATTCCAAATCATGATGAAGTTTTTGTAGATCCTTCTAGTAATAGATTGAGAATTGAATTATTTGACTGTTTTAATATTAAACCAGATAGTATTGGTTACCTTAAAACTAATAATGTCCTTGCCGAAAAAGGTTTTGAATTTAACAATAATATTTTGAATGTAGATCATCGATTTAATTTTACTCTTCACGGATTTTTTCAAACAGAAAAATATTTTAAGCATTGTGAAAATGAAATAAGAAAACAATATAGTTTTAAAAAACAAATTATTGATGAGTGTAAAAAAATTATTGAAGAATGTTTTGATAATCCTATTGCTCTCCATATTCGTAGAACAGATTATCTAACTAATAGTAATCATATTGCTCTTGATTTGGATTACTATAAGAAATCTTTGGATAAGTTTGATTCTAAAAGACAAGTTGTTATTTTCAGTGACGATTCGCAGTGGTGTATGGAACAAGAGTTATTCAGTGATGATAGATTTCTTATATCAGATGCAACAGGACCCTATCATGATCTATACATGATGTCTCAATGTAATGACTTTATTATTGCTAATTCTTCATTCTCCTGGTGGGGTGCTTGGTTAGCAAATAGAGGAAAAGTTATTGCTCCTAAGAAATGGTTTGGTCCTAATAATGCACACTTAAATACTAAAGACCTCTATTGTGATAATTGGGAGATTTTATAATGGACAAAAATAAAGCAGCAGTCAAACTTAAAGGTCTTCCTCCCGTATATTATTTAAATCTGGATGAACAACCAGAAAGAAAAGAGTATATGGAAGAACAGTTTAAGTATTGGGGTGTTGAAGACTATACTCGTATCTCTGCATATGATGGTAGAGATGGTAGAGATCTTGGAGACATATTGAAAGGTCGTTATCCTGATATGATGTCTTCAGGTGAAGTGGGATGCGTAACTTCACATCTTAAGGCACTTAAGTATTTTCTTGAAAACTCTGATGCTCCATGTGCTCTTATTATGGAGGATGATTG
>Ga0075478_10000866_pt1 | contig 11099 bp, 7 predicted proteins | sample DEB08_DNA_15_FD_71483 | JGI IMG/M metagenome (GOLD analysis project Ga0075478, IMG submission 71483) | Aqueous microbial communities from the Delaware River and Bay under freshwater to marine salinity gradient to study organic matter... | ecosystem: Environmental > Aquatic > Marine > Coastal ...
CAGCGCGGACATTGACTAGGAACTTGCCGAGATCAGTGTCGCTGAAAACCTTTAGCAACTCTGGGATCTTATGTCTCTCGCCTTCCTTCATGTCAAGGACGATGCTGTCGTGGATGATGAAAGCAATAAAACTTTCCAAGCCCTCCATCGCCTCGTTTACCTTGATGACCTGGCGAAGAACAAGATCGGCGGTGGTGCTTTGGACGATGTAGTTTAGAGCGTGAGAGTGATCGGCAGGAATAGTTCTGTCAAAGATCGTCTTTACCTCGCCGTTCTTCCAAAACTTGGAACGGACGGCATCACGATCATAAATAGACGCAAACCTTTCATTTGTTTTGTTTTCATCATAGAGCCACGCAAGCAGCCCTACCTTCGCTTCTCCGCGTGTCGTGCCCTTGCTGAATAGATTACGCGCATTCCAGTCGTGAATGTCTTCTAGGGGTGGTGTAGAGCCTCCCAGGGCCATTAGCGTTCGTAGTTCGGCTGCGTTGAAGTCCAGTTCAACGAACCAGTCGTTAGTTGGCTGGATGATGTGGCGAAAGTCTTTATTTAGTGTCATAATCGGAAAGGTTTCAAACTCGCTGGACAAGCGACCTGTGATGGTTCCGTTGATGCGATAATGACAATAAGGAGACACGGATCCCAAACGAGCGTTTAGGTGCTTGCCCTTGTCTGTAATGCGCAGCCTGTTGAGCGCAGACTGGTCGATGTTGACCTTTTGGCGGCGGATCTTCGTCAAAACCTTCGTAAGATCAGCCAAAAAGTCATAGTTAGCAGGTCTTTTATAGTTTTCGAAGACGTGCTGGGTTATTTGGTCTTTCATTTTACAATAATCCTTGAGAAAAGTGGTTGGAACGAGGTCAAAAAAGCAGTTTTCGTTCAGATCGACCTTACCAAGAACGAAAGAACGGTAAAATGCTTTTAGTTTTGCCTCAACCTCTAACCACTTGTCTAGGAGGTGAGGTGGGCAAACGTCAGCAAGAGACTGATTGGGAGTGTATAGACTAGCATACTCCACGTCAAGGTCTCTGAGAAACTCAGCATATTTCCATGTCTTCTGCAAGTTGTTTGGTAGTTCTTCAAAATACAGTTCTCCGTCCTTATAAACCCCAACACACTCGCCTTTATCGTCGAGCGCCTGAAAATACATGACCCCTCCAAGTCTATTTCAGTATATCACAAAGTTTGATGCTTGAACACTTCTTTTAACTGTTTCAGCAACATCGGCTTCGGCGCCTAGTCCTTGACGAGCGAAGTCCAATCGGGTTGCATCATAGAACAGTGAGCCTTCCAAGTGCTGCACATTATCGAACTTAGAGATAACATAACGCATCGCTGATGGCCTGTCAAGTTTTTTAACAATATTTCCTGCGTTCTTTGAAATTTGTTCAACTTGAGCATCGTTGTAGTCCAACCCTGTTTCAATATTACGGATCCTGACATACTTGTCAAGCCAAAATTCATCTGGGTAGGCATTTGGTATTCTTCTTGGGTCAACTTGGCGCCTTCTAATTGTCTTTCTTTGTTTAGAGCACATATTGAATGTTGATCTACCCCCGGCACCAACTGTTGGGCCTGACTCTTTGATTACAGTTCTTGCTCTATGTTGTGCTATTCTGTTGTAAAACTGAACCATCAGGTTTATGATAGATGGGATGTCGTCTCCATAGGTCTGTGTGTAGGCCACACCAAGAACATAGTTCGATCCACCAGGGAATCCAAACGCTTTCTCAATGTAGGGCGTCATTTGCGGAGAGTTTAGATCTGCCACAAGGCGCCAGGGGATGTTCTTGTCGATCACGAAACCATAACGAGATGCGAGGTTCTTAAAATACTGGAAGTTCTTTTGTCTGTAATAAGCATCGATCTTGTATTGGTCTTCGCTGTAAGGAGCATTATCTACCTCAAATGCTAAACCAGTTGAAAGAGGAGAATACTTTCTGGTTAGAAAATACATAGATCTTGTTATTGGTCTTTCTTTCGCAGTATCTTTAATGTACTGAAGAAAAGGATTGACAAAGGAATCAAAGTCTTCTATGTTATTGATCAGTCTATTATTCTTAACATAAGTTAGAAAATCTTCTGTTCTAGATCTTAGATTATTCTTATAGTCATCAAAAGGATTTATAAATGCTTTCTTAACACTTAGCTCAGTAAGAGCAGGTGCATTTTGATTAATGTAACCTTGTGCAAAATCTCTATCATACTTTCTTTTCATGTCTTTGTATGCTTCAGTTACAACCCTGAGCCCTACTTTGGTATTTGATTCAGGTCCAAAGTTATCAAGTTCTTTCTGATTTACAAAGACAGGGTTGAAGGATCCGTCTACTCTGCCAATGAAGATCTTCTCGTTTAGGAGAAAGTCTTTTAGTTGTCTAGTTTCCAGTGTAGGTTCGTTTGTTTCTGGGAGTAAGGGAATAGCATTAACGGAATAGTCCGCCCGTTTAATGATACTTTCTCTTGCTGGTAAGTTGTTCTTTGCTGCTGGCATTGTTATTCGTCCCACCTTTCTCGGCTACCGCCTGTTTGCCAGCGGGCCTTGATTGTTGTAACAAATGTTCCATCTGAAGAAATTGAGTTACCAACCTCAGTAATGAGGTGATAGCCCCCTAGACCCATGATATTTGCCCAGGATCTTTGACGGTTTCCGTTTTCCCCAAAGTCGGCCCAGGATGGACCGGCTCCTAATACTTCTGCGTCTATGTAGACCAGTTGTCCTATCTTAAATAGGTTGTTACCTACCATTTCAACGGTTACATCGTAGGCGTTGGAAAGTTGGTTTAGGAGAAGTCCGCCCTCTGAAGCGAACCTTGCTTCTGGGAGGAACTCTTGATTTGTCTTATTGAACTTGATTGTTCTTACTAGACCTCGATCTAAACCATAGGCAAGGTGATAGACGCCTTCTTTTATGTCAGCATCATATTCGCCACTTAGTTTCTTGTCGTCTATTATGCTAACGCTTATGACAAAGTATTCATAAAGGTTCGGTTTCGTACCTTCGCAGTTATTGACAAGGTTGTTTTCAGGCGAAACCTTTGATAGATCGACTACCTTGTATCCTAACTCTTCATCAAGGCTGTAAAAATCACTTTCTGAAATATCTTTGTGGCTATTGATTACTAGGGTCTGCGCTCGGACACTAGCATCGGTTAGTCCTCCGAAACACTCTGATCCAAGCAAATTTCCGACAACAGAAGCAACTAGATCATTCATAAAGTGAAAATATGGATATTCAAGAATATCTTTTGAAAGAACGTTGTCAGACATAAACTTTAAGAAAAATTCAACTGACACGGGGATATCTGCTAAGTTTACATCTATTTCTATTGGACCTGACGGTCGTTTTAGACTTAACTTTATGTTACCCAGAATAATTCTTAGGTTTTGATGAATATCTCTTGCCCTTTGTCTTCCTTCTTTAACTGCTTCTACAATTGCTTCATCTGTGCCGACTGTCTGGACCCTTTCAGATGCGTAACCAAAGGTTTCGAAAAGAGCATCAGATGCTAACTGGAAAGTAGATAATAGATCTTGCTCGATACCGGTCCCTGTGAGAGTGCTGGATACACTAGTAATTCTGCTGTCTATTGCAAATGCAGTGTCCCCGACAACACTATCGGTAATGACAGCGATAAGATCTCCCAAGAACATATATGCGACCTGCTCTTTAGATACAGTAGTGTTGTCTATCATTGCTTTGATAGTTTTATTTAGTGCTTCTTGATTATTTTCATTTGTTGCAAATGTCTCAGCAATACCCGACGCCGCCCGTCCGCCGGCGACAACTGCATCAATACTAATCGGATCTGGTAAGTTATTAGAATTCTTTGTCTGCCAGTTTAAAAACCTTGTGTTTTCTTGTGGTGTCATTTCATAGTTAAAGATTGCACCTGCACCTTCAAGCCTTTCGAAGATGTGAGAAGTAAAGAACTGCTTGCTTGATAAGACTATCTTTCTCTTTAGTGTCTCAAGTTGTTCTATTTTCTCTTTGTAGTTATCAGCCGGCTTCTTTTCCCTAAGTGAAGCGACAGCATCATCGATCTGCTTTAGGGTGTAGGTTCTCCCTTCGCCAAAGCCAACTGTAAGATCATCGGCCAAACCTCCCATCGGCAGGAGGATGTTCATGCCCTTGTCGGTCATAATGGCGTCAAGCCTACCACGAAGTTTGATGCTCAGCGAAACGGATCCATCATCGCCATATTCAAAGTTGTGACTTTGTGGAACAAGGGAGAGAATATCCGTGTGGCATTTTATTGCGTCTTTGAACTCTCCGTCATTGGTAAATGTTCCAAAGGTTTTGTCACCACCATTGTATCCAACCTTAACCCTTATTTCGTAACATTCAGGGGAAAAGTTTCTGTAGTTCTTTTCTCTCTTGTCTGGGTTTCTACAGTCTGGGACAAGAACAAGATCAATAAAGCGATAGTCTCTGTTTTTGTTTCCTCCGACCACGGCTCCCTTTCTCTGGGCAATAAACGCTGGGAAACTTTGGGCAAATAGTTTTAGTTCTGCTTCCACTTCCCTTGTTGCGGTAAAGGGATCAGAACCAATAAAGTTCCAGTTAAAAGACTTGACGCCAATGTCCATTCCTCGCAAGAACTTGTTTTCAGTTCTACCAAGAAAGTCGATTTCAGTTGTCCCGGTTATTCCCTTTGTTGGGTCAAACGCAGTTGGGAACTCAAACTCAACCAACTCGCCTCGGGTGGGCTGTTCGTCTTCTTTTTTGTCTAGATATTGCTTGTAGATCCTTAGTCTCGGAACAAGTTGTGCGATCTCGGCAGACATCATATTTGCTATTTTTGGTGCATGCTTCTTTAGATAGAGTTTGTTTGCTAAGTTAGTTGTTCCTGCGCCTGCGAGATAGATTCTTGTTCTATTGATTACATTAGAATAGTAGCCTGGGGTTCTGATGATCAAGTCGCTGGGGTCGGTCTCATAAAAAGGTACATATGGTCTGCCTTTACCTGCAAGGCGGTCTTGGTGAAACTTGGCAAAGTTATCCATGTTGTAAAGTAGGAAACACTGCTTTGCTCCGTTTACTATTTGAGCGTTGTCGGTGTCGATGGGTTCTGGATCGATTGGTTCACCGGCCAGCGCTTGCCTTGACTCCTGCTGCGCCTCTAATAAGGCCGCCCCAGCAGTTGAGCCAAGTTCTCCTGCTCCTGCTTGCTCTTGTAAAACCGAAGGATCGCTACGCTCATATCGTGTAACTGCGTCTAGAGCAAAAGAATATTCTTTTGCTTCTCTAGGGGATAGTTCTTGTCCTGCTCTTATTTTTTGATTTGCTTTATCAATAGCAGAATTAAGAATCCTAAGTCGATCGGCTGTTTCTTCAGCCGCCACCGAACCATAGATTGCATTAGATGCCTGATCCGCAGCCGATGGAAAAAACCAACTTCTTTCTTCTAAAAGGCTTTCTCCATCCCCTTCGATTCTTCTAATTTCTCTAAATTGCTCTTTTAGTATTTCTTCTTTTGTCGGCATCTATCACACCGTCCCATAGTTGAAATAAGTCAAGACCTTTTGGAGCGGCTGTGGAATAAACACGACAACACCTGGCTTTACCATGCCTTCGTTTGGCTTCTGGTTATACCAAGCAATAACCCACCAAAGTTTTGGATCTCCGTAATACTCATTTGCAAGTTTATAGAACTTGTCGCCCTGCTTCCAAACATGCTTGAGAGGAGTGAAGCGCCTTCTGACTTGTGCCGTGAGAGGCGGAATCTTTGGTGTCTTGTATTGTGTTATTTTGTTTAGACCTCGTTTCTCGATGAACTCTTCGTAGAAATCAAGGTCATTCTCAAAAGTGTCTTCTGAACCATGTCTTGGCATTACAAGATTCCTCCGACCCATTCGGGCACATCGCCAACAAACCCAGGCGTTTTCTCGTGTAGAGGGATCAGATCGAAACGGAAAGTCGTTTCTGTGAAACCAATACTTGTTCCATTTGCCCCAAAGACAACCAACGGAGAATCAATGGGAGATAGACCAGTTCGTGGACTGTTTGAAAACCCGGTCATAGCACAGAGCAAAGGTGTGCCAACGCCGGCGGTTCCATGGATAACATCACCAAAAGTGATGTAGATAAGAGGAGGTCTCTGAATAGTAAGAGCATTTGTTATGCCAGAAGGAGCACCCTCGTAAACTGGATATTGCAGTTTCTTCATCTTAGTTTTAATCATGTTTGTTGCTGTAAGATCAGTTGTTCTGATTCCGAGCGTTATCTTCCTTGTCGTGCCTTTGTAGCTAACTATCGGATCCATTCTTCCAAAAACTTGTGTGGTATTGTAATCAGTGGTGAAGTTATCTTGGAACTCAACAAGTTGAAATAGGGAAATTTCTTTCTTACCGTCTTTTCTCGTCGGGTTCAAGACCAAACTATTCTTCGCCTTGTTATTGGTAGCCGAAGAATGGGCGGGGGTTATGATAAGTGTTGGTAATGACATCTAAACCTCCTAGCTCGAAACCAACTGGGTTCCAACAATGGCATCAATAATTGAAGCATAAAGCTTACTTGATTGCCCATTAACATAATTAGATACTTCAACGTTATTTATCGCTCCAGTCAGAGACTCCCCATCAATCATTATATTGAGTTTGATCTCTGGTGTCGGACCACCAGCAACCGCAGGGGCTGTGGCAGTAGGTTCTGGGGTGGCTGCTTCCGCTGCTATGCCAACCCTGTCCAGCGCGCCACCAGCAACGTTGGCAATCGCCGCTGGAACCGTAGAAGCAACGCCATATGCTGTGACAGTAGCGGTGTAGGCAAGAGCCTTATCTAGCTCTAGTTCGTTTATCTTGTCAATACTGGTGGCGATACCTTGACCAACGGCAAGAAGAGACTCTGCTGCCCCCGCGATGAAGTTGGACATAAAACCTGCTACCACCTTGAAACCTTCGACAACCATGTAGATAGCCAGTCCGATCGCCCCAATGGCGGCAGCAATAGAAAGAGCAACACCAGCAATTGTTCCAAGGACAGGAATAGCAGCCGATGCACTAGCAGCAAAGGAGGCCATAGCCTTTCCGCCGGCCCCAAGAACACCATTTAGGACACCTTGAGATGCAGCCGCCCCTTGTGCAGCGGCAGCCCTTGCACCTTCGGCAGCAGTATTAGCCACAAGCTGAGTTGTGTATTTGCCAGTTGCTAGTGCTAATAGATTACTCCCTGTTTTCAAAAGAGCAAGTCCTCCAATTAGTGGTCCAATGTACCTCATAATTGGTGAAATAAGATCCAAAAATTGCTTAAAGATAGAAACAAGAGGCCCAAAGGAGATTGCAAGACTCATTGCAATTTGAGACAACTCTTCCATTAATGTGTTGAACTGTGCGGTCTGATCTGCCAGTGCTTCAATGTCCGCCGCTGATTTCTGTGGGGCTTCGACAAGATCTATTCTTCCTCGCATTAGGAGAGCCAACTGCTGTTCATTGAGTCCCGCAGCAGAAGCGATAGTCTTTCTTTGATAGTAGTCCATTTGTTCAAAAGAGAGCCCAGCATCATCAAGTCTGTTCTTCAAAATCTCAAGTCGTTTTGATAGGTCAGTTTCTGCAACAAGTTCTGTTGCATTTAGGAAAGGTCCGCCAAGAAGTGCATTTAGGCGACTAACTGATTCTGCTGCTGTGTCAAAACGATCGAATTTCTGAACTATTCCAAGAAGTTCATTCATTGCAAGACCGGTGCTCTTCGACTGTGCTTCAAGGTTTCTGAAGGCATTCACACCATTTTTACCCATTGCTGCAATCTCTGGACCCATTTGTTGGAAGTCACCGGCTATCTGACTCGCAGAAACCCCCAGGTCTTGTGCAAAAACAAATAGTTCTCTTTGTAGAGCGGCGGCTTCATCGGTAGACTGTCCGAGAACCTTTGTAGCAAATTGAATGTTTTTAGCTGTAACCTCGGCGGAAATACCAAGTTCGCTTAGGATCGCGACTGTCTTACCAAGTGTTTGCTGTTGTGCCTCACTCATCTCTGTGAAGTCGGAAACATTGATGAATAGAGATTGGACTGCTTGCGCGGCCTCAGCGGACGAGACGCCTGCATCAAACATTGAACGCTCTAAACCGCGAATGTTGTCATCAAACTCTCCAGAAGCACCTGTTGCCCTATTAAAACTGACAACTGCTGCATCTTGTTCCAGAGCAAGTTTGGCTGACATTTGAGCCGTTGTATCTATCAGTCCTCTGGTGACAGCAAGAGGGTCTTTTAGCTTTCCGAGGTTCTCCTTCATTTTGCCCGAGAATGCTGCTGGATCGGTGATAAATGCTCCTATTGAGGTCTCTGGGGCTTCCGAGTACATGAAGCCAAATGTTCGATCAAAAAGGTTGTCCGCGTGCTTTAGGACCGATTGTCTCAACTTCTCTTGTTTTGTTAGTATTTCGACTTGTCGCTCTTCTTCTACTGTCTGTTGTTTAAGAAGTTCTAGTTGTTCCTTGAGTCTGGCGACCTCTTCTTCGTTCTGGTCGTTAATCGCCTTAGCAATGTCTGCTTGGAATTTTACGAGTTGAGATCGATTTTCATCGATCTTAGTTTGTATTTTTGATATTTCGTTTATTTTTAATTGTGTTTCGTAATCAGATTGCGCAACATCACCTTGTTCTTTTTTGAGTTCAAGAATTTGCCTTTCGACCTCAAGGCGAGCCTGTGCCTGCTCAAGAGTCTCTTGAGCGGTCCTAAGTTCGCCTACGATTCCGGTTCCGCCTTCTTCTTCTGCCATTGTTTAGTTTCCTATTTGAAAGGCCATTTAATGCCGGTGTCTCTCTCAAAGTTTTTGACTGAGTTGTCGAGTTTTGCCTTGTTCTTGTATGTTGTTGGGTGATCCAAGCCGTAACGACGAACAGCATCCATGTATTTTGCTTCACCGTTTATTGCTCTGGCAAAAGACTCAACATCAGATTTAGAGCCCTTCACCTGAATATTTGGAGCCCAGCCACCAAAGATGCCTCTCATAAAGTATTCAATCCAAGCACCAAACATTCCGAGAAGACCTTCATCGAGGCTTCTTCTCTTCAATACATCAAGGTCGAGGACCATTGGTGCCAACTTACCTTCCTTAAGAGCACCAGCCGCTCCTACGATTCCTACGCCAGCCGCCCTTAGGATTAGGTATTTTATTCCCTTGGCCTCGCGCTTCTTAATTTCTTCCTCAAAGGCATCATCAATCTTTTTGACCTTTAGTTCACCCTGTAACTCTTCAAAAGCCTTTCTAGCCTGCTCTGGTGCAACTTCAATCTCTTTGGTCAAAACTTTGATCAATTCATCATCTTTTGTGCCACTTGGATCTATTTTTGCTGCATTTGAAGGCTCGGGCGATGCTTCTTCTTCATCCAAGCTTCTAAGTTCTTCTGTTAATGCGCCCTTGCGAAGAACCCTCTTTGTAATGAAAAAGTTCTTTAAAATTCTTCCAAACTTTGGAATCAGTTGAGAAGGCTTACCAGAGTTCAGGGCCTGGACCGCCAATAGTTCTGCTGCCTCATCGAGATAATCAGCAACCTTTTCTTTTTCTGCTGTTGTGACTGCTTCTGGAGCGCTCACCTCTTCCGGTGGCTTGGCTGGGTCTACGCCTCCACGCTTACTGCCCCTTGCTCGGGTGCCGGCTTTTTGGCCTCTTTTCTTCATTCTCTTTAAAGCCAGTTGTCTTCTTGCGCGATCGACGAAATTCTTAGTTCGTTCACGACCCGCTTTTCGACGGGCTTCATCTTTACCTCGCTTGAATGCCTCCCAGTCATCTGCGACTTCGCCACGAGATAGCAAGTCTTGAAACTCATCCCAGTCAGTCAGATCTAAAACTTCATCATCCTCTAAGGGTTGTTCCAGCAACAACGACTCCGCTAGAACAAGATCGATTTCTTCATTTAGGTTATCCATTTACAATAAATCCCCTTCTCCCTATAAATAGTTTCCAAAAGCAAAAAGCCCGAAGGCTTAACGCCTACCGGACTTAGACTTCTTCATTGCTTCCTCTGTCTTCTCATTTTCCTTTTTGATTTGGTCAGCGAGACGCTGGAGGAACCATCTGCGGATTGTTATTGGTAGATTGTAAGCCTCGGTAAAAGACCAGTTGCCGTGATACTTTAGGAGAAAGAATTCCTCATACACGGACTGGATGTAGTTATTGTCTAGACCAAAAGAAATCTACCGTTAAAGGTATGTCCACCTCCTTTTCAAAGCCGCAAGAAGGACAAGCAAAGTGTTGGGTCATGTCAAGCCCTGGAACGACCTTCAGGTAAGCCGCACGCAAATAACGGGAGTCATATGCGGGAAGAACATCAATGGCCCTGTGGACGGTCTGTAGGTCTTCTACGCCGTTTATTGAAACGATGATCTTGCGAAGTTGATCGGTCAAGTTCGTTTCGTAAGCAGTCTTCTTCTTTGACTGCATCTTGGAAACCAGTTCGTTCTCGTCTCGGTTTGTCAAAAGACGAACCTCAACCTCAAACTTGGTCTTTGGAAGACGAACAGTGTAGGTTCCACGATCAGTTGGAACAATGTCGTGTCCCTCGTGGTTGTCGCCGTGGTAAGCCTCAACTGCATCAAGATCAAATGTGTTCTCTGAAACTGTTGTGCAGTTGGGGCAAGTAACCTTCGTTGTGTAGTCCGGTCCAAAGCCGTTGATGCGGGAAGCAACAAGAATAGCGTTCTTGTCGCCTGTTAGAAGGGTTTGAACATTGATGCGCTTGTTAAGAATGATGTTGCTTAGGAAGCGGTCAATGGCAATGCCCTTCTTAAGAAGTGAAGGTGAAGTTAGAATGTCTTCGTCCTTTGCTGTCATAAACTTGATTTCAACTGTTTCTACTCCGTGTAGAGGATGTGTTTCTGAATAGAACCTGCCTCTGGATGGTAGATCAACAATTTCTGTTGGTGTTGTAAAATCAAGCGTTGGCACGGGTTGTGCCGCAACAGCAGGGGCTGGGTCTGCACCTGCTGAAAGTCTCTTCGAATTATCTCTCATTATTACCTCTTATAATTTATTTATGATGCGTCAAAACTTCCGCCCAATTGGGTTGTAAAAGTATCACTTCCGCCCTCGGCATCATCAACATCGCTTGGTGTTTGAATGCCTTCGTCTCCGACTCCTAATACAAAGTCATCTGGTATTGCA
>Ga0075478_10000873_pt1 | contig 11075 bp, 7 predicted proteins | sample DEB08_DNA_15_FD_71483 | JGI IMG/M metagenome (GOLD analysis project Ga0075478, IMG submission 71483) | Aqueous microbial communities from the Delaware River and Bay under freshwater to marine salinity gradient to study organic matter... | ecosystem: Environmental > Aquatic > Marine > Coastal ...
CACGTCGACAACGCCCGCCGAGTGCTCGCCACCGCCCAGGCCATCGCCGAACTCGGCGACTGAACTCAGCTCTCGACAGTTCGCTCAGCTCGGCGCGTTATCGATCGCCCAGCGAACCGACCGCACGATCATCTCGTAGCCCGTGCACCGGCACAGATTGCCCTCGAGGCCCTCTCGGATCTCCTCATCGGAGATCTCCCCACCGGACTCCTCAATCAGACCAGTCGCCGCCATCAACATGCCCGGCGTGCAATAGCCGCATTGCAGACCATGACATTGACGGAAACCCTCCTGCACCGCGCTGCGACCGTCAAAAGGACCCGACAAACCCTCCACGGTCGTCACCTCGCAACCATCAGCCTGCACAGCAAGAATCGTGCAACTCTTCACGGTCTCGCCGTCGACCATCACCGTGCAGGCCCCACAGTTCGACGTGTCGAAGCCAACATGGGTGCCCGTCAAACGCTCACGGTCACGCAGATAGTGGACCAACAGCGTGCGAGGGTCGACCGAATGCGACGTCCGACGGCCATTCACCACAATCGACACCTCAACCGACCGACTCATGACGAACCTCCCTGCATCAACGACCACACCCGCTCCGGCGTCGCCGGCATATCGACATGCTCCACACCGAACTCGGCGAGAGCATCGACCACCGCGTTGATCACCGCAGCCGGAGCACCAACCGCGCCCGACTCACCAATGCCCTTCGCGCCGAGCGGGTTGTTCGGACACGGAGTATCCACACGACCCGCGACGAAATCGGGAAGATCAGCCGCCGACGGCACGAGATAATCCATGAGGTTCGCCGTCGACGGCTGACCCGTCGCCGGGTCATAGACCATCTGCTCGAACAACGCCTGCGCGATCCCCTGGGCAACACCGCCGTGCACCTGCCCCTCGGCGAGCAACGGATTGATCACCGTTCCACAGTCATCGATGATCACCATGTCGCGAATCGTCACCCGACCCGTCTCACGATCGATCTCGACCACACAGCCATAGGCACCTGACGGATACGAGAAGTTCGGCGACTCCTGGAACAGCCGCTCCTCGAGCGAGCCCGCCTGCAACTCCGGAGGAATCGACAACGGCTGGAACGACGCCCACGCCACATCCGCCCATCCGACCTTCTTGCCCGGAGAACCACGCACATTGAACGCGTCGTCAACCACCTCAAGGTCATGCTCACTCGCCTCCAGCAGATGCGCGGCGATCTTCTTCGCCCGCGCCAACACGCGCTGCGACGCGACCTTCACCGCTGAGCCGCCGGTCGGCACCCCACGCGAACCCATCGTGCCGATGCCCTGCAACACCGTCGCTGTGTCACCAGTGCGCACCTGAATCCGATCGAACGAGATGCCCAGCTCGTCAGACGCGATCTGCGCGAACACCGTCTCGTGACCCTGACCGTGAGGAGACGAACCCGCAAAAATCACTGCCGAACCATCTGGTTGCACCCGCACCTGGGCCGACTCCCACGACGCCAGGTGCCCAAAGCCCTCGAGCGAGCCATTCGGACCAAAACCAGCGATCTCCAACCAGCACGACAGGCCAATGCCGAGCAACGGCTTCGAGAGATCTCCTCGGCGCGCCTCCTGCTCTGCGCGCACCGCGTCGTAGTTCATGAGGCGCTGACACTCACGCAGCAACTCCGGGAAATCAGCCGAGTCGTAGACGACCGCCTCGTTATGCGTCTCATAAGGAAAGGCGGTCGGCGGAATGAAATTGCGACGCCGTACCTCCGCCGGATCAAGGCCAGTGCGACGAGCCACCACATCGACGATCCGCTCAATGGAGAACGCCGCCTCCGGACGTCCCGCCCCCCGATACGCGGCGACCGGCGTCGTATTGGTCATCACCGTTCGATAACTCGTCTGCACCTCCGGGATCCGGTAGGCGCCAGCCGCCATCCACGTGGTGAGAACCGCCAGACCGAGACCCGTCGGATCGGGATACGCGCCGACGTTCTGCGTGACCACTAACCGCAACGCGCGAATGCGGCCGTCGTTGTCGAAACCGATGTCGATGTCATGCTCTTGATCGCGACCCGGCGCCATCTGCAGCATGGCTTCGCTACGGGTCTGCGTGAACTTCACCGGACGCCGAAGACGCTTCGACACCACCGGCGCCAAGAACAACTCCGGATACCACACGATCTTTGAACCGAACCCGCCGCCGACATCGGGCGCGATAACCCGGCAATCCACCTGCGGGATGTCGAGCCAATTCGCGAGGTAATTACGTAAGTGATGCGGGGCCTGCACCGTTGCCCACACCGTCAAACCGTCGACACCCCAATCGGCAACACACGACATCGGCTCAATCGGCACCGCCACACAACGCTGATTCACGATGTGGAGATGCGCACGGCCATCACAGCGATCGAGTTCGCGCTCGAGATCCTCGAGCATCGGCACCACCGTCGCCACATTCGACCCGTGGGCCGGGTGCAGCAACGCCGCATCCGTTGCGGTCGCGTCACCAATCGTCGCAACCACCGGCAGCGGCTCATATTCGATCTCGAGAGCCTGCACCCCATCCGCAGCCGCGTAACGATCCTCCGCCACAACGATCGCGACCGGCTCGCCGACGAAGCGCACGACATTGCGAGCCAACGTCGGCCGCTCAAGATCAGGAAGTCCACCCGGCACATCCGGAAACTCAGCGAAATCCTCCGCCGTGTACACCGCGAGCACGCCCTCAACCGCAAGCGCCCTTCGCACATCAATCGAGACGATGCGGGCATGCGCCTCCGACGACATCACGAACTCAGCGAACGCGCACCCCGCCGGCGCGAGATCATCGACAAATCGCCCGGTGCCCGACAGCAACCGCGGATCTTCCTTACGAAGCACCTTCGCGCCAACGAGACTCATCGACGACCTCCCAACAACTCACGCATCACCTTCATCTCCTTCACCAGGATCACTCCGGCTTGATGTGATGCCCCTCGGCATCCGACGGATCGAACCACCACTGCTTCGCGTTGTCCTCCGAGGTGCCGCCCCGCACGCGCCCCCAGCCGAGCAACCGACCGAGGAAGTACTCGGGTCCGCTCTCCTCCCGACGCCACCAGCGTCGTTGCCCGCCATGCACCCGCTTGCGGAACGAGGAGAAACCAACCGCGACGATCAGCGCCACACCGAAGAAGAGCGACTCGATCCACGTGGTGCCAACCCCAGCCAACTGCAGACCCTTCACCCCAGACTGAAGCACGAACACCGCGAGCACCGCACCCCACACGTTGAAGCGCCGCTTGAACTGCGTGGAGCCAAGGAACGCGGCCGCGAACGCAGGCAACAAATACGGCGCACCCGACTGAGCCTGGGTCGATCCGAACTGCGCCGCCAGCATCACCCCGGCCAATGACGAGAACATTGCCGAGGTCACCAACGACCCCCAGAGATAGCGATCGGTCTGCACACCAGCCAGCCGAGCCGCCTCCCGAGCACCACCCGTCGCGAACAAGTATCGGCCGAGCGCCGTGTGCTCCAACACGAACCACAAACCAAACGCCAGAACCGCCGCGACCAACACCGTTTTGTTGAGCCCCCAAGCGAACTGGTTCGCTAAGCCCTTGAAGCCGTCGGGGAACCCCAAAATCGACCGATTGTTGGACCGCCACACCGCGAACGCCGTCAACACCGAACTCATGCCGAGCGTCGCGATGAACGAGTCGATCTTGATCTTCACGACTAAGAACCCATTGAGGTTGCCGACGATCGCGCCAACTAGCAGCGCAGCGCCGATCGCCACCGGCATCGACCAGCCCACCTCAACGAGCCCCCACGACACCATCACCGCGCTCGCCGAGATCGTTCCCGCGATCGAGAGATCGAACACGCCAGCCGATAGCGGCACCAGCAAACCGACCGCCACCACCACCAGAATCGCGTTCTGGTTAAGCACCGAACGATGCGTCAACCACGTGAACCAGGTGTCAGGCACCCAGGTCATAAACACCAGCCAGATCAGCGCGTAGAGATAGACAACGCCGATATTGCGCGGATGAAAGCTCTTCCACTTGATCGGTGAACGTCGAGTGTCGAAGCGCGAATCAATCCGCTTACGCCGTTCGATCCGTTCGTTCACCACCCGGTGACGGCGCGTCAACTTGTTCTTCTTCAACGTCGGCCGATGTGTGACCTCACCCGTCCGGTCATCGATACGCATCTGCGTCATTTCAGTCGCCTCCACCAATCGCGCACCGCCGCCACCACCGAACTCAGCATGCCCTGAGGCCTCACCTCAGGCTCAACCATCGGCTCGGCTACCTCAACAGGAATCTCCACGACCTCCTCGACCGGAGGATTCTCACGCACCACCTTCACCCTGATCGGCTCGCGACCGATCCGCATGTTGCGGCGATGCGAGGTCGCCCCCAACGTCTCAGCGATCAGACGCTCCTCGGTCAGCGACGAACCTCGCAACTCAGCCGCCACCGAACCAGAACGGAATACCAGCACCCGATCGCAGAGATGCACCAACTCCTCGGCATCGGACGAGGCGACCAGCACGGCCACCCCGCGCTCAGCCGCATCGCGGACGTGCCCGTAGATCGTCGCCTTCGCGCCGACATCGACCCCTTGCGTCGGCTCATCGAGCAACAGAACGCGCGGCTCAGTGCGCAACCACCGAGCGAGCACCGCCTTCTGCTGGTTACCGCCGGAGAACTTCTCCATTCGCCGCTCGATCAACGGTGGCTGAACCTCAAGGCGTTCAGCCCATGCCGCCGACTCGCGACGGGCCGCACGGTGCCGAAGCCGCAGCCCGCGCTGCAGCGGGCCAAGTCGCGGTAGGGGGATGTGCTGGTGCAGTCGCTCTTGGGTGTCAAGCCCGAGCGCCTTTCGATCAGCAGGCACCAGTGCCATACCCGCCCGAATCGAATCCCTCGGAGTCGCGAACACCTTCCGCTTGTCAACCAGCACCTTTCCCATGAACCTCGGCGTCGCGCCGAAGACCGCACCCGCGATCTCCTCACGACCCGACCCTACAAGTCCCGCCACCCCGACGATCTCGCCCTCGTGAACCTTCAAGTTCACCCCACGGAGCGCGATGCCGAACACCATCGACAACTCGAGCACCGGGCGACCGACGGCAGCATCCACCTCGGGATACAGATCAGCCACAGGCCTCCCGACGATCAGCTCGACGAGGCGACGCTCGTCGAGCTCAGCAGCCGGCTCACCAGACGCCACCACCTGACCATCGCGAAGCACCGTGACCCGATCGGCAAGCTCGAGCACCTCATCGATCATGTGACTCACGAACAACACCCCGGCACCTTCGGCGGCCACACGGCGCACCTCACGAAAGAGCGCGTCAACCTCGCCTCGATTCAGCGACGCCGTCGGCTCGTCGAGCACCAGCAGGCCGGGTCGAGATGAGTCCCAATCCTGCAACGCACGCATGATGGCCACTGCTGCGCGCTCCGCGGCAGAGAGCGTTCCGACTGGTTGACGAACATCGGGCGCCAAACCAAAAGCCAACAGGAGCTCCTGTGCTCGGCGCACTTCCTCCCGCCAGCGGATGTTGCCAATCGGGCCGCTCTGGAACCCGCGCCCGAGGCCGAGATTCTCAACCGTCGACAGCGTCGGCACCAGACCGAGATCCTGATGAACGATTCTGATTCGACTGCGGATATCGCGATCCAGCGCCCACAGGTCGATCCGTTCGCCGCCGAAACGGACATCGTCGCCGTGATCAGCCTTCACGTAGCCGCCCAGCAACTTGATCAGGGTCGACTTACCCGACCCGTTTTGTCCGACGAGAGCGTGAACCTCGCCAGGCATCACCCGGAGCGCGGCGCCGTCAAGGGCCACCTGGCCGGGATACGTCTTTGAAAGGGAGACCACCTCGAGGACGGGCGGCCGGTCGATAACCGGTGCCACCCGTCCCCGAGGGTCAGATCCCTCAGCGATCAGGCCATGGGTTGAATCCAATGTGGCCCTCTCGCTACTCGGATCGTCGAGAGGGCCCGATCAGCCCGCCCAGAGCGTCGAGAACTGGTCCTGGAAACCGTCCACGCCTGGCCACAGGGCCGACGGGTCGGCGATTGAACCGGCCTCGAGAATCTGGAGCGGGAGACCACCAGCGAGGATGTCGGGGCGACCCGCCACCTCAGTGAGGTCACGCGCCGGAGCCCGACCCGGACCCTCACCCGAGAGAATGCGAGCCGCCGCGTCAATCGCGCGCCACCCCATCAGCTCCGAAGCGAGACCGACCTCAGCCACCTGGTGCATTCCGCCGGTGATGTAACCGAAGTTCAGCGGTCCACCAGCCTGCGAGATCGCAGCGGCTTGGTCGCCGAGACCGGCAGCGTCGATGGCCTCCGGAACACCGAAGAGCATGCCGCCAAAGGCATACACGATCATGTCGAGATCAGGGTTCGACTGCAGCTGCGACACGATCGTGCCGGGCAGGTTGGTGCCGAGGTCCGTGACCGCAACCTCGATCACATCAACTGAACAGTCGGGGCACTCAGCCGCGATCTCGTCCTCGAAGCCTTGCTGGACCGTGGACAGCACTGGGAACGTCGGCAGACCGACAAACAGGATGTCCTTCGTCGTTGAGTTGACCGCCGCGTAGTCAGCCATGAGCACGCCGTAGAAGTAGTAGTCGTCGTCGGTAAGCAGGTTCACCGAGATGCCGTCGCCAGGCTCATAACCCTCGGGCATCGACCAAGCGACCACGGGAATTCCCTGCTCGGACAGGGTCGCGAGCTGCGGCGCGAACCACTCGCGCGGGTTACCGCTCGTGAGCACAACGTCCGGCTGCGCCGCGATGGCCGCGTCAAAGGCCGAAGCAACGGTGTCGGGTGTGTCTTGGTGTGAAGCGGTCTCGTAGTTCCAGCCGGCAGCGGCCGTCGCCGCCTCCAGCCCGATGGCGATCTCAGCGCACACCGGAACACTGCACTGCACGTAGAAGACCGACACGTCGGCCGGGGCAGCGATCGGAGCGCTCAGCGGCAACTCGGTGACCGCCTGCAGGAACGACGCGACACGCGCCTCTGAAGCACTGACGGTCGGCTCTTCGGCGGGCTCGTCCGCAGGCTCCGCTGCGGGCTCATCCGCCGGCTCAGCAGCGGGCTCATCCGCGGACTCTTCGGCCGGCTGAGCAGCAGGTTCCTCCGCGGCAGCGGGCTCATCCGCGGCCTCATCCGAGTCACCGCCGCAGGCGGCGACCACAACGGCAAAGCTGGCTGCGACGGCAACTACGCGCCGCGCTCTGGACGAATTTCGAACTTTCATTTTTCCCCCTTCGGCACGGCTACGCCGTCCCCCTAAGCAACAAGCGGCTACCCGGGCCACTTTGCCCATCACGGTGACGGGCAGGGCAAATAGTAGTCATGAGAATGACTACTAATAAACACCACCGGCGGGGGCAAATTGTGTCGCCCGCCCGCCGAGAACCCATGCCAGTGTGGAGCCGCTTAACAGCGCTACCAGGGCCAACCACCCCACTGAGTACGAGCCCGTCGCGTCCACCAGCGCTCCGAACGCCACAGGTGACACCAGTGCGCCGAGGTAGTAACCGGTCATCGTCACCCCTGTAGCCGCGGCCACCGCTCCCCCCGAACGCTCCACTACGAGCGCGTGCATCGTGCCGATCGCGGCCAGTTGAAGAGCAACACCCCCGACCCCGCCGAGCACTGCGACCACCAAACCGAACTCCGACCCCAGCATCACCAGCACGACGGAAGCCGCCGTAGCGAGACACAGCGACACAAGGCGCACAACCTTCGACCCACCCTTACGGCGATCAACACTCCTCGCGTTCACCACAAGTAGGCCGAGCCCCACCGCCGCCGAGAACGAAGCGACCGAGCCAGCGACCGACGCCGAGGTGCCCACCGCTTCCTCCAGAAACGGCACGAGCCACGAGAACAACGGCTGCGACCCAGCCACTAACAGGAACGCGCCAACCGCAAACCACCAGACCCCAGAAGGAGCACGGCCGCGACGCACGCCGTTCGCCACAGCAACCGCCTCCCTCGGCAGAACGCAAAAAGCGAACACGCCCGAGCACAGCGCCAACAGCGAAACCACCAACCACACCACCCGCCAGGAGGTCGACGCTGCCAGAGGTGCCCCCAACAACGCTGCCGTGCTCGCCATGGCTGGAACGCCCCCCGTCTTCACCGACAACGCCATCGTTCGCCGTGACGGATCAACTACCGACGCGATCGCCGCGTTCGTCGCGGCGTTCACCCCGGCATAGCCGGCCCCGGCGATCACCGAGGTAAGGAGGAGCGCCGCCAGATCGCCCCGCCACGCCGCCAAGGCGGCGCACACCGCCACCACCACCATGTCGCCAACGATGACCTTTCGAACGCCGATCCGATCCGTGACCGAACCACCGAGAATTGACATCACGCCTGTCGAGCCGAAATAGAGCGAGACAATCAAACCCACCTCAGCGCGCGATAGGCCGAGATCCGCCCGCAGCGACGTCGCCACGTAGCCGGGAACGAAGCCAAGAGCCGCAGCCAAGCCGACCGCGAGGGTGCAGGCCGCAACTGTGGTTCTGGCACCAGTGACCGTCACCAGCGCCCCACAGACTGTCGCGGCCGCTCACCTAGGGTGCCGACATGCGCTACGCGATCAAAACCGCCCCACAAGAGACGACGTGGAGCGACATGCTCGACGTCTGGCGTGAGGCCGACCGCATTGAGCTGTTCGAATCGGCCTGGAACTTCGACCACTTCTATCCCATCAACACTGCGGACACTTCCGGGCCGTGCCTGGAGGGGTGGGTCACCCTCGCCGCACTCGCGCAGGCCACTGAGCGCATCCGCATCGGAACCATGGTCAACGGTGTCGTCTACCGACACCCTGCCGTGCTCGCGAACATGGCCGCCACCCTCGACATCGTGTCCGGAGGGCGCCTCGAGCTCGGACTCGGCGCCGGGTGGAACGAAGAGGAATGCAGCGCCTATGGGATCGAACTCGGCTCGCTCACCGAGCGCTTCAATCGTTTCGAAGAAGCGGTCGAAGTGATCGCGTCGTTGCTCACCCACGACACGACCGATCACGACGGAGAGCATTACCGACTGCAAGCAGCCCGATGCGAACCCAAACCGGTGCAGCGACCACACCCGCCCATCTGCATCGGAGGGCGAGGTCCCCGTCGAACCCTGCCCCTCGTGGCGCGCTATGCCCAGCACTGGAACTTCCCTGGACGAGACGCCGATGATTTGATCGCCACGCGACTCCTACTCGAGGAGCAATGCCGACTGATCGGCCGCGACCCCAATGAGATCACGGTCTCACAACACATCTTCATGCAGCCAGAACCCGACCTCGCCGCCATGGTCGACCAAGCGGCCGAACTCCGGGAGGCAGGCCTCGACCTCGCCATCATCTACCTCGCCCCACCGCATCGGGCGGCTGACGTCGAACACATCGCCTCCGCGCTCCAACGGGCCTGAGCGTCGATCAGCGAAGTTCGAAACCACGCCGCGCCACCTCGACACGGAAGGCCTCGATGTTCGCGCGCTTGATGCCCTCGAAACCCCGAACCGCGTCGACGAGACCGAGCACCTCCTCGGCCGCGTCGACACCGATCTCACCCACCCGGGCAACAACATCGGCCACCAGAGCGACATACGAATCGCGGAGTTCACGCTCTTCGCGCCGGGCCCGCAGCCAACCAAACGGATCAAACGGAGTTCCCCTGAGGAAGCGGAGTCTCGCGAGCAGCCGGAACATCGGGAACCACCCTGGACCGAACGAGATCTTTCGGTCGACGCCGAGCGCCCGGAGAATCGGCGGATGGAGCCGCACAGACATCACACCAGCGGCGCCGGCGACACGCCGGGCCTCAGCGCGACCGTCGTCAAGAAACATGAGTCGCGCCACCTCGTACTCGTCCTTATACGCCATCACCCGGTGGAGCCCCCGGGCCGCCGTCTCGGTGAGGCGCCCAGCGTCGTCGACAGCAGCTACCGACGCCACGAGATCCAAAAATCGGCCGGCAAGACGGCGTCCTTGGAATCCCACGAGATCATCAGCCAACAGATCGATAACCGCGACAACACGATCAGGAAGATTCGCGAAACGCGCGTCGGCGGGCGCGGCACGCTCATCAGAGTCCGGAACCGAGAACTCCCCGACACCAGCCACGAACGAACGACCCAACCGGAACGCGCTGAGGTTCTTCTCAACCGCTGCACCGTTCAATCGGAGCGCCTCCTCCACCGATGCCACCGACACCGGCAAGGCCCCCGCCTGGACAGCCATGCCGACCACGAACACGTTCGCCGTCACCGCATCACCAAGGAATGAGGTGGTGATCGCTACAGCATCAGCCCAGAACTGATGCGCACCATCGGTTGCCGCCGCGATCCGATCGGACAGCTCCTCCGCTGAAGGGGCCAGACGTTCCGGATGCGTCACCATGGCACCAGTCGGCGTGAACGATGTGGAACCGACCACGACAGTCGACAACGACGCCGAGCGGAGTCCCTTGTCACTGGCCGCAACGAGTTGATCGAGAGCGAGCAGGAGATCGGCCTGCTGGTCGCCCAGACGATTCGTGTGGGCACCCTCTCCACGGCTCAACCGAAGGTCTGACACCACCGGTCCTGCCTTCTGGCTCAAACCGATCTGGTCAAGCCCTCGAACCTCGAAGCCATCGAGCATCGCCGCCGTGCCGAGCACCTGCGCGACCGTCACCACCCCGGTCCCGCCGATGCCGGTGATACGCAAAGCGAAGTCGTCGACCGACACGATCGGGACCGGATCGGGCAATGCCTCGGCCGACACCTCCTTTGCCTCCCCAGCCGTCCTCACGTCACGACGGGGATCGAACAGTCTGGACAACAGGCGCGCCATCGGGCCCGGATCGGTATCGACCACGGCAAACGAGGGGCAATCGCCTTCGAGGCACGAGTAATCGAGATTGCAAGTGGTCTGATCGATGCGCGTGCGGCGGCCGAACGGAGTGTCAACCGGCTGGACGCTGAGGCAGTTACTCACCCGACCGCAATCGCCACAGCCCTCACAGACCCGCGGATTGATCACCACCCGCTCGCTCGGAGTCGGAACGCTTCCCCGCTTCCGAAGGCG
>Ga0075478_10000881_pt1 | contig 11008 bp, 15 predicted proteins | sample DEB08_DNA_15_FD_71483 | JGI IMG/M metagenome (GOLD analysis project Ga0075478, IMG submission 71483) | Aqueous microbial communities from the Delaware River and Bay under freshwater to marine salinity gradient to study organic matter... | ecosystem: Environmental > Aquatic > Marine > Coastal ...
GGCCATATCCGCGGTGAGGATCTTGTCCCGCTCGATGTCCTGCTCGATCTGCTCCTCAGTCCGACCGGTATGCCGAGACAGGATGACTTCCATCTCCTTGCGCATGCGCAGAATCTCGTTGGCCTGGATCTCGATATCCGAGCCCTGGCCCCCACCTTCGGTGTAGGGCTGATGGATCAGAACGCGGGCGTGCGGCAGGGCGAATCGCTTGCCGGCCGTCCCGGCGGCTAGCAGCACCGAGGCCGCGGATGCCGCCTGTCCTAGGCAGACTGTCTGCACCTGTGGCTTGACGAACTGCATGGTGTCGTAGATCGCGGTCATTGCTGTGTATGAGCCACCGGGTGAATTGATGTAGATCTGAATGTCTCGATCGGGGTCCATCGACTCCAACGTGAGCAACTGCGCCATGACGTCGTCGGCCGACGCGTCATCGATCTGCACACCCAGGAAGATGATGCGCTCTTCGAACAACTTCGTGTAGGGGTTATGGACCCGCTCGCCGTTGGCGGTGCGCTCGCGAAACTCCGGAATGATGTACCGGCTGGACGGCGCTTGCGGCAGGAAGGGAACGTCACTCATTTGGCACTTCCCTTCTTGCCCGGAGCATCCGCATCCGTGCTGTAAACGACATCGATGAGCCCGTACTCACGCGCCTCCTCGGCCGTGAACCAGCGGTCTCGGTCGGAATCCTTCTCGATCTGCTCGACCGTCTGGCCGCTGTGATCGGCGATCAGGCTCGCCATCCGCTTCTTAATGAACAACATCTGCTCGGCCTGAATCTTGATATCCGATGCGGTGCCGCCGATGCCGCCAAGCGGCTGATGCATCATGATCCGCGTGTTGGGCGTCGCATACCGCTTGCCCGGAGCCCCCGCGCAGAGCAGGAACTGACCCATGGACGCCGCCAAGCCCATCGCCACCGTCGCGACAGCATTAGGAATCAACTGCATGGTGTCGTAGATGACCATGCCCGCAGTGATCGAGCCACCCGGTGAGTTGATGTAGAGCGAGATATCCCGCTCATGATCCTCAGCCGCAAGCACCTGCAGCTGCTTGGCGATGCGATCGGAGTTCTCGTCGCGCACCTCACCTTCGAGCCAGATGATGCGTTCACGCAACAGCCGCTCGTCGAGCATGTCGCCGAAGCCGCTCAAACCGCTGCTTGCTGCACGGAAATCGGGGGTGCTCACGCTGCTCACCAACTCCCTGTAGATGTGGAACCTAAAGACTAACGGCGATTACCGAACAACACCCGCTCGCGGGCCTGCGGTTCGCCGTCAGCCGAACTACTGACCGGACTCCGCAGCGGCCATCTGCGCCTGGAGCTGCGCCATCTGGGCCGCCTGCATGGCTTCGTTGAGTTCGGATTCCAGAGCCTGCAGGTCGACGGCGTCTCCATTGGTGTCGGTGACGGTCGCGTTCTCCAGTACCAAGGCCAGAGCCTTCGAGCGGCGAATGTCCGACAGGGCCATCGACACCTGACCGGACTCCACAAGCGCTTGCGCCAGGGCGTCTGGAGCCATTCCGTACCGAGGCGCCTGCTGCATCAGCCAGTTGGACAACTCCGATTCACCCACCGAGACTTCCTCGACCTCGGCGATGCGATCAAGGATGAACTGGCTCTTCAGGGCCTCTCGAGATTGCTGCTCGATCTCCGCGCGGTGCTCGTCGGAGGACTCGTGGCCGTCCTCGAAGTGGGCCTCAACCTCGGCCGCGATCACGCCTTCGGGCACAGGAATATCGACCGAGGCCATCAACGCTTCGTTGACCTTCTCGCGGGCCTGCTGCCCCTGCTCCATCCGCTTGAGTCGACCCACGCGGCTACGCGCGTCCTCGCGGAGTTCGTCGACCGTGTCGAACTCCGAGGCCATCGTCACGAACTCCTCGTCGAGGTCCGGCAATTCACGCTCGCGGACCGCGGTGACGGTCGCGGTGACGGTCAGCGGCACCCCGGCCCAGTCTCCGTTGCTCGGAGTGAACGAGAACGTGCGCGTTTCTCCGGCGCTCGCGCCGCGTACCGCGTCGTCGAAGCCGGGCAGCATGCCGTCGGTGCCCATCTCGTAGGACATGGCACTGCTGGAGAGGTCGTCGACGTCGTCGCCAGAGTCGGTCGATCCCGAGATATCAACTAACAGGACATCCCCGTCAGCGCACGCCCGGTCGACGTCCTTGAGTGACGCGAAGCGGGTGCGCAGATTGTCGATGTGGTCGTCGATGTCCGCGTCGCTCGCTTCGGCGGCATCTACCTCGACGGTGATCGCCTTGTAGTCGGGGAGTTCGAATTCTGGTCGGATATCCACCTCGGCGGTGAAGGTGACCTTCTCGCCGTCCTCGATCTCTGTGACGTCGACTTCCGGCCGGCCCACCGGGACGATCTCCTTCTCCCGCAGGGCGTCCTCGTATGCCTTCGGCACGGCGTCGTTGATCGCTTCCTCAATAACCGCTCCACGGCCGAAACGCTGCTCGATCACCCGCGCCGGAACCTTGCCCTTGCGAAAGCCCGGCACGGATACCTGCTTGGCAATGGATGCGTACGCCTTGTCGAAACTCGGCTGCAACTCATCGAAAGGCAGCTCGACGGTCAGCTTGACGCGGGTCGGGCTCAGTGACTCGAGGTCGGTCTTCACGTACATCTCCAGTGTTGGTGATCACGGCGCCGGGCGGCACTCATGGTCGGGGCGGGGAGACTCGAACTCCCGATCTCCTGCTCCCAAAGCAGGCGCGCTAGCCACTACGCTACGCCCCGCGCTAGCCGGCACATCCTACGGGCGAGCGTCATCCCTCGAATGTCCGGTCTACTCGCATAAATGGGGAACTTTTCCGCCCATCGAGCCGATATGCCTTCCATGAACTGGACCTCGGGTGCACGAGACGAGAACGACTCGTCTCTACTTGTGCTGGCCGCAGCCGGGCTCGCAGCCCTGCTGCTGGCTGCGATTCCCGCCCTGGAGGCTCGCGGCAACAGCGCCATTCAGGCCCCCAGTGGCTACCTTCCGGACGTGTCGAGCGTCAGCGTCGATCTCGAAGCGAGCGTGCCGCCTGTCGGCGGTGGATGGAACGCCGGCCAGATCATGCTCGAGTCCTAGGAGCGTCGTCTCGAGGCTTCGTAAGCAGCGATGTACTCCTGAACGCTCATCCGACGCACCGCCCTCTCGATGACGTCGAGTGGCAGCCGCTCCAGACGTGTGAAGCGCACGCATGATTTACCGATATCCATCGGCTGACTGGATGCCGCGTACTCGTCCTCGAACTCCTGGCGAATCGTTGGATCCGCGTAGATGCAGTGCAGATAGACGGCCATGTGTCGTTTCTGGTTGGCCAACGCGGCGAACAGCAACGGCTGGCCGTTATAGGTATCGGGGTATCGCTCCAGCGGAATCTCGTACGAGATCATTCCCCAATTCATGGTCTCGACCACACCTGAGGGGATGGCAGCCAGCATCGAGGCGCGCACTACCTCGAGATCCCCACGACGGTCGTCGGGCAATTCATCGAGGTACTCAGCTACCGAGGTCGCTTCACTGCGCACGCTTGTTGCCCTCGTCCATTTCCTGATACGCATGTCTTCCCGGCTGCTCACGCAGCCTCCTGATGCGGTCACGCATGGCCTGGGCCGGTAGCATAAACGCGCTCCACGCGGGTGTAGCTCAATGGTAGAGCCCCAGCCTTCCAAGCTGGTTGTGCGAGTTCGATTCTCGTCACCCGCTCCACCGCTCCCGGCCTTCCTGTGGCCACCATCCGGCTCTCGTGTTGGAATATCAATATGACAGGCGATGAGTCCCGCGCTTCGAACGGAACCTCCAGGGGTTCTGTTGGCGGAGGTCACGGATCAGCACTCGCTCTCAATAGCCCCGAAGATTCAGGGGGATCGGAGTCCCGCCAGGGAAGCCCGGTGGGACGGCGCATCGTCCTGGGGATGCTGGGCCTCGGTGCAGTCGGCGTCCTCGTCGGCCGTCAAGCCCAAGAGGCGATCACCAGCACGGTGAGCGCAACCGTTCCCGGCCTCGGCAGCATCGTCCCCGCAGCCGGGGGCTTTCGGATTTACACAGTCACCGGCGGATACCCTGCCATGGACCCGGCGGACTACCGACTCGACGTCACCGGCAACGTCACCACGCCACTGTCGCTGACCATGGCAGATCTCGCGGACCTACCCCAAGCGAGCATGACCAAGGACTTCCAGTGCGTGACCGGATGGCGGGTCGACGACGTTCTCTGGTCCGGGGTTCTCCTGAGTGACGTTCTTGCCGCCGCGGGCGCGAGCACCACCAGTTCGGCGCTGCGCTTTTTCTCCTTTGACGGTGCTTACACCGAGTCGCTGACCATGGAGCAAGCCCTTCGAGACGATGTCCTTGTGGCGACGTCGATGTTCGGCGAACCCGTGACCCGCGAGCACGGTGGCCCCGTTCGCTTGTACGTGGCGCCGATGTACGGGTACAAGTCCCTGAAGTGGATGTCGGGCATCGAGGTGGTCGATGAAGTGGTTCCCGGTTATTGGGAGGTCCGCGGGTACGACATCGACGCGTGGGTGGGAGCGTCCAATGGACGCGACGACGAGCCCATCGCCTGACGCACGCATCGCGCGTTTCTCCCGCGCGGAGCGCTGGGTGCACCGCAGCATCACCGTGCTCATGATCGTCCTTATCGCGACCGCGGCGGCGTTGTATTTCCCCGACATCAGCGTGCTGGTGGGGAATCGCCCCATCGTCAGCAACATCCACGTCATCGCCGGCTTTGTTCTTCCTATCCCCCTGATCCTCGCCCTCGCTTCCCGGGCCTTTCGGCAGGACGCTGAATTATTGAACCGTTTCACCGCGCAGGATTGGAGGTGGCTGCGTTCGCGAGATCGCCGATCAGGCCGGATCCCGGTGGGCAAATTCAATGCAGGTCAAAAACTCAACGCGGCATTCTCCCTGGGCTCGATCATCATCATGCTCGCCACCGGCTCCATCATGTTCTTCAATTCATGGTTTCCCGACGACATTCGCACCGGCGCCACGTTCGTGCACGACTGGTTGACTCTCGCCCTCGTCGTTGTCGTTGTCGGCCACACCTACAAAGCGCTCATGGATGCCGAAGCCCGCACGGGCATGCGCACCGGGCATGTGTCGGCCCGGTGGGCCGCCCGCGAGCACGGCCAATGGGCCGAAGAGCAACGTCTCGGCGGCTAGTTTCCCAACCAGAAATCCATCCACCGGATGAAGATCAAAGCGAGCACGACGAGGTAACTCGCGCCGATGAGAACCCAACGCAAGGACCCCACCGTTTGCGCGACGGCCCCTGGCCCTGACCGGCCACTCAATCGCCCGGCGGCCGCGTTGTCCGCAGTGACGATCCAGAACACCGGGATCGTGGCCGCCCAGACGACCATGCACCACGGGCACAGGGCACCGATCACATACAGACTCTGCGTGATCAGCCAGATGGCGAAACCAAACCCGAAGAACGCGCCGAGATTGAGCCCCAGCCACACCCACCGCGGCAACTCGACCTTGGACAGCAACAAGACGCCCATAGAAATAACGACGGGAAAACCAATCAGTCCCAGGATGGGATTGGGGAAACCGAAAGCCGATGCCTGATCGGTCGTGATGATCGAGCCACAGGACAGCACCGGATTGATGTCACATTCGGGAATGTAGTTCGGGTCCGCCGTGACGGCGATCTTCTCCAGGGTCAACTCGAACGCGGCCAGCAGGCCGAAGAAACCCCCGACGATCAACACCCAGGGCGTTACCCGATACGAACTCACGTTACGACGATATCTCGCAGCGCGGCAATCAGCCGATCGACGTCACTCTCGTCGGTGTACGGGGCCAAACCAGCGCGGATCGCACCACCAGAGCCCAGGCCGAGCGATCGACACGGCTCGTAGGCGTAGAACGAGCCCGCCGGAGCGTTGATCTGCTTGTCGGCCAAGCGATGCGCCACCTCTGCGCTGTCCCATCCGTCGAAGGTGAAGAACTCCGTCGGGGTCCGTCGTCGAGCGTGTGCATACATAGTGATTCCTGGAAGCTCCTCCAAGGCGCTGCGCAGCCGAACGTGCAGGCGATCTTCGTGCTGGGCCAGCGCGGTCATGGAACGGACTAGGCGATCGCGACGAGTCATCGACGTCTCCCCGCCGGGCACCAGATCCGCCAGCACGTCAACGGCGGCGGCGAGCCCCGCCAGTAACTCGTACGGCAGGGTGCCGAGTTCGAATCGTTCGGGAACCTGCTCGGTGCTCGGCGCCAACTTGTCCGGGTGCAAGGACTCCCATAAGGCGCTGGACGCGGCGACGATCCCCAGATGCGGTCCGAGGAACTTATACGCCGAGCAGGCGTAGAAGTCAGCGCCGATCTGTTCGACGTCGATCGGCGCATGGGCCGTGAGGTGCACGCCGTCGACGAAGAACAGTGCGTTCACCGCGTGGGCGGCCTCGGCGATCGCTGGGAGATCGGGACGGGTTCCCACGACGTTGGATGCTCCGGTGACGGCCACCAGGCGCGTGTTGTCGTTTATCTGATCCACGATGTGACTGGTCGGCAATTCGCCCGTGGTCGGATCGAGTCGGGCCCACGCCACCTCGGCGCCGGCCTTCTCGGCATAGGTCACCCACGGGCGGACGTTGGCGTCGTGATCGAGATCGGTCACCACGACACGGTCGCCTGGACCCCAATCGTTCGCCAGAGTCCGGGCCACCATGAACGTCGCTTCCGTCATGCTCCGAGAGAAAACAACACCCGCGGGATCGCATCCGAGAAGATCAGCGGCCGCGAGCCGAGAGCGGCGCACGATGGATTCGGCGTTTCGTTCCGATTGGGTCATCGTGCCGCGGTTGGACAACGGCTCAGTCATGGCCGTGCGCATCGCGTCAGCCACGACGTCGGGTAGTTGGGTTCCTCCCGGCCCGTCGAAGAAGGCAACTCCGGAGGCCAACGCAGGCATGCGCGCTCGTATCCGGGCAACGTCGAAATCGTTCATACGTCCCACCACAGTGTGCATACCTCGCGGGGTGTGGCGTCGAGATCCTGTATCAGCGCAGCAGCAACTTCCGCGTCCCGATCTTCGCTCAGGCACAGGCGGATCCGGGCGAAGCGCACCCGCTCTTCCATCGGTAGGGACACGCGCTGGCCCCATGTTTCATCCGTCCATACGTCGAGGTGTGCATCGAAACCCAGCGCACTGGCGATGTCGGCCAATTGGTGGGCCGTCGGTGTAGTGGGCCGGTCGAGGTCCCAGAACTTCTTCCACAGCGGGCTCATGTTGCTCAGTGGGTGCGTCATGGGAAGTTCTACAACCACGCGACGTCGCGCGTGGTTGTTGAGAGCCTGCAGAAAGGGAACGATCGCGGCTACGTTGAAGGCGACGTGGTGACACACCACGACGTCAGCCACCGGAACGTCGGCGGCGACATCCGGCCACGAGCCACGAAACTCCTGGTGCTGCACTCCACGTTTCGCCGCCGCCTCGGCGTAGGCATCGAGCATCTCCTGCGCATGGTCGACGGCGTAGAAAACCTCTGCGGGCGGCGCGAGTGCGAAGGACGCTCGCCCGCCGCCGGAACCAACATCGAGGACACTTCCGCCAACCGGAACGGCCTCCCGCGCTCGATCGTGCGACACCGAGTCGGCCACCTCATCCCCAACCGTGAACATCGCGACCGGATGAACCCACGGCTCCTGCGATGCCTGCTCGAGGATGTAATCGGGAATGGCCCACGCTTCAAGATCGCTTCGCCATTGACTCGCCAGTTCGACGATCTCGGTGGGCGTCTCGGTCACAGGAGCGACGCTAGTCGAGCCAGCGGCTGCTCCACGCGTCGGCAAGCGCGCATCGCTCACCCGACTATCGTGCAGCCGTGCCCGCCGGAACGCCACCTGATTCGCCCGATCCCTCTGAGCCCTCTCACGCCTCCGGTAGCTCGGGCTCTGCTGCAGATGACAAGCACCCCGTCAAAACTCTCATCGGAGGGCCCCGCGGAGCACTGGAGAGCATCCTGCCGCCGGTGGTCTTCGTGGCCGTCTACTCCGCGCTGTCGAGCAGTAACGAGGATGCGCTGACCTACGCGATCGTTGCAGCCCTCGTTCTCGCTGTCTTCTTCGGCGGTTGGCGGCTCCTCGAGCGCAAGAGACCCACGCGGGTCATCGGGGCGATCGTGGTGGTGGCCCTGGGCGCCTATTTCGCCGCCCGCACCGGCAGTGCCGCCGCGTTCTTCTGGCCTCGAGTTCTGTTGAACGTGTTGTCGGCGTTGGCTTTCGTCATCGGCAACTTCGTTCGGTGGCCGTTGCTCGGCGTGATTGTCGGCCCGATCATGGGCACCGGAATGCGTTGGCGTCGAGACCCCGTCCTTGTGCGCGCCTACGCCCGTGGCTCCTGGCTGTGGGTGTTGCTGAACCTGGTCCGGGCGGCGATCCTGCTCCCCCTCATCGCCAACGACGCATTGTGGGGGCTGGCCGCGTCGGGTGCGTTCTTCTACATCCTGGTGATCGGCACCATCCTGGGATCGTGGTTCATCATGAAGCGAGCCATCCCTGCCGATCATCCGGGTCTTCGTCACCCGGTCGGCGACCCGAAAAGCACGGACGAGTAGGACGACATCAGGTCCGATCAGCGCTCGGTGCGCCCTCGCGCGGCCCATCGCCGAGGCTCGGTCCGCTATCTCTGGTGGCGACTCGGGAGCCTCGCGCGTTCTCCCTTGAAGGTAGGGCCAGGGACTCGACGGGCAAGGTCGACTGAATCCGGGGGCCTACGTGAACTCCGGTTGGAGCGACGAGCAGATCAATGGCCTGCTCGATCGCTACCTCCGGTGGTACAAGTCCTACCCGTGTCGGCACGCCTACGAGGCCTAACCGACACGACGATCAAAACATCAGCCCGACGCGAGTGCCTTGGCCTTGAGTTGATCGAACTCCTCCTGGGAAATCGTTCCCGCATCCAGAAGTGCTTTCGCTGAGGAAATCTGGTCCGAGGGAGAGACGCTGCCGACGGCGTTTTGGATGTATGCCTTCTGCGCCTCGTCTGCGGCCTGCATCTGGGCTTGACGTCGCTCGGCCATCGAGTTGCCGCGGGCGATCAGATATACCAGGACGGTGATGGGCGGGAAAATGAGAAGGAAGATGATCCACACGGCTTTCTTGCCTCCGCCGAGACTCTTGTCGGCGAACAAATCCATGACCACCATGAAGAAGACCATGAAGAACATGACCATGAAGAAGATGATTAGCAGGGACCACAACACTTGACCAAAACCCATGACACACCTTTCGCTGAGAGAACTCCACCCTACTCATCGACCTATTTATCGACGCAGCCGTGCATTGCGCAAGGGAAGGGATAGTCAACGTAGGTGTGGACAAAGCAATGAGAGCCAGCAGAATCTACGATGGTCGTGTGGAATTCGAGACCTTCACCGTCGCGATCCCGATCAGCGCGTCGTTCACGCGCCACCTCGACGTCCAAGCACCCACCGCTGACGCTGCACTTCTGCTGGCCACTGAGCATGCCCTCGACACAGGGGTCTTGATGCACGGTGAGCCATGGATCGTGAAAGGCACGGGCTAGCCGATCCCTGGCTTAGCCGAGAAAAGCCCGGAATCAGCGATGGTTGTTCAACTACAAAACCTCGACGGTCATCTCGTCGTTCTTGTTCCGACCCTGTATGACCCGGCTATCCAGACGAAGTCCGGCACCATGGACGCCGTCTTCACACACGTCTGTGACGTCACCACCGGCGAGGTCTTTCGCGACCAAATGATCGTGGCACGGCAGTTCGTCGACGGCATGCGCGATCACCTGAACCATCCGTTCATCGGCGTTGTCCGGCGCCTCGATGACGGTGGGTTCACGTTCGATTCTGCAACAGACGATCAGCGGGACGTTGCCCGTGACTTCCTCGACGGCCTCAACGACTGACCATCGCGCCTACGTCACTCCGGCTGGCAGACGGGACACCAGTAGACCTTGCGCGCCTGCATTTCGTCCATCTCGATCTCGGCCTCGCATAGGTAACACGCGTCACCGGCTCGCCGATAGACATAGACCTCGCCGCCGTGGCGGTCCTTTCGCGGCTTGCGGCCCATGATTTCCGGAAGATGCTCTGGACGGACGGTGTCGATGCGCCCACGTTTGGTCCCCTGCGTCATGAGCACCACCAGGTCATCCCACACCGCATCGAATTCGTTTCTGCTGAGGTGCTTGCCCAGACGGTAGGGCGAGATGTTGTGCCGGAAAAGCACTTCGGCCCGGTAGATGTTTCCCACCCCGGCGAATACCTTCTGGTCCATCAACAGTGCACCGATGGCCGCGTTGCTGCGCTCGACCCGTTTCCACGCCGGCGTCGGATCCGACTTTTTGATCGGATCGGGGCCGATGCGGGCGACGGCGACCGTCTTAGATTCGTCATCAAGGAGTTCGCACACGGTGGGGCCGCGCAGTTCCGCATAACCGGAGTCACTGCGCAGGCGGAGCCGAATCTGGCCGCGGACATCCGGGGCTGCGCCACGGGAGATACGCCACTTGCCGAACAACCCGAGGTGCACGTGAACCCATAGATCATCGAAACGAATAAACAGGTGCTTGCCGTGGGCCTCCACTGAGTCAACGACTCGCCCATCAATGCGACGAGCATCAGCGGCGAAGCGACCCTGGGGGCTATCGACCCGAACCGGCGACCCTCGGAAGCGTGTGCGCAGACGCCGTGCCTGGCTGTGAACGACGTGACCTTCAGGCACCGGAGGCTATTTCCGCCCGCACCGCCGCAACGAAGTCGTCCACGTCACTTTCGGTCGTATCCCACGCGCACATCCACCGAACTTCACCGGTCGCTTGATCCCAGGTGTAGAAGTGGAACCGCTCCTGCAAACGCGAGGCAACCTGCTCGGGCAGCAGGACAAACACAGCATTGGCATCAACAGATTGAGTGATGGTCACGCCCGAAAGGTCGGCAACACCATCGCGAAGGCGAGAGGCCATCGCGTTCGCGTGACCGGCACTACGCAACCACAAGTCATCGGTCAACATCGCAACG
>Ga0075478_10000891_pt1 | contig 10925 bp, 13 predicted proteins | sample DEB08_DNA_15_FD_71483 | JGI IMG/M metagenome (GOLD analysis project Ga0075478, IMG submission 71483) | Aqueous microbial communities from the Delaware River and Bay under freshwater to marine salinity gradient to study organic matter... | ecosystem: Environmental > Aquatic > Marine > Coastal ...
TCGTTCAGCGGTTCCGCCTCGGCGGTGAAGAAGCGGAAAGCATCGATGTGCGTGCAGCGTAGGCCGACGCTGTCGACAACTCCGGCGATCTCGGTCGGGCTGAGCCGAAGTGACTCGCTCTCGTGTCGCACATCCGATGGGCTCGTTTGATACACCATCGCCCATTCGTGCATGCCGAAACATGAATGCTGTGCGGCGCGACGTTGTGTTCCTTTCAGGATGCCCAAGGCCAGCGCGAGCCGTGCACGGTCGACGGCGAGGGGATCAACTCCCCATGCTGTTCCGTCGTGGGTATAGGCGTGAGAATTCGATGACGGCTCCCAGTCACCCTCGAGGCGCACCCCGAGACCGGGGTGCCAGGTGCCAAGTCGCCCCGGGGAGTAGGGGTAGTAGTCGAAGAGGAAATCCATCACCGGGTGTGCGTGCCCTCGTCGCCTTCGATCGAGGTGCGGCTGAATCCACTGATCGGTGCGGCGAGCATGATCTGCAGCGAGTGCTCGCCATTCGACCTCGGACACGATCACACGAGGACGTTACAGATCCGCAGATGGCAGTGCGCAACTACTCTGCAGGTGTGGACCCCGATGACCTCCTGCCGGACCAAACGAGCGACGACATCGACACGGCCGACGACCATGACAGTGATGACCGTGACTCATGGCTGCGGGAGCAGGTGCCGCCGCATCACGGCGACTAGGGACGCGGCTCCTTCATCAAGTCACGGATCTCTCGCAGTAGCTCCACGTGTTCGTCCGAGCCTGTGTCGAACGCGCGCCGTGCCCGAAAACGATTGATGGGTACGACGAATACGAAGTAGATCACCAAGATCTCGATGGCGAAGGTGATGATGGCGGCGACGATCAGAGAGATATCGAAGACTTGCCCGGCAATGACGAACTCCCCGGCCGCGCCGTCGGTGCCCAAAATGATGCGCACGAACGGTGCGACGAGACCTACGGTGAAGGCTTCGGCCAACGTCACGAAAGCAACGCCAGCGACAACCCCGATCGATAGGTCAACAACGTCGCCTTCATTGATGAATGTCTTGAATTCCTTGACCGTGATCCACACTCCGGTCGTCGCGTGAATGGATCATGACACCCATTGGCTGCGACGGGCGGGAAGCGAGGATCAACGCGTGCTGCTTGGAGAGGGCGACGACCGCGATGGACGCCGGTGAAGCGCCGAAACCTGACGTCGGTATATCGACCACCCGCACGGAATCAATGCGTGAGGAGTCCTGACCTACCAGGGTGACCCGCGTCCCGCGCGCCAGGGTCGACAACGCACCGGAGGGGCTGATGACAACAGGCACCGCTACCTCACCGGGCGCGATATCGAGCCGCGGACTGAGCCCGCCGTCGAGCACGGGGGCGGGGGAGCGCAGAGCAGTGATCAGCAGGAATGCACCCACGCCGGCGAGGAGTGCGGCCACGAGACGGCGTCGTCGGTTGAGGTGATGTCGAAAACGCGAGACGTCGACGAAGCGTCGCAGGAAGTCGACGAAGGCCATCATGTATCGACGTTAGGCACCGACTCGTGGACGCGTCGAATCGCTGTCCACAAGCGCGGATTATGCGGGTTATGTCGTGGACGCGGAACTCTTCGAGGCAGACGAGGTCGATGTCGATGTCGAACCGGTTCCCGACCCCTTCGACGACGTGGACGACGTCGATCCGGAGTCGGACGATCCAGAACTGGACGATCCAGAACTGGACGAGCCAGAGCCGGACGAGCCGGAAGAATCACCGGAGTCCGAGGGGGACTTCTTCTCACTCGTGCCCCCGGAATCCTTGCTGGGTGACTCTTTGCTCGAGCCGGAAGAGCGAGAGTCGTTTCGGTAGAAGCCCGAGCCCTTGAATACGACGCCCACTCCGTTGAACACCTTGCGCAGCGCCGGCTCGCCGCACGCCGGGCACTCGGTGAGAGTGGGGTCCGTCATTTTCTGCACGATGTCGTGCGTGGTGTTGCACGATGAGCACGCGTATTCGTAGGTGGGCACCGAACCTCCTTGTCGCAACGAGATTAGCACTCGATAGCAACGAGTGCTAATGCGTGCGGGGGCATCGCTACCCTCGGAGGGTGCGTCTATGGCTGGCAATCGGGGTCGGTGGTGCCCTGGGAGCCCTGGCTCGCTGGTCCATCGGTGAACTCGTTCTTGCAGTGGCGGACTCCCCGACGTTCCCGTGGGGAACTCTCATCGCCAACGTTGTCGGGTGCTTCGCGATCGGTGTTCTCGCCCCGGTCGTCGTTCGGCATGCCGCTTGGGTGAGCGGCCTGGTCGTCACCGGATTTCTCGGCGGATTCACGACCTACTCGGCCTTCGCGGAGGAAGCATTCGCGCTGGTGGACCGCGGTGATGCGGTGGGTGTCGGCCTCGCCGCGGTCTACGTCCTCGTGACCATGGCGGCGACGGCGATCGCGGTTGCCCTCGGTGGTCGGCTTTCGCGCGTGCGCTCGACAGGAGGAGCGGCATGACGTGGTCCCTCGCGCTCGCCGTAGTTCTCGGTGGAGCGATCGGTGCACCGACGCGCTACCTGATCGATAGTCGGATCTCTCGCGCAGCTCAGCAGCGCGGGTACGGGTTCTTTCCGTGGGGTTTGCTCGTCGTTAATGTGATCGGATCATCCGTCATCGGCATCGCCTACGTCAGCCTCGAAGGCCCCATGCGTGCGCTGCTGGCAACAGGGGCGTGCGGCGCCCTCACGACGTATTCGAGCTATGCGCTGTTCGTCAATCGTGTGTGGAGTGAGAAGCGATCCAGTGCCTGGGCGGCCATCATCGTGATGCCGATCGCCTGCATCGGTGCGTGTGGCGTCGCGGTGGCGGTCACACGTGCGCTGACCGGCGGGTAAGACGATTCCATTCGACTCGAATGTTGATGATGGGCTGGATCAGAAGCGGCCGTTGGCTCGGTGATCGTTTGGGTGTGGATTCTCGAACTCACTAGTCCGGCATCGACAGCCAGCGCACACGCTCCGGCGTCACGACGACGTCTACTCGTTGATCGTGGGCCTCGTGTGGGACGTGCATAACCGACTCGTCTTCGAAGATCACGGCGATCACCAGGGCGTTGTCGTCTGACGGACGCTGGGCAAGAGCTCGGTCGTAGAACCCGCCACCTTGACCGAGTCGATAGCCGTCGGCATCGACCGCTAAGGCCGGAATGATCCACGCAGCCGGCGGTGTGGAAATCGGGGGGCCTTGCGGTTCATCGATACCCCACGTGTTGGTGACCATGCGCGTGTTGTCGGTCATCTCGACCCAGACGAGGTCGTCGTCGCTGGTCCTCGGCAACACAACCCGGCCGCCGGCGCGCCGCACGTCATTGATCACGTCCCGCGTCGGTGGCTCGTCGTCTCGCGCGAGATAGCAGGCGATCACCTCCTGGCGATCGCACGCCGATCGCACGTCTTCCAGATCCATGATGTGTTCGCTGATACGCGTCGATTCATCAGCACCAGCGTTCCGGTTCTGCCGCTGATGGCGCACCTGTCGTCGCAGGTTGGCCTTGCCCGACACCACGTCCATAGACTCACTGTGCCGCACCCGGCGGCTATCGGGGAGTAATTGCACTCTGCTGGGCCACCCGAGAGGTTCGTCGGACAGGGGGTAGACCGCGTAGTGTCAGGCCCCATGACAGGCGTCACGGCTGGGGTCATCCCCGCGGCGGGGCTGGGAACTCGGTTCCTGCCCGCAACGAAAGCGATGCCGAAGGAAATGCTGCCCATCGTCGACAAGCCAGCGATCCAGTTTGTCGTCGAAGAGGCCGTTGCCGCTGGTCTTGATGACCTGCTCTTCATCACCAGCCGCGGCAAGCGTGCTTTGGAAGACCACTTCGATAAGAACATCGAGTTGGAGGCCGCGCTTACGGCGAAGAACGACAACGAGCGGCTTGCGCTCGCGCAGGAATCCAACGATCTCGCCCACATCCACTACGTACGGCAAGGGCAAGCGCTCGGTCTTGGGCATGCGGTCCTGATGGCGGAGCGTCACGTCGGTGATCAACCATTTGCCGTCTTGCTGGGTGACGACTTGATCGACGAGCGCGATCCGATCGTGCCGCGCATGATCGGGGTGCGCGAAAGGTTCGGTGGCTCGGTGCTGTGTCTGATGCGTGTCCCGCACGAAGATATTTCGCTCTACGGGTGCGTCGCGGTGTCGGATACCGACAGCGATGACGTCCTCGAGGTTACCGATCTCATCGAGAAGCCCTCCGTTGACGAGGCTCCGAGCGACTACGCGATCATCGGCCGCTACATCCTCGATCCCGCGGTGTTCGAGATTCTTCACAACACGTCACCGGGGCGCGGCGGCGAAATCCAACTCACCGACGCTCTGGTGGAGTTGGCCCGTCGCCCTGCAAGCGAGGGTGGAGGTGTGCACGGAGTCGTCTTCGATGGTCGTCGATATGACACTGGAGACAAGCTCAGCTATCTGAAGGCGGTCATTCAGCTCGCAACGGAGCGCGATGACATCGGAGATGACCTACGCGAGTGGATCTCCGAACAGGAGTTTTAGTTATGTCGTGGCGGTCGGACGTGGCGCCAACCTTGAATGAGGGTGATGTTCGGTTGCGCCCTCTGAAGGTCAGTGACGCCAGGGCCTGGCAAGAAGTTCGGCGACGCAATCAGGCCTGGCTTGGCCCCTGGGACGCGACGGTGCCCGACGAAGGAGTCCGCGCTGGAGAGGTTCCACCAAGCTTCCATGCGATGACCCGACGGCTTCGGGCCGAAGCGCGCGAAGGTCGAGTGTTGCCGTGGGCAACGGAGTTTCGCGGCCGGCTGGTGGGGCAGATAACGATGGGCGGAATAACGTACGGCTCTTTGCGCGGCGCCTTCATCGGTTATTGGATCGATCAGGAGTTCGCCGGTAGGGGCGTCACCTCGATGGGTGTGGCGATGGCGACCGATTACGCCTTCGATGTGCTTCGCCTGCACCGGATGGAGTTGAACATTCGCCCCGAAAACACCTCCTCGCGTGCGGTTGCCGAGAAGGTGGGTTATCGCGAGGAAGGCTTCCGTGAGAAGTATCTGCATATCAACGGAGACTGGCGCGATCACGTGACTTACGTCCTGCTTGCGGGCGATCTCCCCGGAGGGGTAGTGGCTGGCCTCCGCGCGGCGACTCGTCATTGATGTGAGGCAAGTGTTTCGAAGTCCTCGACTTGAGAGTGGGTGTGCGACACGTTAACTCTTGCGAGTCGTATCTCCGCAGGAAGTCGGCTGAGAGCACATAATCTTGCGCACTGTGACGGGGTTCATCTACGCAGTCATCGTGGCCCTGTGGGCTGCTGTCTTGATCCCTATTTGGCTTAAGCGGCATGATCACATAAGTGAAGTGAGATCAAGCGCCCGTTTCTCGTCTGCGATGCATTCGCTTGGCGAGCAGGCGACCCGCGAGGGGCGTTCAGCACGAACACCGTCTCGCACCCGACATTCCTCGCCTGCGGAGGAGCAGCGATCGAAACGACGGGTGGTCGTCACCGGTGCCCTCAGTATTGCCCTCGCTGCGGTTCTCGGGTTAGCAATTATGGGCCTAGTTCCCCGTTGGGCACCGATCGTCCTCGCTGTCGTGGTGCTCACCTACGTCATCGCCGCGTCCATGACGTCCTCCAAGCGATCGGCCGGGGCGGATCGCCGCTTGATGGCTGACGATGAGTCACTCGAGTACGGCATCAATGAGTACGACGACGAGTTCGAGAGCGAGTTCAAGGGGGACTACCGGGAAGTCGCCTACGCCGACCGTGTTGCGGACGTCGCCTATCCTCGTTCCCGAGGCACCCGTCCGACGAGCAAGCGCGCCCGAGACGCCCAAATGGCCGCGGCGATGGACGACTTTCTGTCGTGGGATCCCTGGGAGGGGGAGCAAAGCGAGGAAGGGTGGTCCGCGGTTCCAACCACGCTTCCCACGTACGTCAACGCTCCCCGAGCCACCCGCGTGCGTCGCCCCATCGAGCGCGACCGAGACTGGTCGGGTCAGGCGATGGTCGAAGCCGCCCGCACGATGCGCCGTCCGCGCATCACCGTAGACGACCTCGATGATGACCGATACGAGTTGCGATCGACGCCGCACGATGTGGCGTCGAGCGAGGACACCGCCGAGCTGCCGTCCCTGGGGTACGAGGAAACCCGACGGGCAGCCGGCGAGTAACCCTGCTGCTAGCCTTACGTGCTTTCCGGGGCTGTGGCGCAGTTGGTAGCGCGTCTCGTTCGCAATGAGAAGGTCAGGGGTTCGAATCCCCTCAGCTCCACCGCTGTTTCCTCTCTTTAGTTCTGTAGCGTGAGGCGCTGTCCCTGAATCGGCTGCAATCCGTTTCGCGGTCGTCAATGCCATCGCGGCGATCGCTATACCGTTGAGCGCCGCCCTAACAAAAAGGCCGACAGCAAGCGGCCCGCGGCCTCGTAGATCTACCGAGCCGGTGTGCGCTAGATCCAGGTGGGCATCCACATGCGCGCTCGCCAGGCGTCGTAGGTGATCACTTCAGCCGACCAGATCGGATAGAACCACCACGCTGCCAGCACCACCGCGAGGACGTAACCGCCGATCAGCAATGCTGGCACCCAGCGCGGCCTGTTCCGTAGCCCCCGCGCGATGGCCCCGAGGGTGAGTGTCACCGCCATCACCACGAAAGGCACGTACACGACGGTGTAAAACGTGAAGATCGTTCGGTCGAGGTAGAGCATCCACGGCAACCAGCCGGCAGCGATGCCGACGATGACAGCGCCAGAGCGCCAGTCCTTCGCGGCTATCCACCGCCACAGTTGATACGGAACTGCCAGCACGGCAGCCCACCAAATGATCGGATTTCCGACGGCGAGCACGGTGGATGAGCAACTATCGGCACCGCACCCGTCCGGTGATTCGTAGTAGAACGAGGTCGGTCGGGTCATGAACGGCCACGACAGCGGACTGCTGGCGTAGTTGTGTTCGGCGTCGAGGTTGGTGTGGAAATTCCACATCTCCGAGTGGTAGTGCCATAAGGATCGAAGCGGATCGGATACGACAGATGCCCCTTGACCGGCTGCCCAGGTCCGGCTCCACCCCGTGCCGGTGGCGAACCAGCCCGTCCAGGTGAGCAGGTAAACCCCGATGCCGATAACCAGAGTCGAGGCGGCTGCGAGGGGAAGATCACGTGCGAAGGCCGCGGACCATGGGTGGTCCACCCCGATCGCCCGTCGCGCCAGCGCATCCCAGACCAGCGACATCGCCATGAACGCTGCGAGAAACCAGATCCCCGACCACTTGGTGCCGCAGGCCAGCCCGAACGTGACGATCGCGGCGATGCGCCACGGCCGCCAGCCGAGAAACGGACCGAGACCGGCGGCCACGCGATCCGCGCCGTGTCGGCGAACATCGTCAGCCAGGCGTTGTCGCGTTCGGTCTCGGTCCACGAGAAGCAAGCCGAATCCGGCGAGAACCCAGAATCCGAGAACCAGATCTAGCAGCGCCGTGCGACTCAGGACAATGTGAATGCCATCCAAAGCGAGCAAAAGACCGGCGATGGTGCCGAGGGCGTCCGAACGAGTGAGACGCCGCACGATCCGCGCCGTCATCACCACGGCGGCTATTCCCAAGATGGCGATCGCGATGCGCCAACCGAAGGGGTCGACCCCGAAGAGGTATTCGCCGGCGGCGATCACCCACTTGCCTACCGGTGGGTGAACGACGAAACCGGGCTCTCCGCTGAACGCTTCGACGACGCGCCAATTGTCGCCGGCCTGCATCATCAACTCTTTGTGATCGTCGACCTCGTCTATCTCGACACCGAAGCGCAGGTAGGACCAGGCATCTTTCGCGTAGTAGGTCTCGTCGAAGACCACGGCGTTGGGCTCACCCAGCCGCGGCAATCGAGTCACGGCGGCGACGGCGCCAACGGAGAGCGGCCCTAGCCAGCCCCGCCAGCCGTGCGAAGGGAGGGCCGGGGCCAGACGATCGGGAAGCGTCGCCGAACTGCGATCCGGAGCAGCGGTCACGGTCGACACCCCCACATCGTAGGTGCGACAGGATGGGTCAGTGACCGATCACTCGCCTCGTGGCTTGATCATGCTCGCGGCAACTCCGGTTGGTAACGCCGGCGATGCATCCGCCCGACTCGTGGACGCCTTGGCGACAAGCGATGTGATCGCAGCGGAAGACACCAGGCGCTTGCGTGCGTTGCTGTCTCGGCTCGATGTCGAGCCGAAGGGTCAGATCATGTCCTTCTACGAGGGGAATGAATCCGCGCGGGTGCCGGAGTTGATCGAGCGGGCCGCCGCGGGTGCTCGGGTGCTCGTGGTGACCGACGCCGGGATGCCTTCGATCAGTGACCCGGGCTTTCGTTTAGTGCGCGAAGCCCACGAGTCCGACGTCGACATTACGTGCCTGCCCGGCCCCTCCGCGGCTCTCGCGGCGCTGGTCCTGTCCGGACTGCCGGTCGCACGATTCGCTTTCGAAGGGTTTCTTCCACGAAAAGACGGTGACCGACGCCGTCGTCTCGCGTCGTTGGCTACCGAAGAACGCACGATGGTCTTCTTTGAAGCACCGCATCGCCTCGACGCGAGCGTGCGAGACATGGCCGACGCTTTCGGGGTGGATCGCCGGGCTGCTGTGTGCCGGGAACTGACCAAGACCTACGAAGAGGTCAAGCGGGACAGCCTCGGGGAGCTTGCTCGGTGGGCCGAGGGTGAGGTCCGCGGGGAGATAACGATCGTGGTCGCCGGCGCCTCTGATCACGAGCGTCGCGACGCATCGGGTTTGGGAGATGACGAAGCGATAGCGGCAGCGGTGCGTGACCGAATAGACGGGGGAGCGTCGCGCAAAAAGGCCGCCGCCGAGGTTGCCGATCACGCGGGACTGTCCAAGAGGTACGTCTACGACGTCTCCTTGCGCCCAGTGGACGACACCTAGGATCGGGTCATGTCCGCGCGCGAGGGTGAATCGTTGTTGGGTGAGAAGGCGTACTACGTCACGACGCCCATCTACTACGTCAACGACGCCCCTCATATCGGCCACGCGTACACGACGACGGCCGGCGATGTTCTCACCCGTTGGCACCGGCAGCGCGGCGAGAAGGTGTGGTACCTCACCGGTGTCGATGAGCATGGAACCAAGGTGCAGCGGGCCGCCGAAGCGGGGGGTGTCACCCCGCAAGAGTGGGTCGACCGGCTGGTCGAGGAGTCCTGGCTTCCGGTACTCGAGACGGTCGATGCCGCCAACGACGATTTCATCCGCACGACCGAGGACCGACACGTGGCGCGGGTACAGAAATTCTGGGCAAGGGTTCGCGACAACGGTTTCGTGTATTCCGCCCCCTACGAGGGCCCCTACTGCGTCGGATGCGAAGAGTTCAAACTCCCCGGAGACCTCGTCGATGGGACCGGTGAGTACGAAGGGCAGCAGGTGTGCCCGGTGCACTCCCGACCGGTGGAGCAACTCCGGGAAGATAACTGGTTCTTCCAACTCTCGGCCTTCGCAGACCGCCTCATCGAGCACTACGAAGCCAACCCCGAAGCGGTCCGCCCACAAAGCGCGTACAACGAGGTGATGGCTTTCCTAAAGGCAGGCCTGGTAGATATATCGATGTCTCGGTCGAGCGTGGACTGGGGAATCCCTCTCCCCTGGGACGACACCCAGGTGGTGTACGTCTGGTTCGATGCTTTGTTGAACTACGCCACTGCGATCGGGTACGGATCCGAAGCCGGAACCGATGACGCCGCCACCTTCGCCACCACATGGCCGGCGAACGTTCATCTGGTCGGCAAGGACATCTTGCGCTTCCACGCCGTGTACTGGCCGGCGATGCTTCTCGCGGCCGGTGAGCCATTGCCGGCGCAGGTCTTTGCACACGGCTGGCTGCTGGTCGGGGGCGAGAAGATGAGTAAGTCCAAGCTCACCGGCATCGCACCCGAAGACATCATCGACCACTTCGGCTCGGACGCTTTCCGGTACTACTTCATGCGCGCCATCAATTTCGGCCAGGACGGCTCCTTCTCCTGGGAGGACATGTCTGCTCGGTACACCTCGGAGTTGGCCAACGGCCTGGGCAACCTGGCATCGCGATCGACGGCGATGGTGGGGAAGTACCGCGACGGCGTGCTTCCGGAACCTGGCCCGCTCACTGCCGCCGAGGACGCCGTCGTCGAGCGACTCGCATCGGCTACAGCTAACGCCGACGCGGCCATGGACGAACTCGACTTCTCCACCGCCATCGGAGAAATCCGCAGTGTGGTCGAGCTGGTCAACCAGTACGTCACCGAGGTCGAACCGTGGGTGCTCGCCAAAGACGACGCCAACGCTGAGCGTTTGGACACAGTCCTCTACACGATGTGTGAAGTGCTGCGCGCCATCGCCGTTCTCTACAACGCCGTGATGCCTAAGGCGATGGCGAGCTTGTGGTCGCAGTTAGGGGCAGGTGAGGCTCTCGGCGCCCTGGCTGCTCAACGGATAGCCGATGCTGGTCGCTGGGGTCAACTTCCTCCCGGGTCGACCATCACCAAGGGGGATGCTCTCTTTCCTCGCCTGCCGGACGAGCCGACGGAGTCCTAGGCATGGCTCGCGAGCTCGGCTGGCCGGATGCGCCGGATGCTCTTCCGCGACCAGTGATCGATTCGCACACCCACCTCGACGCTCACGACCGTTCGCTGCACGGCGATCAAGCCCCGGATGCAGACGCGTTATTGGCGTGGGCGGAGCAGGTCGGCGTGCCCAAGGTCGTGCAGATCGGTTGCGATGTCGAATCAGCCGAATGGTCGGTTCCATTCGCTCGCCAACACCCGTCTGTGGCGGTGGGGGTGGCGTTGCATCCCAACGACGCCGCTCATATCGGTGTTCGTGAGGGGAGAGACGCCCTGGAAAAGGCCTGGGCCCGCATCGACGAGTTGGCCCGGGACCCTGTGGTGTGTGCGGTCGGTGAAACCGGTCTGGACTACTTCCGTACCCCCGAG
>Ga0075478_10000901_pt1 | contig 10834 bp, 10 predicted proteins | sample DEB08_DNA_15_FD_71483 | JGI IMG/M metagenome (GOLD analysis project Ga0075478, IMG submission 71483) | Aqueous microbial communities from the Delaware River and Bay under freshwater to marine salinity gradient to study organic matter... | ecosystem: Environmental > Aquatic > Marine > Coastal ...
TATCTTTTCATTGACGCGTTTCTCAACCTCGGCTTCAAACAGCTCTATGAGCTGCTCACTCATCCTTAGTGTTATTTTGCTCGAATTTTTTAAACATATTTTTGATGGAGGATTCCTCCTTCGCCTTTCGCGTCCTTTTCTTTGGAAGCATGCTGCTGAAGATTTCCTCCTTGGGGTTTTTAACCAAAGGCTCCAGCAGGTCACATACTGGATTCATAAACTTGTTCTCCAGGTAGTACTGATAATCCAAAGGCACACTGTTCTCCCTGGCATACTTGGGGTCCTCAGACTTTTCAAACGCCCTAGCCTTCTTGTTGCCCGTGTCGGTCAAAACATACTGAACACGGTCACCAGACTGAGGCTCCGATCCGGGCTCACGCTCACGCATCTTGTTGCGAACCTGAACGTGTGCCATATTGTCACTCTTGTAAGTGTCTGCCAACTTTTGCGAAAGGATCAACTTTTCCATAGGAACCTCACCCCCAACAAGTTCAGCAGCCCGCTGCCTCGCCAAGGCAATGGCTGCGTCTGGGTTGTTGGACTCCAAGATGATGTCCAAGAGTTCCGTACAAACCTCGCGGACGTGTGGAGTGTTGTCACGCCTCACAACCTGAAGCCCCTTGATGTCAATATAATCCATCTTCATCTTGCCATCCTTACCCTTTGTCCACAGCTTGGCCGCGTAGCGCTTCTTGCTGTAGAGGAAATACGGATAGTAAACCTTTTCAAGCTCAAGATCATTGGGCTTCTTGAAAAGGGCGGTGCACTGCTCAGCAGCCTGCTCACCAAGCTTCCAACTGTGCTCTAGGGCTTGTTCGGGAGACATACCAGCGGTGTCAAACTCGACCATCACTGAATCAGTATTGTGGACTATCAACTCACCTGGACCAACGTGGAAATGATGTGATGAAGTCGTCAAATCATACACATACTGCTCAGTCTCGCCAAGATACTCAATCTTCTTGATTATGGTTGGATCCTTTCTCTGTGTAGATTTCGTCCAGGTCTGTCTAAACACATTTAGCTTGTCTCCGCGCGTGTTAAGACTTACATTGTAACCAAGACGTCTACCCAATAATTGAAGACCCATTGTACCCTGCTTACCCTTGCAATCCATCCTTGTGTCAGCCATATAATAGCCATCAACAAACGCTTGAACAACTTCAATAGGTGCATTAAGGATACAAGATGGCACAATCTTCTCCCTTGCTTCGTTGTAGAACAGGTTGCGATAATCCTTGACATCGCCACACGCATTCAACTTGTACACACCACTGCTTTCCAGGGTGTCATATATTTTCGTATCAAATGGACACAGACCCTGCATCTCAATAAGATAATCAAGGTTTGAGTTGTTGAGAGCCCAAGTGAATTTACTCCCATAATGACCACACGAACCATCTCCAAAGAAGAAACCCATAACCTTGGCTTCATCAACATCAACTGTCATATCAATAGAATCAAACGCATCAAGTGTGTTACCATGAAGCAACTTTGTACCGACAGTGACATCAGTTGGTTTAATCATAGATGCATTTTGGTCTAGGAGACTATGATCCTCAGTACAATCCACAACACCTGTATGGGTAAGAACGCGGAATATCTTCTTTGTAGTCTTGTGGCGGATGACTCTTTCAACAGGTGTAAATCCATTTTCAGTCCAGACTTCATAATTGCCTGGGAATGACTCCTTACCACCATCAGCATAGTGATACTCATTGGTAAGCTCATCTATCCGCTTTGTATGAATAGAACCATCACTCAGCTTGATTAGGAGTGGTGTATCACCAGTTACAGAATCCCCATACCTCACCTTGGCACCCTCAAAGTTTGCCTCCACGTAGTTCTTGGTCTCCTCAATCATACTGCGACCCTTTGCCGTAACAGTTGAGGCGATCGGAACACAGGGGAGCATACCCTTTCCAGCACCGGTGAAGCCATAGACCGAGTTCATAGAAATCTTGTAGGCGAGCTGCTTGCCATTGTAGACATCCTTCATAACACCTGTAGACCTTGCCATATCCTTCTTGGCTTGGCTACGGAAAGCCTTGAGCTCCTTGAGAACCGAGGGCAACAGGCTGTCCACATTCTGAGCAAACCTGTAGGTCTTTTCCCCAATCTCAAAGCTCTCATACTCAACCCCAGGAACATTCTCATACTTGGGATCCATAACCAACGTTGAGTAGCACAGGTTGTGCGCCATCATAATAGACGGATACAGACCCGCAAAATCTAGGGCTGTGATTGGGGTGTAGTAGGCACCAGCCTGAGCATCCAGAACTGTTGCACCCTCGTAGCTATCACTCACAATCTTGCCCCAGCGAATGGTTGGAATCATATATCGAAGCTCCCGAGCCTTCCGAGCCATCTGGCTGAACACCTTGATCTGCTGACCGCGCTCCGACAGATAGGACAAAGGAACCCACGTCGCCTTGGCCATCTCAATCAGGTTTAGCAGGATGCAGAGCTTGTCCAAAAGGCGGTGAGGGAGAATGGTATCCTTGATACAGTACTCGGCAACCTCTCGGAGCTTGACTGGATCCTCCTCACGGAACCGAACAAACATCTCCTTTGGAGACATATCAATCTTGTGGTCACCCAGATATGTCTCGGCAACAAAATCAAGCTTGTAGCTGTCAAGCTTCTTCTCGCGCTTCACCTCGTGAAACAGGTCAAAGATATACCGACCGGTCATTGGCAGCAACTTCATCAGATTGTCACCCAGAGCACTTGATGAAAGCTTCTTGTAGACAAAATCACAACGCTGGTTCTTCAACTTTCCAAGCTCAAAGAAACTCGCAGGGCACTTGCAGATGATTGCACGCTTGTAGATGTACTCCAAATCAAATCCAAAGATATTCCAACCAGTCATAATATCAATGTCGTGTTTGAAAAGGTACTCCTTGAAGCCCATAATCAGGTCTCGCTCAGTCTCATAGTTGATGATATTGCAACCCTCCAGGTTGGTATCAGTTTTCTTGTAGCATAGGCAGGTCTTGTCATACAACTCAGACTCACCTAGGCGCTTGAGTGTAAAGGCAATCTGAAAGCACTGGTCACCCTCAATGTCAGCCTCAGGAAACTTTCCAGTAGAGCTATAGGTTTCAATATCAAATGAAGCCACAATGAAGGGTGCGTTCCCATCCTTTGAATCAGCCTTGAGGGTTTTCCAGTCGTTACAGAACAGGTCAATGTCAACGTTGGCCAGGTGCGAGCGGACACAGTTGTCACCAGTCTCAAGCCAGCCGGTTGATTGGATACCGGACCGGTGCATCAGCCGGAGCATTGGCTCGACATTTGATTCGTACACCTTCATAGCATAGGTATCACCCTTCAAAGGACGGCTGAGCTTGCGATCACACTTTTTCATATTTTCAAGAGTTGCAAAGTTCAACTTCATGAAGGGAAATTCTGCATTGTTCTGAAATCCCCAAAGGTCCTTGGACTTTACAGGCTCATAGCTCTCAGCAGCACCACCACACGCATCTTGAATCTTCTGGAACAAAAAGCTGTCACTCGTCCTCGGGGGAACCTTTACAAAGAAGTATGGCTTGAATGGCGTGGTTACACAGACCGACTTGCCATCCGCAGCCCTGCCAAATATGCTAATAAGGTATTCATCGTCCCCATCTCGAGCTTCCCACGAGAGAGCCTGAAACAGCACCATTGCGTATATAACGCCTGTAATTTTTAATATCAGTTTTATATAAAAGATGTCAGGGGCACTGGTCGATCTCGTCTCAAAGGGTGTTCAGGATGCCTACATAACCGGTGAGCCACAGGTGTCATTCTTCCGCCAGAACTACAAGCGCCACACAAACTTTGCTATGCGCCCAGAGGAGCTCAACTACATTGGCACCTTTGCGGCAAACAATGAGGTGACTATAAAGATCCCTTCAAAGGGTGACCTCCTCAGCTACCTGTGGATTGAGGCTACAGGCATCAATGACAAGGCTGACAACAGAAACAACGCAAGCATCATCGAGGATAACGATTCAACCCTTTTCGAGTTCCACCTGTATATTGGTGGTCAGAAGGTTGTGACCTTTGATTCGTTGTATCTCCAGGGTGTCCACGAGCTTCTCTACCGCGGCAATCAGGCTCGGGTTTCGTGCGCTGGCACCACAAACACAAGCAAGTCCAACTCCCTGGGCTATTCCGGCGCACCGGATTACCTGATGCTGCCATTCTTCTTCTGCGAGGAGTGGACAAAGAGCCTGCCTCTTGTTGCCCTCCAGTACCACGAGGTTGAGATTCGCATCAAGTGCCGCAACGGCTTCACAGCCGGCTCGACACCAAAAGTGTGGGGAAACTTTATCTACCTTGACACCGCAGAGCGCGACTTTTTTGCAAACACCGACCACGAGCTGCTCATTGAGCAGGTTCAGCACACACTGGCTTCCAGCACAGATACCGACTTTGACCTGACCTATTTCAACCACCCAGTCAAGGCGGTTCACCTGGTCTCGGGTCAGGCTGCTGGTGCCAGCTGGGCAAGTGAGTACAGCTTTAAGGATTCATCCTTCTACATCAACGGCACCACACTGTTTGACACAACCTCCAACACATACCACCACAACGTGGTCCACGAGATGCACTGCGAGGCCCTCCCAGACGACACACTCAACAAGCAGCCAACATTCACCTGGCCTTTCTGTCTCAACATTGGCAAGTGCCAGCCAACTGGCACACTTAACTTTTCGCGTATTGACACAGCCAAGCTGACGGTTTCAAACCCAACAGGTGGTAACGCCCTTCACAGGGTGTACGCCGTGAACTACAACATCCTTAGAATTAAGAAGGGTATGGCTGGTGTTGCCTTTAGCAATTAAAATGTTCGCCTTTAGTAATCAAAAATGTTTAACACACTGGCCAACTTTTTCGAGACACTCAACTTTAATCTAAAGACTGGTGAGCTATCAGATGTTGAAGCATTTTTTTATTATGGGCTTCTTTTTGTGATTGCATATCACTTTGGATTTGCGCGCAAAATGGACCCCAAAATGTATGGTATGGTTCTTGCAGGTGGTGGTGCTGTTGGTATCGCTATAAATCGTTATAGAAAGGCAGCATTTTCAGCTCGTGTTAGCATCTTGAAGCAGGAGGGTATTTCGAAGGATGCTGCGTATCTTTCTGATTCTGGTTTGAGACGGCGCTGAAGGCAATTATAATAAAATTAAACGCGTTATACAGGTGTTGGTGCGGGAAATAGAAAATTCCACACAGAAGCTGAGTTTAGAAAGATAATAAATAAGTTGTCAACTAATAAAAATCACACTTTGTTAAAGAATCTTTCTTTACCGAAGCAGGTGCGCTGGGCTGGTGGTGATTTGTTTGTCTAATGTGCTTTCCTGAATACACATTTGGCCCCTTTGACTTTTTCTTCTCCTTGGCCTGTTGCTTCTTGCGAGGCTGGGGATCCATTTAAATTAATGTAGCACAATCTTTTTAGATTACTTGCGAGCGCTCCTCATTGGTGAAAACAATATCCTGAGTTTCACCAGTGACACATCGGCTTAGGGCACTTGAAGCCGAACGCATAACCTCACCCACATTAGCCGTGTCAAAGTCCATAGCAGCGTCGCGACCAATGCCCATGTCCACAGCATTCTTGATGGCGTCCTGATTTGCACCCAGGAACACAAACTTCCAACCCTGTGCCTTCTTTGTGGCAATCATGTCATTTATTTCACCCTTTGTGTACTTGGTGCTTGAATTCTCCTCACCATCCGTCAGAATCACGATGACGTTGCCAACATCATCCAGGTCAGCCCAACGCTGAGTGTTGTTCTTTTCAACCTGCTCAATCGTCTGGGCAATAGCATCTAACAAGGCTGTGCCACCCCGTGGGCGGAAGTCAAGCTTTTCAACATCCTTAATCTTCTTGTTCTCGTAGACGATTTCAAATGTGTTGTTGAACAGGTACAGGCTCAATGTAGATGTGGGCGCCTGTTCGCGAACAAACGCATTGAACCCACCGATTGTGTCCTTGAGACAGCTTTCCATTGACCCAGAGCGGTCCAACAGGAAATGGATGAACGCCATTTAGATGTCTAGGGTTTCAAGCTTTTATGTAAAAAAATACTTGTCTTCTTCAAAATGATGCCGTTGATTGTAGCAGGTGGTAGTAATACTTTAGATATTAAGGGACACCAAGATGCCTGTGGAAGCGAACCAGAATGTGTATGATTTAAACTATTCAACATCGATTGCTCCCATTTCTTGTATAAAAAAAGCAGCACCTAAAAGATGCTTTTACGATTGACCCAAAGATAATAAATCAAAAACAAAAAGCCCAACAGGAAAACAACACCCTGAACAGTGGCGACAAGTCTCTTTATCTGACACACAAAGGAGTTGTCACCAGGAGGGCACAAGACACCCGAGCCAGCCCCAGCCGCAAGATAGGCACCACCCATTGTCACATTCTGACGAGCGTTTGGATCTTTCCTCATATAGTAATACCAAAACATTTTAAAATTTTTTTCAAAACCGCCTCACACATATTAATTGCCTGTTGACCCAAAGCCACCTTCACCACGAGAAGTTGACACGAGCGTATCAACCTCTAGAACATCTGGAACCTCGCACCGCTCCAAGATGAGCTGGGCAATCCGATCACCCTTCTTGAACTCTACGGGCTGAAGCCCCAGGTTGAACATTGCAACCTTGACCTCACCAACGTAATCAGGGTCAATAACCCCGGCACCAATGTGGATGCCGTGCTTCACAGTAAGGCCAGAACGAGGAGCGACGCGCCCATACACCCCACGTGGTAGTTGAAATCCAAGACCAGTAGAAACAAGAGTGTGCGACTGAGTATCCAAAACAAAGTCCTCAATACAAGCGAGGTCATATCCCACCGCACCCCCCGTTCCTCGAGTAGGTAGAGTGGCAACATCACTGAAACGCTTCACACGAAGTGGGTCCATTTCTGGATATTAATGTGTCCTATGTTTTAAGCAACTGCTTGGTTGATGTAAATTCAGGTGATTCTATGAAACTTGCTCTACTTGTTAATTTCAAACCTGTGGTCGTATTGCATTTGTAATAGCTCACATCACCAAACCCCTTCAATTCACTCATATGCGTCGTAAATTTAGACTGATCTTCTGGTTGTAAATTTGCAAATATGCCTTGAGAGATGACAACCTCACACTCCCCACACACACTCTCGAGTCTTTGTGCCAAATTTATACTTTTACCAAACATACGGAAGGTTCTACCATCAATAATACCGCCAGATAAGTCGCCTATGTCCATACCACAACGTATATGAGTATTATACTTTGATAGGTAACGATTCATTAAACGAGATGATTCCATAGCTAGAAGCAGTGCCATAGAATGTTGAGATTCACAAGGTTTTACATAAATGTATATTGAATCACCACAGGTTTCGTGAATCCTGGTGTATGGAGTATATTTTTTATTAATTTTGTCAGTTACAATTTTTATCAAAGTGTGATAAATCTCGGCAATCTGTTTTGGATCAAATTCTTGGGCGAGTCTTGTTGAATCTTTTACATCAAAAAGTATTGATATATAGTCATTGTATTCACCAACACTGAATCTTGGTTCATCATTCACAAGTGCCAAGAGAGTCTTGTCAACTATATGAGGGGAATGAAGACTTGTTACCTTTTCAAATTTGATGAAGATGTTTACACAGTCATATGAAAAGTCGATCCTACACTTGATAACGTTTTCGTGAAATGTCACTATGTTGATAAATCGCATCTTTCTCATAACTTCAATCTCTGTATCGAGCGCTTTAAAAGTTTCAATCTTTTTAGAATTCCTGAGTCTCTCAAAAAAGTTTTTCGTGTGTTATTTTTACAAAGTATGTCATGAGTTTAGACACACATTCACCTTTTAGGCATTCTAAGGTGTACCCTGTCAGTCTTGTGAATGCTTCGGTACAACCTGTAACCCTGAAATCCAGGTCGAGGATAACAGTAGCGGGTTCATTCGCCACCCTTTTAGGTTTAAAACAATTAAACATTTATTATACAATGCTCCCACTTTTTATTGCCGTCTGCGATATATGTTAAAGCTAAAAATCTACATATCCGTATAAATGAGCTGCTTGCGGTTGAACAGGCCTATTGCGGGTTGTTGGAGAAAGAAACAACTGCGAAGCAGTTGGAGACGAGCAACAACCTTCACCGACTTTTTGACAAGGGTTGACAATGGGGACGTTACAGATGTTGCACTATTTCCGGGTTCACCCGAGATACGATTTCTTGATTCGTCTGGGGTTGTGGATACAGCAAAGGTTGTCATCAACGACGGGTTCATCAAGGAGCTCCGTGACCACGCCGTAAATATTCAGATTGCCAATCCACCAATGAACTTTATACAGGATATTCTTCCGTACATTCTTGTTGGGGCATTTATTCTATTCTTGATGCGAAACGCCCCAAAGCCCCCGGCGATACCAGGGTCAAAGAAGGAGTTTGAGGTTGTCAAGGACATAGAGACCCGTTTCGATGATGTTGCTGGGATTGAGCAGGAGCTCAACGAGGTCAAGGAGATTGTAGACTTTTTGAAGACTCCAGAAAGGTTTATGGAGGCTGGTGCCAAGGTGCCAACTGGGTGCCTCCTTTCGGGCCCACCTGGGACTGGCAAGACCCTAATGGCTCGGGCTATCGCTGGTGAGGCTGGTGTTCCATTTATTGCCACGAGCGCCTCGCAGTTCATTGAACTCTTTGTGGGTCTTGGTGCCGCCAGGGTCCGAGGGCTTTTCAAGCTTGCCCGCGAGAATGCCCCCTGTATCGTATTTATTGACGAGCTTGACGCCATTGCCAAGTCCCGTAGCCCCTCACCAATTGGCAACAACAATGACGAGCGGGAGCAGACACTTAATCAGATCCTGACCGAGATGGATGGCTTCAAGGAGAATCAGGGCATCATAGTTTTGGGGGCTACAAACCGCCCAGATGTCATTGACCCGGCAATCCTTCGCCCTGGGCGCTTTGACCGCAAGATTACGGTTGGCCTTCCAGACAGTGGTGGGCGCAAGAAGATCCTGGAGGTTCATTCCAGGAACAAGAAGCTTGCCGAGGGTGTGACACTAGACGACCTCTCAAAGCTCACAGTCGGCTTCAGTGGTGCCGAGCTTCAGAACCTGATGAATGAGGCTGCCATCTATGCAGCCCGAAATGGCCGAACCGGCATCACGCGCCTTGACATTGACAACTCGTATGAAAAGGTGACTATTGGACTCCCAAAGATTCGCGAGGTTGACGAGGACACCAAGCGGCTGATTGCCTATCACGAGGCTGGCCACGCCATTATGGGGGTGCTTTGCGGGCAGAAGGTTGGCAAGGTGACCATCCTCCCACGGGGTGATGCAGGTGGCTTTACACAATTTATACCAAATGATGATGGCTCTATGACGTCGCGGACTGACCTAAGGAATCAAATCAAGATTGCCCTGGGTGGGCGGGCTGCCGAGGAACTCATTTATGGGATGACCGGTATCACAACCGGTGCAGCTGCTGACCTCCAGCAGGTTACACAGATTGCCTATCAGATGTTTGAGAGCTTTGGATTTTCGTCATCCATTGGAAACTTTGCGATTGATGATGATCCGGGTGACTTTTTAAAGTCTCAGGTTGACCAGGAGGTTCAGTATTTTGTTCATCAGGTGTATGGTGAGGTTCTCGAGGAGCTCTCAACTTTCAAATTGGCCCTGAGTTCACTGGCTGAGACCCTCGTGACGCTTGACACTGTTCACGGCGAGACTGTTGAACAGCTTGTGTATAAACCTGAGGAGTTTATTAATTAAAGATTGCGAAATAAATATATCAAATGAAATTCCCACTTGGGGCATTGTTAAATGGTAAGTATATACTACCAAAAAATGCTGAAAAAAATATAAAATATACTTGTCCAGAATGTAATAAAATAGCTATACTTAGAAAGGGTAATATTCGTATACCACATTTTGCTCATAAAGTTGATAATAATAGTGGCTGTAACTATTATAATCATCCAGGTGAAAGTGAGATACACAAGTTGGCAAAATATATACTTGCGGATGCTCTTGAAAAGAGGATACTGAAAGAAATATTTTGGATGTGTAGAAAATGCGAAACTATGAGTGATGATCCTGGATTTTCGGTTGACATCGAATACAAAGATGGGGATAGTGTAAAAGTTGAATATAGAGGAGATGGTTATGTAGCAGATGTAGCGGTTTTAAACGGCGGTAAAGTCAGATACATATTTGAAGTTCTTAATACACATAGAACAACGTCAAATTGTAGACCAGAACCTTGGTTTGAAATATTAGCAGATGATATAGTAAATTCAGACAGATATTGTAAAGAGCCAGAATTATTTGAATGTCAGCGTAAACATTATTGTATACCATGTACAGATTTGGTAAATAATGAACCATGGCTTGAGAATATTCCTCACTTGCCATATAAAGTTGGAAGTAATGACAATTGGAATCAAAAGGTAAAGTGTTTCAATTGTGAACAAATACGTTATTCTCCAATGTTTCACAGAGGACCGAGAGCATTATGTAAAGAATGTTTTGGATATGATTTCGATAAAATTAAGAATGAACTAAAAGATTTGAAAAAAACAAATACTGATAAAAAGCGAGAAATGTTTCCAGACCAATATTTACCTCGTTTTGCCTTCATTGGTCCTATTGAATGAAGCTCTGAGTTCACTGGCTGAGACTGTTGAACAGCTTGTGTATAAACCTGAGGAATTTCTTCCCTGAATACTCTAAATGTTTCTCTGGATAGCAGTATGTGGTATAGGGGTTTCATTTTTGGCATCTTGTGGGATTGGGGCAAACGATGTGGCCAAT
>Ga0075478_10000906_pt1 | contig 10811 bp, 10 predicted proteins | sample DEB08_DNA_15_FD_71483 | JGI IMG/M metagenome (GOLD analysis project Ga0075478, IMG submission 71483) | Aqueous microbial communities from the Delaware River and Bay under freshwater to marine salinity gradient to study organic matter... | ecosystem: Environmental > Aquatic > Marine > Coastal ...
AGATGATAAATAATAGCAATGGCGCGATTAGGATGAACATTGATGTCATCGAACAATCCGTATCACAGAATGAGGCCATACTCTCTGATGTTACAAATGTTTTTGAAACCCAACTAACAAGTTCACGACACACCGTGAATATGCAAAATGGTTCGTCTTTGATTTTGATAGTTGCACCAAACGCGCTGAACCTGAAGCCCTACCGTGGTGAGCAAGCGCAAAAGCGAATTCAATTCTTTAATAGAAAAATACAAATGACGAGCGGCAAATATATGCTGTCCACATCACGCTGTCGGATATGAATTAGTATTCACATAAGACAACAAAGAATTAGGCGTGTTTGCGATTTGTTCATTTGGCTGAAAAAAAAATCTTTCGAGCTACCTAATCAGAATGGAAATTTCATCAAAATTTGATCACTGGCTCACATCTAGGAATTGGACACTTCACCCGCATCAGCGTGAATTGCTGTCCTATGCAGCACGCCCTGCACAGTTGTTGATTGCACCTACAGGAGCGGGCAAAACACTTAGTGGTTTTTTGCCAACGCTGCTAGAATTAGAGGATGGTACGCATACGGGCCTACACACACTCTATGTGTCACCGCTCAAAGCGCTGGCCGCTGATATTAAGCGAAATTTGCAAACCCCAATTGATGAAATGGATCTGCCCATTCGGGTTGAGGATCGCACAGGCGATACGTCAAACACGCAGAAAAAACGCCAACGCGCCGAACCACCTCATATCCTTTTGACGACGCCCGAAAGCCTTGCGTTGTTAATTTCCTATCCAGACGCACCCAAAATTTTCAGTGGTCTAAAACGGATTGTCATTGACGAAATCCATGCCCTCGCCGAAAGCAAACGCGGTGATCAATTGATGCTGGCGCTGTCGCGTTTGCAATCGTTGTGTCCTGATTTGCGGCGCGTGGGGCTATCCGCGACGGTGGATGATCCAGATGCGATTGCAAAAACCATGGCGGCCCATCCTGATTCCTGCCCCATATTATTTGCAGACCCCGGACCCGCCCCTGATATTCAGATGCTGATCGGCGAAACACCCCCGCCTTGGGCGGGCGCAGGGGCCGCCTATTCCGTGCCCATGGTGCTTGAGCAGATTGAGAAACATAAAACGACCCTGATTTTTCACAACACCCGCGCACAGGCCGAAATATTTTTTCATGCACTTTGGTTAGAAAACGAAGCACGCCTGCCCATTGCCATTCACCATGGATCACTGGACCGAGAACAACGCCAAAAGGTTGAAACCGCAATGACCCAAGGCGCCCTGCGCGCGGTAGTCTGCACAGGCAGTTTGGATTTGGGCATTGATTGGGGCGATGTTGATCTGGTGATACAAATTGGTGCGCCCAAAAATATAAAACGACTGGTCCAACGGATCGGACGCGCCAACCACCAATACAATGCTCCATCCAAGGCAATGATTGTTCCCGCCAACCGATTTGAAATCATTGAATGTCAGGCAGCGTTAGATGCCGTTTTGGCAGGTGAGTTAGATGGTGAAACGCTGCCCGTAGGACCACTTGATGTTTTGTGTCAGCACATCTTGCTTTTATCCTGTGCGGGACCAATTGATCCAATTGCACTGTTCAACGAAGTGCGCCGCGCGGGTGCATATAGCGGGCTAAGCCGTGCTGAATTCGACGATTGCTTGGATTTCTGCGCAACAGGCGGCTATGCCCTGCGCCGCTATGAACAATGGCATCGGTTAAAGGACATGGGAGATGGCACCTATACCCTGCGCGATCCCAGAACCGCATCACGCATTCGCATGAACGCTGGCACCATTCAGGATACAGATACGCTTAAGGTGCGCATGCAACGCAGGCGCGGTGGTGCGCCATTGGGCGAAGTAGAAGAAGCCTTTGCCGCAACACTCACACCCGGTGATACATTCCTAATCGGGGGGCAAGTGGTGCGATTTGAAGGATTGCGCGAATTGGTTGTTGAGGTATCCAAACGCGCCAATAAAGAACCCAAAATCGCAGTGTTTGGTGGCACCAAATTCGCCACATCAACCCAGTTAAGCGAACGCATTTTGCACAAATTTGAAACGGGGGATTTTCGCGGTCTGCCGGATTACACGACCGACTGGTTGGAGTTGCAAAAAACCATGTCCGTGCTGCCACAACGTCAGACATTGTTAATTGAAACATTCCCCCGCCATGATCGCCATCATCTATGTGTTTTTGGATTTGCGGGCCGCAACGCACAACAAACATTGGGGTTGCTGCTGACCAAACGGATGGAGGAAGAGGGGTTGGCACCACTTGGGTTTGTCTCGACGGATTATGCGACACTCATCTGGGGGTTGGACCCTGTGCGCGATCCTGCGACGCTGCTCGACCACCAAAAACTAGAAGGTGGGTTTGAAAATTGGCTTGCGGGAAACGCTGTGATGAAACGTAGTTTTCGCGCCGTTGCAACCATTGCGGGACTGATCGAACGCAATTTGCCAGGGCAGCGCAAATCAGGGCGTCAGGCGACATTTTCATCGGACATCTTGTATGACACCTTACTGAAATATGACCCAGATCACCTGCTGATGCGGATTGCCCAGATCGAGGCGATGCGCGGTTTAGTGGATTTTGGACGGATCAGGAATATGTTAGATCGCGTCGAAGGCAAAATTGTGCACAAGGCGCTGCCACATCTCTCTCCCTTCTCTGCTCCGCTTTTCCTTGAGGCGGGCCGTATCCCAGTGAAGGGGCAGGCCATCGAACGCCTTGTTGCAAATGAAGCAGCCCAATTGATGGCCGAAGCAGGACTTAAAATCGACGCTTGATACCTCTGATACTTTCTGTGCAACTGAGGGTATGGAAGGGTATCAATTTTCACTTACTGGGGCGACGATGGTGGCACTGCCATCAGGGGCCTTATGGTGGGCGGCACAAAATTTATTGTGCGTCTCGGACCTGCATTTGGGAAAATCTGAACGAATGGCGCGACGCGGGGGCGCCATGTTACCTCCCTATGAAACCACCGACACCATTTTGAGGCTTGAGGCGGATTTACGCGCAACAGGCGCAACAACTGTTGTTTGTTTAGGGGATAGTTTTGATGATCTCGAGGCCGAACGCGGCCTACCTGAAAATGAAAAACTTTGGCTAACCCGACTACAGGCGGGCCGTAGTTGGATTTGGGTTGAGGGCAATCATGATCCGGGGCCTGTTGAAATCGCAGGCAGTCATTTGGCCGAATTGCCCCTGCCCCCAGTTGTTTTCCGACACGAGGCGAAAACAGGGGTCAGTGGCGAAATATCTGGCCACTACCACCCTAAAGCGCGCCTAAACCTGCGCGGCAGTAGTTATGTTCGACCCGCATTTCTAATCGATATCGACCGCGTGATTATGCCCGCCTATGGCACCTATACAGGCGGCCTGCACGCCCATACCGCACCGCTATGCGATCTGATGCGCCCTGATGCGATTGCTGTTATAACCGGTAGCAAAGCACTCGCTATCCCCATGCCACGAGATAAATGAATCCTCATTGTTTGTTCTCTAAGAGGCGAAGAAACTTGAGTAAGCGCAAAGACTTAACGACTGCTCATATGCGGTTTTACGGGGCTAAAGATTTGGTTTGCAAAGACCGCTTCATAATGTCGGATCTCCAGCGCAATGAGGGCTGCGCCTGCCTGGGTAGGAGCAGTGTTGTCGTGGTGCAAAATGCAATTGTGTAGAATAAAAGGCCAAAGTTCAAAGTATTGATAGGGTGAAAGCGCCTGCCAAGGGGGCAGGCAGGCGCTGCTCGACCATGTCTCCGGGGGCAACATAGCTCTTGGGATACCGCGTTATGTAGGAGTGTTTTAGTCCAGTAGGACCAATCAAAAAACAGGACCGCGAAGCGACCCTGTATTTCAGAAATACAAATTGCAAGTTTAATACGGCCTCAATCTTTCAAGCCCACCTCGCACTTTACGCCGTTAGGCCCTCTGGTTCGACCAGTCCGTGTATGCGGCAGCAGGCGGTGACGGTATTGGCAAGAAGGCAAGCAATTGTCATTGGGCCAACGCCCCCTGGAACAGGTGTAACGGCACCCGCAACCTCGGCGCAGGATGCGTAATCCACATCCCCAACGAGGCGTGTTCCACCCTCTGGCTTATCAATGCGGTTGATGCCCACATCGATCACGGTTGCACCCGGTTTAATCCAATCGCCAGGCACCATTTCAGGGCGACCAACGGCCGCCACAACAATATCCGCGCCGCGCACGACCGCCGGCAAATCCTTGGTCCGTGAATGCGCGATTGTGACAGTGCAGCTATCGCCCAACAGCAATTGTGCCATGGGTTTGCCAACGATGTTTGAACGCCCGATTACAACCGCATTCATGCCAGATAGGGACCCATGATAGTCCCTCAACATCATCAAGCACCCAAGCGGCGTACACGGCACCATGGATTTTTGCCCCGTCCCCAAAAGCCCCACGTTTGAAATATGAAATCCATCTACATCCTTTTCAGGGGCGATTGAATTGATCACCAAATCTTCGTTCAGGTGTTTGGGCAAGGGCAGCTGAACCAAAATCCCATGCACATCCTTATCCGCGTTCAAATCCGCGATAAGTTTCAGCAAATCATCCTGCGATGTATCAGCGTCCAATTTGTGTTCATAGGAATTCATGCCCGCTTCGACGGTTTGTTTGCCCTTTGAACGCACGTAAACTTGGCTGGCAGGATCTTCGCCCACCAATACTACGGCCAATCCCGGTGTGATGCCGTTTTCTTCTTTGATACGGGTGACATGTTCTGCAACTTGGCCGCGGACTTTGGCCGCGAATGCCTTGCCATCGATTATCTGTGCGCTCATCGTTTCCTCGCAAATGGCGTTATATTCAGTTCTGAATAAACAAAGGGCGCGAAAACATCGCGCCCCAGTGGTGTCTTAGAAGAGACCCTCAATCAGGCCTTCGTTGTTTAAACAAATGCTTTCTGCTGCAGGTTTGCGTGGCAGACCAGGCATTGTCATAATCTCACCACAGACAACAACAATGAAGCCAGCACCCGCGCTTAGGCGGACTTCACGTACTGGAACACTGTGGTTATCAGGTGCGCCGCGCAGATTTGGATCAGTTGAGAAACTATACTGTGTTTTTGCCATACACACTGGCAAGTTTCCGTATCCCTGTTCTTCCCAAAGGTGCAGTTGATCGCGGATTTTCTTATCCATCAATGCCTCATCTGCGCGGTAGATACGTTTACAGACAGTTTGGATTTTATCCGCCAATGACATGTCATCCGCATAAAGTGGGGAAAAGTTTGCCATATCCGCATCCGCGATTTCCGCAACGCGTGTGGCAAGCTCTTTTGAGCCTTCGGACCCATCCGCCCAATGTTTGGAAACGATCGCCTCTGCACCTTGGCTAGCAACAAATTCTTTGACCGCTTCAACTTCTGCATCTGTGTCTTTGACAAAGTGGTTGATCGCAACAACCACAGGAACACCAAATGATTTTAGGTTTTCGATGTGGCGACCCAGATTTGAACACCCTGCTTTAACCGCATCAACGTTTTCATCACCCAAATCGTTTTTCGCAACACCACCGTTCATTTTCATGGCGCGCACGGTTGCCACCAAAACAACCGCAGATGGGGCAAGTCCCGCCTTACGGCATTTGATGTTCATGAATTTTTCGGCGCCAAGGTCCGCACCAAATCCCGCCTCGGTCACAACATAATCGGCCAATTTCAACGCAGTCTGTGTCGCGATGACAGAGTTACAGCCATGTGCAATATTCGCAAATGGACCACCATGGACGAATGCAGGATTGTTTTCCAATGTCTGCACAAGGTTTGGTTGCATCGCATCCTTCAACAACACAGTCATCGCGCCATCTGCCTTGATATCGCGGCAGAAGACTGGGCTGCGATCACGGCGGTATGCAACAATCATATCACCCAAACGTTTCTGTAGATCGGCCAAATCTGTTGCCAAACAAAGGATCGCCATAACCTCAGAGGCCACGGTGATGTCAAACCCTGCCTCGCGTGGGAAACCGTTTGAAACACCACCCAAAGATGCTGTGATTTGACGCAATGCGCGGTCATTCATATCAACCACACGGCGCCATGTGACGCGGCGCAGGTCGATGTCCAATTCGTTGCCCCAATAAATATGGTTGTCGATCATGGCTGACAACAATGAGTGCGCCGATGTGATCGCATGGAAATCACCTGTGAAATGCAGGTTCATTTCTTCCATTGGAACGATCTGTGCGTAACCACCACCTGCAGCGCCGCCTTTCATCCCAAAGTTTGGACCCAAAGACGCCTCGCGGATACAGATCATCGCGTTTTTACCAATTGCATTTAGGCCATCACCCAAACCCACGGTTGTTGTGGTCTTACCCTCACCCGCTGGTGTCGGGTTAATCGCGGTGACAAGGATCAGCTTGCCATTTTCGCGCCCCTGCAAAGAGTTGATGAACTCTTGACCAACTTTTGCTTTGTCGTGGCCATAGGGCAGTAAATGTTCTGTTGGAATGCCCAGTTTTTCACCAATCTCTTGGATTGGTTTCTTGTTTGCCTCGCGGGCAATTTCAATATCAGATTTGTGGCTCATCGGTGACTCCCTACTCCACGGGTGTGGTTTCTCTCGCGTGGGTATACTGAGTCCTTTCTCGGATGCGACCTGCATTTCCGACATTTTCGAACCAAACTGCGGCGAGATGGCACAGTTTGGTTTCTGATGGGAAACGGATCGACCGCACAATCAACTTTGTGCCAACCAGGCCCGCTGATCAGGAATATGAAGTCGCAATTGATCACCGACACTCAATTGACCCTCTCGCTCGACCCAAGCCGTGACACCTCGCCGTCCCCATGCGGCTGCTTTGAACGCCTCTGCCTCATTGGGGTGATCCACCTTGATTTCAGCTACTGGCAAATGGCAGGGTCGGTTTTGCATATCAATGGTCAGTGTCGTTCCCGCATCATTTTGCAAACGGCTGGATGGGGGAATATGCGAAAAATCTGGTATGCCGCGCAGGACAACACTGGCCCCAAACCATGACGGATCAAGGCGCGCGACACCCATTTCATCCGCGATTGCGGATAACTCTTCTTCACTGACGATAGAGAGTTGGCGCACATTGCGGATTTCTGTGCCACGTTCATATTGTGACGAAACGCGCGAACAGGACGGGCGTGTTAATCCCCCATGCGTTTCCCCAGCGGGTCCTGCAAAATCTAAGGATAGCGATTGTGTTGACTTTGATCGTAAACCTGCATCCCGATCACCCACCTGCCCCAGCCAAAAGATTTCGCCAAAATGGTCGGTTGTTTTTAGTGCTGGCATATCAATCGCTCCATAACGTGTTTTGGGATCTTTTGGCCTGATCGCTGTCATATTGGGGGCCACCCAAATCCCCATGGCTCGCCTCTTTCAGCAGATCACCTGCCGTCGGCAAATCCGCTGGTCGGGTTTGCGACCAAAGGCCCGAGCGCATCAAGGCACGCTAACATTGCGAATAAATTTCAACCACCTTGATCACAATGACGGTATTGGGGATGTGCCCGTCCTTTTCAAATAGCGCACGCAATTTATCATCGGCACTTAGGCGCGCAATACCATTAACCCGAACCGCGAAATTTTCCCCACCGATCAGAAACAACAGCGACACGCGCCCATCCTCAACAATATTGCGCAGACTATCCAAACGATTGTTGCCGCGCCAATCGGGCATTGCCAGTGTGTATTCATCAAGCGCGATGACAGGTGGACCATCATCACCCCGCGGACTGCCATCGGTTCCCGCAGAACCCACCGTAGTCAAAACACAAAAGCGGGAAGCTGATATCCACTGCCAATATTTCGGCGTGATCCGATCTACCACTTTTCTAAGCGAAGCAGGGGCCGCATCCACATAGAGGGCTTCTAGCCCCTCAACCGTTTGTAAATATTCAATCGAATTTAAATCCAGCATCGCGCATCAATTCCTTTGAACGCGTTTCAACCACGTCCTCTAGGTGCGACATGAACGCATTTTTTTCTAATCCCTGTTCAATCGGATCAAGGAATTCGATGACCGCTGTCCCCGGCTTTTTCAAAATACCATAGCGCGGCCAAAATACGCCTACATTGCAGGCCACAGGATAACACCGCTGCCCCAATTCCGTGTATAACACCGCACTGCCCACCTTATAGGGTTTATGATCACCCGGGGCAACGCGTGTTCCTTGGGGGTAAATAACCAACTGTCCCCCTGGGACCTTTCCGCTTTTGACGCCATCCATCATTTGTTTGATCGCTTCTGCACGTTTACCCCGTTCAACGGGGACCGACCCTGTCAATTTCCCAAACCACCCCAAAACAGGCACATGTATGAGCGAAGATTTCATGATATATTTGGGCTGAGGGATTTGTGACGCAATCATCAGAACATCCAGGAAACTTTGATGCTTGGCGGCGACCAAGGCCTCTTCTGTCGGGGGCTTGCCGCGAAATTCGGTTTTCAGGCCAACCATCCAACCTGCGGTCCACATCACCCAGCGGCAATAGGTATGCACGGTTAAATAAACATATTTCTGTTTCCACAGTGCTAAGGGCAGCATGCCAATCCCAATGACCGCCATCATCAGATACATCTGCACAGTAAAGATCAAAGATCGTAGCCATTGAAACATGTTATGTCAGTCCTTTTAAAACGCGGTTCGCCGCATATCGTGTCGCACTAAAGGCGATTGAGGATAAAGTGGGTGGGATCAGTACCAGCCACATCCATTCGACGCCGCTTAACCTCAGACCCGTTAAAATGGCAGCTTGCTCTTCTTCGCCGGGGAAGAGTGCGACAACTCCCGCCCCGATGATCGTGCCCAAAACGGCGCCAATAAATGTGCGAAACGCAAACCGTCGCACAAAGGCCGCCTCGATATAGGCATCTGTTGCCCCGATCAGGCGCAACACCGTGATCACCTGTGCATTGGCGGCCAATGCCGCGCGTGTGGCCAGAATGATCATCGCGCCACTGGTCATTCCAATCAAGCCAATGGCCACCACCCCAAGCACCGAAAGCCAGTTTGCCGCCTGAACCAACGGGCGACGCCAGCGCACATGGTCATCCAACACAGCACTTGGCAATTCCCCCGTTAGACGCAAACGCAGCCCTTGCGGATCGAAACCATCAGGGGTCTGAACAATTTCAATCAAACGCGGCAGGGGCAGTTTATCAAAGGGAACATCAACCCCCAGCCACGGTGTCAGTAAATCAGACTGTTCCTCACTGCTGAGCGCACGAGCAGAGGCAACACCGGGTGTGGCTTCCAAAATCTCAATCGCGCGGGCAACCTGTGCATCCAATTGTTCGACAGGGGCCGAAATGCGCAAAGTTGCGGATTGTTCCAACGCCTCAGACCAGTTCTGGGCCAAGCGATAGGATGCTGAGGATAAAGCCAATGCAAAAACCACCAGAAACGCCATGGCAGCCGCCGTTAAACTGGTCAACGTCGAGGTATATCCACTGGCAGGGACAACGCGATCGCGCTGCAAATCGCCCACAAATAACGCAGCAAGGGCAGAAAAAAGCGCGCTCATAGGTTCGCACCTGCAAGCTGTAGACGTTTATTCGCAATCCGCAGAACCCGTGCCTGAACCTGTGATTTGGCCGATCGAATAAGGCTTAGGTCATGACTGGCGATGACCACGGTTTTCCCCATCCGGTTCAATTCCAACAACAACCGCAACAAACGTTCGGACATTTCCCAATCCACGTTACCCGTCGGTTCATCGGCCAAGACAATATCGGGCGACATGATAATGGCACGCGCAAGGGCCGCACGTTGCCGCTCACCCCCCGATAATTCTGGGGGCATTGCATTTGCCCGGTGGCTAAGCCCGACCCAGGCCAACAATTCTTTCAGGTTGATGGTATCGTCCCAGTTGTTTTGTCCTGAAACAGATAAGGGAAGCGCGATGTTATCCGCAACGCTGAGATGGTCGATAAATTGGCAATCTTGATGCACCACACCAATGCGACGGCGCACCAACGCGATATCATTGCGTTCCATTGTGCGCACGTCTTGACCAAACAATTTCAATGCACCCGATGTGGGTTTCAAAGCGACATAGCACATTTTCAAAAATGTGGTTTTTCCCGCGCCCGAAGGACCCGTTAGAAAATAAAATGCACCTGGTGTGATCGTAAGCGACATATCCGAGAGCAGTTCACCACCCCCGTAGCTATAGGCCACTGCGTCTAATTCTATCACATCCGCCCCACTTTTAACGTCGCTGACCTGTTGTGCCTGAGCACCGCACAGGATGCAATCAGACATTTATTTACCTTTAGCACTTTTCTGATGTAACTGATATTCATAGAATAACAGATAGGCATGCAAGAGAAGAGCTTGATTTAGGGGATGAAATGCGACTGATCTGCCCGAATTGCTCGGCCCAATACGAAGTGCCGGCGGATGTCATTCCTGCCGAGGGGCGAGATGTGCAATGTTCCAACTGTCAGGAAACATGGTTTCAAACCCATCCTGACACAGAACCACAAACAGATGTAGTACAAACCCTAAAGGAGCATTTCGCGCAGACAGAGCCGGAAGCGGCACCAATCCCCCCACAATCCGATGCGATATCAGAACCTGACCCAATTGACGACGAATTTGAACGCGCACTTGATCAAGAGCTGGATACAATTGCAGAGGATGCCTCTGAAATTGCGCCTTCACCTTCGATCATGCATGAGCGCAGCAAACGCGAAATTGATCCCTCTGTCGCGGATATCCTGCGCGAAGAGGCGCAGCGTGAACGCGAACAACGCGCGGCTGAAACATTCGAACATCAG
>Ga0075478_10000910_pt1 | contig 10774 bp, 14 predicted proteins | sample DEB08_DNA_15_FD_71483 | JGI IMG/M metagenome (GOLD analysis project Ga0075478, IMG submission 71483) | Aqueous microbial communities from the Delaware River and Bay under freshwater to marine salinity gradient to study organic matter... | ecosystem: Environmental > Aquatic > Marine > Coastal ...
AACAACGCCACATGCGAACCGGCGCAGAGTTTGCCGCGGGCGATAAAGTCATGGTGATTGACGGGGCGCTGGAGGGGCGTATTGTGGACGTGAAGTCTATTCGAGGATCGAACGCGCGGGTGCTAGCCGATTGGATGCTGGCGGCGCGTGAGATCGAGGTGCCAACCATGATGCTGGAAAAAATCCAATGACAAAACCGAAAACGCAAGCCGGATGCCTACTGGATCGCGCGCGCGAAATCGTAGACGGCGAGCGCCGCAGCGAACACGGTGTGCCAGAGCGCACGTTCGGCGCGATAGCTGCCTACTGGACGATCTATCTTCGCCATCGTGGGCTGCTGACCGAGGCGCAAAGCGTCAAGCCAGAAGACGTGTGCCGGCTGATGGAACTGCTCAAAATTGCCCGCGGCAATGCGGTGGATAATTGTGTTGATGCTGCCGGTTACGCGGCGCTTGCGTGGGAAGTGTCGCAGTGAGCGATTGACACCAAGCGCAAATCATGCAAAGGAAGCATGAGCCGCTAAGTTTGCGACGGTGAATCCGCGACAGATCGCAAGTGCCAACGATTCGAGACGCGCGCCAACCAGAGCCGAAAGGCCGGCAACCTGTGCTTTGCCAGGAGTGCGAAGCTGTGGCTGATCTTGATCTTGGCGCGCAATGGAGGAAACAATGACAACGAAAAAAGAAATTGAATATTTGATCTGTCACGCTCAGGCTGTTGCCAGGAATGGGCATAGGACTTTGCAGCAAGCAAAAAATGATGGGGCATGGCCAGAAAGTGCGCGCCGCGGACTAAACGCTATAGCAAATGCCAATGCGCTATATGCGGCCAAGGCGCGAATGAGTTTGATCGGCCTGCTTGCGGAGCAGTGCGAATAACAATTACGCGCCAGGAAGCCACGCTTGAGGCAACCGGCGAGACTTTCTTTCAGGTAGAAAATGGCAAAGGCGAAAACGAGCAAGATGCCGCCTAAAAAACGGATGGGCCGACCGCCGTTCGAGCCGACCGCGCAGCAGCGCCAAATGGTCGAGCAAATGGTGGCGGTTGGCATCCCGCGGGATGAGATTGCGCTTTGCTTGGATATCACACTGCCAACGCTACGGCGGCACTTTAGGAGCGAGATCGCCACGGCCGCGACCAAGGCGAATGCCCGCGTCGGCGCTAGCCTTTTCAACAAGGCAACCAGCGGCGATACCGGATCCATGATCTGGTGGACCAAGAGCCGCATGGGCTGGAAGGAAAAGCAGGACTTGAACCTTTCCAACGAGGACGGCACGCTCAAGCCGACGCCCGCAGTGGCGCTCGATCTCAGCAAGCTATCAACCGAGACGATCCGCGAACTGCTCAATGCTATGCAGCCCAAGGATGGCGAATAGGTGCTGTTAAGCGCCGCTGCAAACCGCGTTGCATCGGATTGGTTATCACTAGAGAAGGAACTGTGCCGCCGCTCGCTGGCCGACTTTGTGCGACGCGCATGGCATGTGCTGGAGCCATCGCAGCCTTACGTTCACGGCGAGCATATCAACGCCATGTGCCGGCATCTGGAAGCGGTCACAGCTGGCAAGATCAGCCGGTTGTTAATCAACATTCCGCCCGGCACGATGAAGTCCATGCTGGTCGGCGTGTTCTGGCCGGCGTGGCAATGGGGGCCGCAAGGGCTGGCCTCCAATCGCATCATCGGCGCATCGCACGAAATGGGCTTGGCCGTGCGCGATGCCCGACGGATGCGGGCGCTAGTCACAAGCGACTGGTTCCAGGCGCGATGGCCGATGACAATGGTCAGCGACCAGAACCAGAAGACCTATTTTGAGAATGACGCGACCGGCTGGCGGCAAGCCAATGCCGTCGCCTCGATGACCGGCCGTCGCGGTGACGTGGTGATCTGGGACGATCCGCACAGCGTAGAGGCTGCGCTATCGCCTGCTCATCGCGAGACAGCGCTGCGGGTGTTCCAGGAGACGCTGCCAACGCGCCTCAATAACCCTGATAGGTCGGCTATCGTCATCGTCATGCAGCGCCTGCATGAGGGCGACGTGTCGGGGCTGATCCTCGAAAACGATTATGGTTATGAGCATCTGTGCCTACCGATGGAGTTTGATCCGGCTAGGCGTTGCCAGACCAGCATCGGCTTTACGGACTGGCGCGAAACGGAAGGCGAGTTGCTATTTCCCGAGCGCTTCCCCGCTGAGGTGGTCGAACGCGACCGCACCATCATGGGACCATATGCGTTCGCCGGTCAGATGCAGCAGACGCCTCTACCGCGAGGCGGTGGTTTCTTTGAGTGGGAAAGGCTGGAGGTTCGGCAGGCACCCAACCGGATCGACCGACTGACCCGCTATTGGGACAAGGCCGGCACCAAAGGCGGCGGAGCTTATACAGCAGGCGTCAAGATGGGCGTGCTGCCCAACGGTGACTTTATTGTGCTCGACGTGGTGCGCGGCCAGTGGGCCGCTGCCGAGCGTGAGCGCGTTATTCGCCAGACGGCGGAAATGGATGGCATCGAGTGCCGCGTTGCCGTCGAGCAGGAGCCCGGCAGCGGCGGCAAAGAATCAGCGGAAGGCACGATCCGCAACCTGGCCGGCTATTCGGTCGAGGCTGACCGCGCGACCGGCGCCAAGGAACTGAGAGCCGAGCCTTACGCGGCACAGGTAGCAGCCGGCAACGTCAAGCTGGCGAAAGGCGATTGGAATCAGATGTTCATAGATGAACATAAATCTTTCCCGGTCGGAAAATATAAAGACCAGATCGACGCCGCCAGCGGCGCCTTCGCGCGTCTTGCCATCAACCGCCAACCGCGTGTGCGGGTGCTTTGATGGGTTGGCGGGATTGGTTTGCGCGGGCCGAGGCCAAAGCGTCGAAGGTCGGTGCGCTGCTAGTCACGTCACCAGGGCAACCGGCGTGGAGCAATCGCGACTATGCAGCGTTTGCCGACGAGGGCTACCGGCGCAACGTCATCGCTTACCAGTGCGTGAGGCGGATTGCCGAAAGCGTGGCAAGCGTGCAATGGACGGCATGGCGGGGCGAAACGGAATTGAGCGAAAGCCCGTTTCTCGACTTGCTGGCCAAGCCTAATCCCGGCCAAAGCGGCGACGAATATGTCATAGCGACCATCAGTTATCTGATGATAGCAGGCAACCGCTATGATGAGCGGATCATGGTCGGCAGTCAGCCGCGCGAACTTTATACGCTGCGGCCGGATCGCATGAAGGTGATTCCCGGCAATGACGGCTACCCGCTGGCCTATGTCTACGCCATCGGCGGGCAGACCCGGCGCTGGGATGTGGACCCCGGCACGATGGAGGCCGACGTTCGGCACGACAAGTTATTTAACCCGCTTGATGATTGGTATGGCATGAGCCCTATTGAGGCGGGCGCATACAGCATCGACACGCACAACGATAACCTGGCCATGGGTAAGGCGTTGTTGCAAAACGGCGCCAGACCGGGCGGCGCGCTCCAGACCGAGGACGATTTGACCGCCGAGCAATTCAACCGGCTTAAAGCGCAGGTTGAGACGCAATTTTCAGGCGCGGCCAATGCTGGCCGGCCGATGCTGCTGGAAAGCGGCATGAAGTGGCAACCGATGGCTTTTAGCCCGTCCGACATGGACGCTCTGGAAAGCCGCTATGCCAGCGCCCGCGATATCTGCCTGGCGTTCGGCGTGCCGCCGCTGCTGATGGGCGTGAAGGGCGACAACACCTTCGCCAACTATGCCGAGGCGCGGCTGGCCTTCTGGGAGGACACGGTCATCCCGCTGGTGGATCGCCTTGCGAATGATTGGTCAATGTGGCTCGGGCCGTACTTTGGTGACCAAATCATCAAGGCCGACCTCGATCAGATCCCTGCCATTGCCGACAAGCGCAAAACGCTTTGGGATATGGCCGACAAGGCCACCGACCTGACCATCAACGAGCGGCGCGAACTCAAGGGCTATAAGCCGCTGCCGGAAGGCGACGTGTTGCTGGTTAGTGCCGGCCAGATTGGCCTTGCAGATGCGCTCTCAATGGACGACGGCTTGCCGGCCGACATGACCGCAGATGACATAAAGGCGATGGCCTATGGCGAGCCGCGGGAGACGAAGGGCGAATGAGAACGCTTCTTGGTTTGGACCGTCAAAAGATTGCCTATCAACAGAGACGGTTGCAGCGGTCAATTTCGATACAATATCAGCGCCCGCTAGCGATTGAGATACACCGCGCGACAATGGAAATGATCAATGGGTTGCGTTCGACCGGCTCGGTGCCGTATCTGCCGGCCGATCACGAGGCGCGGGTTGCGGCAATCTTTGCCGACCTAGCTAGCACGACCGTCACGATCTTTGGCGAGCGTATCCTAAACGATGGCAAGGCGCGCGGGCTGCACCAGTTGGAACGCAAAGGCTTTGCCGAATTGTTCCAGCGGCTGGCGCTGGGATATATCCGCGCCGAGGCGATCCGAAAGAAAATCACGGACATTGCCGAGACGACGCGGCAACGGATCATCACGCGCCTGACGCGCGGCCAGGAAGACGGGCAGTCGCTTGATGAAATCGCTCAGGCGCTGGAGGCTACCAGCCCGCGTATATCGCGAGTGCGTGGCGCGCTCATTGCCAGAACCGAGACGCACGGCGCAGCGAACCACGGCACGCATGAAGCCGCGAAGGCCACCGGCCTGACGCTGCAAAAGGAATGGGTCAGCGTTGCCGACACCCGCGTTCGTGACTTCAACGAACCAATCGCCGAGTTCGATCATCGCCGCATGGACGGCGTGACGGTCGCCATGGATGCGTTCTTTAACGTGCCGCAGATCAACGGTGGCAGCAACGCCATTATGTTTCCCGGCGATCCAAACGGCCATCCTGGCAACATCATCAATTGCCGCTGTCAGGCGGTGCATGTCATCCCTGGCATAGAATAGGGGTAAGTAAGTGCAATACAAAAACGCGGCCTTCGACTTGAAGGAACTTAACCAGACCGGCGGCTTTGAAGGCTATGCCAGCGTCTTTCACAACGTCGATGGCGGCATGGACGTGATGCGTCCAGGCGCATTTACAAAGACGCTCAAGGGCGAGCGGCGCGTTAAAATGCTATGGCAGCATGATCCGCACCAAGTTATCGGCGTCTGGGATGAGATGGCCGAGGATGAGCGGGGCCTTTACGTGAAGGGCCGGCTGCTGCTGGACGTGCAGAAAGGCATGGAGGCTTATGCGCTGCTAAAAAACGGCGCGCTCGACGGCATGAGCATTGGCTATCGTACCATTGCTGCCAGCGACGAAGCCGATGGCCGCGTGCGGGCGCTGGAAGAGGTGGAGTTATTTGAAATCAGTTTGGTCACGTTTCCCATGAATGAGCGGGCAACGGTGACGGGCGTTAAGTCCATCAAGACCATCAGAGAATTTGAGAAAGCCTTGCGGGACGCGGGCTTTTCTCAGCGCGAAGCTAAGGCGGTTGCTGCCGAGGGCTTCAAAGGCTTTGCGGCGCATCGGGACGATGTAGCGGTGGATGAGCCAGACGCGGAGGCGCTGAAAGGCGTTTTTGCATCACTCAATCGGCTACAGGAGAATTTACGAAATGCCGGACATTGAATTGAAAAACGTTGTAAAGGCGGTTGATGATATCAACACTGCCTTTGAGGCGATGAAGGCCGCAAACGAAGAGCGGCTGGCGGAGATCGAAAAGAAGGGCGAAAGCGATCCGCTCTTGGCCGACAAGATCAGCCGCATGGAGGCCGACCTGGCCAAGGCGAGCGAGATTGCCGACGCAGCGGCGCTGGCCGTTAAGCGTCAGTCCCGCGTTGTGACCGACGCCAAAGGCGAGGCAATCGACCTCGACCAAAAGGCGCTTGACTGGGCGCGCATGAACGCCAAGCGTCACGGCTCGGACATCCGCGAATATACCGCGGCCGATCTGGATCAGTACAAGGCCGCGTTCGACCGCTACTTGCGCAAGGATGACCGCGTGCTTTCGGCTGATGAAGCCAAGGCGCTCTCGGTCGGCAGCGATCCAGACGGCGGCTATTTGGTGCATCCCGATATGTCGGGCCGCATCACCGCACGCATCTACGAAACCAGCCCGGTTCGCGCCTATGCGAGCGTGCAGGTGATCTCGACCGATGCCCTGGAAGGCGTCATTGACAACGACGAGATCTCCAGCGGCTGGGTCAATGAAACTGAGGCGCGTGCGGTAACGGACACGCCGGAAGTTGGCACCTGGCGCATCCCGGTGCATGAGATGTATGCCAAGCCGCAAGCTACGCAGAAGCTGCTGGACGATGCGTCCATTAACATCGAGCAGTGGTTGTCGGGCAAGGTGGCCGATCACTTTTCTCGCAAGGAGAATACGGCATTCGTGACCGGCTCCGGGGTTGGTCAGCCGCGTGGGTTCATGACCTATGACGACTGGACGACTGCCGGCACCTTCGAGCATGGCAAAATTGAGCAGTTCGATACGGGCGTTTCGGGTGACTTTGCAGCCGCTCCGAATGGCCTGGATACGCTTATCACGGCGCTTTACGCGCTCAAGATGCAGTACCGCCAGAACGCCACTTGGTTCATGAACCGCTCGACGCTTGGCGCTGCGCGCCTGGAGAAGGACAGCAACGGTGCTTACGTCTGGGCGCCCGGTGCTGTTGGTCAGCCGTCAACCTTCTTTGGTTATCCGGTGGCCGATTTCGAGGACATGGCCGACATTGCCGCCTCCTCGTTGTCTATTGCCGTTGGTGATCTGCGCGCGGCCTATCAGATCGTTGATCGTGTAGGTATCCGCACGCTGCGCGATCCGTACTCGAACAAGCCTTATGTCCAGTTCTACACGACCAAGCGTGTTGGCGGTGACGTGGTGAACTTCGAAGCGCTCAAGATCATCAAGTTTATCAACTAATAGCCTGACGGCAGAAAGGACAACGAACATGGCATATCGTGATATGCACAACAATGTCGATATCATCCGGGTAATCCCCCCGGTTGCTGTCGGCACAACCGGCACCGGCCAGACCGGCAGCGTTATCGACACGCGAGGCTATGACAGCGTCGAGTTCGACATTGCCTATGGCGCCATCACGGCAACCGGCGCGGTGTTTTCTGTGACGGTTCTGGAAGGCGATGCCACTGGCTCGCTGACCAGCGTTGCGGACGCGGATCTGCTTGGGACAGAGGCGGCGGCTGGCCTTGCCGCCGCTGCTCGCGTCGATAACTCGACCGAGAACGTGACCAAGCGCATCGGCTACCGCGGCGGAAGCCGCTATGTGCGGGTGGACGTATCGTCCACTGCGACCGCTGGCACCCCGGTTGCGGTAAACGCGATCTTGGGCCGTCCGCATCGCGCGGCAGTCGCCACCTAAGCGGTGGGAGAGGTGGGGGGACTTCAAGTCCCCCTACCCTTTCTGCTGGGACATAGCAACGAGCCGGTGCCGCCGGCTGGTTAGTGTGCCCCTCCGATCAATAGGTGAATTGATGCCCCTCAACGATGGCGAACGCCAAGTTTTTCCAACCCTGGACGGTATCCGCCAGGACCATGTCGCCCGCTATCAGTGGGCCGATCAGCATATAGGCCAGCAGGCGCGGGTGATCGACCTGGGCTGCGGGATCGGGTACGGTAGCAACCTGCTTGCCCGCAATGCCCGCCGCGTGCTTGGCGTTGATCGTGACCCTGAAACGGTCGCCTATGCCAAGCAGCACTATGGCGGCGCGGAATACGTCGCCGCTGACGTAATAAACTCCAGCTATGACGGCGATTTTGACGTTGCTGTTGCATTCGAGATGATCGAGCATCTGGCTGATCCACTGCCGGTGCTTAAGGCCATCCCGGCCAAGACGTTGCTTTGCAGCGTGCCAAACGAGACGCACTTTCCGTTCAAGAACTATCGTTTCCACCATCGGCACTACACCGAGCAGGAGTTCCGCGATCTGCTGACTGAAGCTGGCTGGCAGGTGCTGGAAATGAAGCATCAAGTTGGGCCGGAAAGCCCGGTAAGTAATGAGCCGGGTCGCACGTTGGTTGCCCGATGCGAACGGGCCGCGTCTGGACCGGGGGCAGCGTTGGAGGGCAAGCATCTCGCTATTTGCGCGCTGGGGCCAAGCCTGAACACGTTTGTTGATATCACTAAAGTTCTGGGTGGCGCAGTTGGCTATTGCGATGAGGTGTGGGCGATCAACGCCGCTGCTGGTTCGGTGGTTTCTGATCGCATGGTGCATATGGACGACCTGCGGGTGCAGGAAGCCAGGGCCGCAGCCAGGCCGCAAAGCAACATCGCGCACATGCTGCGCTTTATGCAGACGTATCCTGGGCCGATCATCACCAGCCATGTTGATGATGACTTGTTGACCCGTTACCCAACGCTGACAACGTTTCCGTTGCAAGACGTAGTGAATGACCTGAACCTGCCCTACTTCAACAATACGGCGGCGCACGCGGTCGCGCTGGCGATCCACTACAAGGTAAAGCGCATTAGCCTTTTCGGCGCCGATTATTCCTATGAGCATTCGCACTATGCCGAGCGCGGGCGCGGGTGCGTAGAATACTGGCTCGGTGCTGCAAGTCAGCGGGGCATTAAAGTCACGTTGCCAAGCAGCACGGCAATGATGGATGCCCTAGAGCCGTTGCAGAACAAGATTTATGGCTATGACGGTTACGACTTGAGCCTGGAAGAAGACGGCAAGACGATCCGCATGGAGCCGCGAACAGAACTGCCCAGCGTCGAGGAAATCGAGCGGCGCTACGATCACACGCGACCGACTAACGAACTGGTGCGGCGGGAGACTGGCAAATGAGGGCCGAGGTGATAGCGCCTAACGGCTTCCGCTGCGCGCCAAAAGGCCATACGATTGTGACGTTCAAGCTAGGCGCAATCATCGAGGGCAATGCGGCAATTTGGGCAGTTGATGCCGGCGCAGCCGTTTGGTTGCCAGCAGAGAATGACCGAGAAATCAAAGTGGTGACAGCGCCAGAGCGCAAGCGGCGAGGTCGGAGGGCAAAGCGTGAGCAATAAGGCAGGCATCCCGCGCCCCAAAGTGCAGGGCTTCGCCTTGGTGCGTGACAAATATGGGACGATTAAGGCCGACGGTGATCCTAACCGTTGGCCGGATGAAGTGAAAGCCAGCCTGACCGACGAGGAAAGGCAATATCTAGGAGTGAAAAGCGATGGCTGATTTACGGCAGAGCCTGGCAGAACTGGAAACGGTTGAAACCAAGTTGACCAAAGCGCAAGCGCAAGTCGCGCGCCTATCTCGGCGCAAGGGCGAAATCATGCAAGAGATCGCGGCCGAGAAGGCCGCGCTGGCTGACGCCTCCGCAAAGGCCGATGCAATCCTGGCGAAAGGGTAAGGACTATGGCGATTCTTGAAACTCCAACTCGCAATGCCGCCGCTGATGCAGTGGTTGATCTGGTCGATGCCGGCGCGACGGCAGGCAACGGAACGCTAGTGTTCCAGACCGCGACCGATGCGGCGGTGGCAACGCTAACATTCTCGGCCACGGCGTTCGGCGCGGCCACGGGCGGCGTTGCCACCGCGGCCAGCATCACCAGCGATACAAACGCGACTGGTGGCACTGCTGCCCAAGCATCTATTTTCGACAGCGACTCGACGAAAATTCTTGAGGCGACTGTTGGGACGACCGGCGCAGAAATCAATCTCAGCAGCACGACCATCGGCGCGGGCGACACGGTCAGCGTGTCGTCGCTTACCGTGACCATGCCGGCTAGCTAGCGTCATGGCGGCTGTCACTTACGCTAACCGTGCCCGTATGACCACCGCAACATCCGGCACGGGCACGATCACCTTGGGGTCGGCCCTGGCCGGGTACCAGACGTTCGTTGCTGCCGGCGTCAGCGATGGCGACGTGGTCAGATACACCATTGAGGATGGCACAGCCTGGGAAATTGGCACCGGCACCTATACGGCATCCGGCACGACGCTTACGCGCACGCTTTCGGAGAGTTCGACCGGGTCGCTGCTCAGCCTAAGCGGCAGCGCCACGGTCTTTGTCACGGCGGCGGCTGAGGATCTGATTGTAGCTGATGCGGCGGTGTTCACCGGCAGCATTCAGGAGGCCGTCTATAATCTCACTGGGACGGCGCTCGATCCCGCAAACGGCACGATCCAAACAAAGACGCTCGCGGCCAACACGACGCTTACTGATAGCCTCTCTGCGGGCGAGGCGATGACGCTGATGATCGACGATGGGTCAGCCTATACGGTGACATGGCCGACTATAACATGGGTGAATAACGCCGGTGCTGCACCCACCCTCGCAACGTCTGGGTACACTGTAGTCGCCATGTGGAAAGTGGGTTCGACGCTTTACGGCGCGCTCGTCGGGGATGGTACGTGATGCTAACCAAGAAGGTTATGGGTGCCGGTGGGGTTGGCGCAGAGTCAGATGACTACTGGGTAGTAGAGGTGTCTGATGTTAGGCGTTTGGGCGATGTTTTAGTAAACTCTTCTAATGATGTAATTGCCGCCTTTGAAGATGCACAAGCCGTTGCTGTAGTATCTCTTGATAAAGAGGGAGTTGAAAACTGGCAAAAGAAGTATGCCTATTCAACATACGATTCAGCCGGTTTTAAGTGGATTGGTGTAGATTCATCAGACAACATTTATATTAGCACGCCGTATAATTTAGGGCTGGGAGCATTCACAGATGTTGCTCTCCTCAAAACATCAGCAAGCACACAAGCAGTTTTAGCGCAGGCAGGCATCTCCTCTTCCTCTTTTGATGTTCCTTATAAAGTGTCTGTTGATTCTTCTAATAATATATATCAGGCAATAACCTACAATGATGGAACTGTTGCCACAGCC
>Ga0075478_10000912_pt1 | contig 10758 bp, 2 predicted proteins | sample DEB08_DNA_15_FD_71483 | JGI IMG/M metagenome (GOLD analysis project Ga0075478, IMG submission 71483) | Aqueous microbial communities from the Delaware River and Bay under freshwater to marine salinity gradient to study organic matter... | ecosystem: Environmental > Aquatic > Marine > Coastal ...
CGGGCGCCAAACTAGAACGCTGTTGTGGGATGGCCACGGGGGGCATCTCGGCGGCAGCCGCTTCAGAGACGGGGCTGATGTCCACCTCAGACTCGCCCGCCGCGGAAATCGCGCCATAAAGGAACGGCCTGCGTACCGAAGGCATAAGATAACCGTCCACGATTAAAGCCTGTACAAGAGCGCCGCCTATGCGTTGTTTCTCATCTTCGGTTTTCCCTTTGCGGAGCAACTTCGCCATAAACTGCGGATCTTCCATGGCTTTTTTCAAGATGTCCATCTTGAGAACCGCCGGGGCTTTCTCGAAAAGGTCCTTATAAGATTCCCGGAATACCTTGGCGCCCCGGCCGGAGGCGATCAGGGTACCGGTTCCCCCTTCCCCCGGCATCAATTTTTGAAGCCGGGCACCGGCACTAGAACCAAGAACGCTCAGGATGAGATCGGCGCCTGCGCCCATCTTTCCTATTAGATCTTTTACGTCGCCTGCGCGCCCCGTAAAGATTGTCTCGTTGAGCTCGACAGCGCGGCCTAGGAAGCTCTCGATGTTAGTTTTTTCGCTTTCGGTAAACACGCCTTTCTCTACAAGCCAATCGGCCAAACGCTTACGGCCTTCCGCGTATTGCATAGGGGCGAACAGCTTCCGGTACGCATTCAGGGGATCAAAGTCTTTTTCATTTGCCCCCGCATTTAGCAAGACGGCGTCGATTACAGAAGTCTTGAATCCGGCTATGGCGTCGGCTTTTGTGTAAGTTTCACCGTTTATCTTGCTCCGCCACTTATCCGGGGCGTCCTCTATAACCTTCCAGTAACCTTCCAATCTCTGGAGAGGGTTTGTTCGGCTTGTTATGGCCGATGAAATAACGCTAACCGGGGACTCATTTTTTTCGGGAAGGAGTTGATAAAATGAAAAAGCATCCTTGCGGGCTTTCATTTCGTCCTTCACCTGTTTTTCTGTTTTAGATAGCAATGCCAACGCGGACTCATCTCCTGCCGCCAACCTCGCAAGATCATCCCTCAGATTGGGGAACGCCGCCAAGATTTCTTTGTTGGCGTCTTTGTTCATCCACGTCGTAATTGCTTTGCGGCTTATGCCCCCAACCGAACTTGGATCTTCGGGAGCCACGGCCATTGCCTCGGCGCGGATCTGACGCAGTACGTTCTCCAGAGTCCCGCGGGCCGTGATCGAATCTTGAAGGGATTCCTCCACATTGTCGTAAAGCGTCCCCCCGGGCTTGACCTCCAATATGCGTCGTGCGTTCTCACCTTCCCCGATTTCCCGCTCCACAAATTTGTAGCCCGGAAGTTCCTTTAACTCGTCGCCGTTTGCGGCAAGCCATTGACGCGCCTTCGTCAGGTCAACCGTTTTGCTTTCCGGATCTATAACGGTTTTCAAGTAATCATCGGAGAGCTGACGACCGCGTTCGGGGACGCCCGTGAACATCGTAGTAAGGTATTGAGAGGCGTTAAATTTCCCAATGTCGGAAATTTGCCGGGATCGAAGGGAGCCAGCAGAAAAAATTTTCCCGCCGAGCCCGCTTGGGTCAACGGCAAGACCTCGGTCTCGACCGCGTTTTACGATATCGCCAGCAAAGCTCCTGCTATAAACATCTTCGTGAGCTTTGGTGTAAGCGCGGGCCATGTCTAGCTCAAAACTCGTCCCCTCGGGGAGAGATTTGATGTCGGCATCCGCGGCCGCTGCGAATTTAGTGGCTAAACGCTTTACATTTGGATCTTTTGTCGCGGCGGCTAAATCAAGCGCGGTGCTCCTGATTTTGTCCAGACTTTTGACAGTTATGCCGTCGGCCGTCTCGGCGCCCGCGGCGTCTTGGGCTTGGTTGCGCAAAGAAACAAGTTCGTCCCTTTTGGCCCGGAGAAGACGGGACAAATCAGTCGGCCTGTCAGCCCGAGGTTCTGACCGCCGGATAAGGCCGGAAAGCCGCTTGAGGCTCTCCGGTGATCCATCGTCTAAGGCATACTGTTTAACATAAAAGTCAAACTGGTCAGCCGCCGCCGTTCCGCGGGCGCTTTCATAAAGTTTGTTAAAAGTCGAAGAAGACGGGTTTGTGAGATTGTTGTTGCCGAAAGGAACCTTCAGCGCATTAGCGCGATCTCTGGCGTAATCAACTAAGTCCTTCAACTCCGCAAGCGCGGACCTGTTCGAGAATTGAAGATCAGGGTCGAGAGCTTCATCCCATACGGAAACCACGTTCGGACGAGTCACCGCGTTCCCGTAAGGATCTTTAAAGCTAGAGACGACAAGGTTATCCGGGACAGCGTCATACAGGTATCTGCGTTTGGCAGATGACCGTAGGTAATCTTCGTTGATTATCTTGGAAATTTTCTCTCCCAAGACTGTCATCTGAGTCCCGTCAAGATCGTCTAGACTTTTCTTCCCCGTCACACGAAGGAAAGCGTCTGTTACTCGTTCAATTTTCTGGTCAAGAAGAGTCTGAAGCCCGGTCTCAAAAGCATCCCGAGATGCTGCGGCAACCTGAGATACCACCTCCGGATTTCCGGTTGCGTACAGTCCCCGCAAATACAAGCGGATACCCTCAGAAATTTTTATATTCTCGGAGCTGCCAGCGCGCAACCCTCCGGTGCTATCTGCGACAGCCTTGGAGAGAGCCAACATGGCTGGGCTACGAGATTTGGCTGCGGTTCCGAAATTGATGTCGACCCCCGGGTTGGCTCTTGCATAAGCCTCTATGGCCTCATCTAGTTCTCCGGACTCGATGGCTTTTAAGATCTTGTCTGGATCTTCACCGTACCTTGTTACAAAGTCCCAGATGAAGTTCCCTACCTCTTCTTCGTTTTCTGAACGCCATGCTTGGAAAGCGCTAGTTATCGCGGGGCGTATCCCGCCTAGTTCTTTCCGCTTGCGGTTAGCATCCCGTCCGGCTTGAATGATTGGCTTTAAACGGCGACCAAAAGTATCCAAGAAGACGCCCCCGACAATACCGCCGCCCATCTCCGCGGCGATTTGCATTCCGGTAGAAGCCCCCTCTTCTTTTGCCGCTTCTCCCGCGAGTGCTCCGGATGTAATGGCCCCGGCCTCAGAAACGAGAGGACCAAAAGCCAGCGTTTCTTCGCGCATACGTTTAACTAGTTCTTCGGCGCTCTTGGTAATTTTCAGGGATCTTGTCTCAGCGACGGGCCTCCGGCCGGGCGCCACAAAATAACGCTGGCGCTTGAAGGCCTCAAGACCGCCCAGCAAAGAGGGGTCTTTACGACCAAAAGCGGTCTTAGAAAGTTCTCTAGGCGTTGTTGATTCTGCCAACGCTTTATAACCAAGGTTCACCCCCTTCCGGGAGGCCCCCAACGGGGCAAACACGAGGGGGGCGTCCTCAGCGACACGTTCAACGACGTTGTAATAAAAGTCTGTCCCGGGAACCAAAAGGCTTCTCTCGCCCATGGCATAATCTGTAAGCTGGTCAGTTGTTCCAGACCCCGCGATGACAGCAGCGGTGCCCCCGGCCACAGGCCCTACAATACGAACGGCAGCTTGGACAGGCGTTACAGGCACCGCTGTTCCGGGAAAAGCTTGCAGAGCCGCGTTTGTCGCCTTGGCGCCGCCTAGGAAAAGAGCGAGGTTGCCAGTTCCTTTAGTTACTCCGCGGAGCGCGGCCTCCAAGAGTTTTTCCTCCCCGCTGACCACGGAGCGTCCTTCTTTGTCGAACGCAAAGAGCTTGATGATACCTTCTTGAATTTTAGCCGGATCTACCGGGTCTTCTCCTTCAGTATCCATACCGGCCAAGACACGAGTTATTTGTGCCGGGGACATATTCGGGAAGAGACCCGGGTGCTTATAGATTTCGGCCGTCCCATCAAGCATCTTACCGAAAGAAGCGTAGTTCTCGTTCCCGGGTTTGTCCTGAGCAAGTTCCTGCGCAATACTGATTGCAAGCCCCTCTCGAACACTACCGTATCCGGGATCCTTACCGCTTTTAAGACCTGAGTCCAAAGCATTAAGAATGGCATCGAACTCAGGCCGCTCATATGAGACAATAGGATACAGCTCGTTTTCAGCCATAATTATTTGTTCCCCGCCGCCTCTTTGCGTTTTTGCAGCCTATCTTGAATAATTTCAGCACCCAAGCCCGATCCTCCCGGCGGTTCTTTGGCCTTGTAGTACGCATCTGCTATCACCCTGTAACTATTTCTAAGGCTTAACAACTGCTGGGCTTTTCCAACTTCTTTTGTGTAGGCTTTACTGTCCAAGGGTAGTTCAGCTAAAGCATATGCAGTTTTTTGCAGGGCCAGTTCCGCAGACCTAATGGTCGCCTCTGTCTGCGCGATTGCTTTATCCAAAGACGTAAGCAGAGACGATGGCGCTGGAATTGTCTGCTCCAGCTTTTTCTGGGAGAACACCGAATCACGGAGATCCGCGTTAGCCACAAAGAACTTTGTGAAATTGTCGTTTAGGGTCTTTACGGCAGCGACCGCTTTCTGCGTTTCTGGGTAAGGAGTACCGCCGACAACACCCACAATGGTGTTTGCAATATCTTTGACAGCGGAAGCGCTGCCAAAAGCTTTCTGGACGTCTGTATTCTCGCCCAAGAGGTTTACCGGCGCGTCAATGTTCAGCCCGATCTTACCCAAGATGTCTTTTACAACAGGGTTCTGCACCGAAGCGCCCGGGGCAGCCTCCGGAGCGCCCGGGGCAGGAGCGCCCGGAGCAGCCGGAGCAGGAGCGCCCTGAGCAGCCGCCGGAACAACCGGCACAGGAAGTCCGGCTGCGCGTCTAGCGTCAATAGCCGCTTGGACTTCCGGGGAAAGGGTTTTCTGTGTGACCCTAGTCACCATACGCTTTGCCTGCTCATCAAAGTAACGCTCGGTTTGCGACTGAAGGTAATTTGTTATTGTCGCGTTTATCTCTGCGGTTTTGTTTTCATCTGTACGGCCAGCGCCGTAATCCTTCATGAGATCAGCGTTGCCGAAAAGCCTAATCGCATCCGACGTGACCCCGGTAGACCCTTTCGGGGCCGGTTCCGTACCCGCCCCGTATATCCGGGCCCCCGGCGTACTATTCGCGAAGTTTTGAGCTTTATTAAACTCAGTCAGATTATTCATGTTGAAGTTGTAGAGGACATTTCCGTCCGGGCCCACAACGCGGCCGGGCTTTACCTCTCGCGCGGCGGCGGCCTTCGGTATAGCGCTGATCTCAACATTACCTTCGCCATAATCATTAATGAGGTTCTGTCGTTGCCGCCTTGTGAGAGGGGTGTCCATAACATTTATTAGACGCCGAACGCCTTCTTCATCTTCGGAGTAAATTTTCACTCGAAGCGGGGTTCCGACGTCTTTCGTCGCAGCCGCCTCTTCAGCGGCATAAAGGCTACCGGCCTGCTGCAACGCAGCAATATCCATGGCCCGCGCTTCCTTGGCTTGGGCTTGCTTGTACTTCTGTAGTTCGCCCGCGCGAGCGCCGATATTGCCGAGAACAGGCGTAAAGGCCGCCGCGAGCTGCTCGGCGGGGCTTCCCTTGGGCTTACCGGCCCCTCCCGCGAAACTTAACGCGCCCTGAGCAATATCAAAGAGCATCTGGGCTTGGGTCATGTTGCGCTGCTCTTCCAGAGCTTTTTCCTGCTCGCCCGCCCCCATGATGGTGCGGTAAACATCGCGCTGCTGCTGGTAAATTTCTCCCAACCGGCCTCCGGGCATGGCGACACGGTTCGCATTTTGTGGTGCAAAGTACTGAACCGCGCCGCCTTGGTTAAAATTTACGGGGGGCGCCTCCTCAGCGCCCATATTGACCGTTGACATAATACCGCCAGCCATGTCGCCTGTGACCGGTGCCGTCATTTCTTCCGAAGCGAGGCTACCGATACCCTGATCGACACCCGCCATCATAATGACCGGCTGCGCCAGAGTCAGAACCGACTCAGGGGTCTTGTCAGCGTCTTCTTTGCCAACAATCGAGGCCAATTCTGCGTAACGAACAGAAAGGGGCGCATCATTCTCTCGGATGCCGTTGATAACTTCCTCGTAGTTCTGGGCGTTATCCAGATTCTGCATCTTGCCGGAGACATCCATTAGCATGGCTTCAACGGCCGCCGGGTCGATGCCCTGCTGCATCGCCATCTGCTGCGCCTGCTCAAACGGGATTGCCGCCATTTGTTCCGGGCTTGGAGCCGCGGGCATCGGAGCGCCAGCCATCCCCATTGGTCCGGGGGCCGCGGGCATCGGAGCGGGCATCGCCATACCACCGTCCTGATACCGCTGGATAAAAGCCTCTTCTGACGAGAACCGGCCACTGGGGTTAGGCGCAAGCTCCCTAATCTCAGCGTCTGTAAAACCCTTGTCGCTTAACATCATTCGGTAAGCGTTGTTTATTTCAACCTCGTTTAAGGGGTTGGGTGCTGGGGACAAATCCGACTGAAATATCCTGTTCAGACGCTTTATCATGTCTTTCGTTACTTCAGGACTCTCGTCTGTTAAGGGCTCTCCGGGTTGTCTTGTTGGCCCGGGGGCCCGCGGTGCATTGCGGCGCATAAAGTCGTCTATGGACCGCGCGGCAAAGGGATTTCCGCTCTGGGAGAGCATTTCCATGTTCTGAGAGATGAACCGGTCAACATCCGCCGTCGATCCTCCCCTCATCACCTCTACGAGCGATTCAACGACGGTGGGCTCGCGAGCCGGTCCGCCTTCTTCCATACGCACATAACCGCCGTTCTGAAACATCTGACGGTTCATAACATCTCTATTCATCATCAAAATAAACCTCCGAATGCCTTTTTTGCGCCAGCCGCTGCTGACAGACCCGCTACGCCCAGACCAAGGATTTGCTGGGCGGGCGAAACATTAGGTGTGCTGGTCCCAGTAATCGCCTGCTGCGATGTCGGCGCACCTTTGTAGATATCCGACAGGAACCCGATACGCTGATACGGCTCGTAAAGCTGTTGCAACTCGGTTGAACGCGCCGCTTCGAGCTCTGCCTGCTGCTGTGCCTGCTGCTGCTTGCCGAGGTCGAACAGGAAGGCCTGTTCTTTTTGACCGACCTGCTGCGTGAGCTCGCCAAGGGAGGCCTGCTGCAAGCCGAGTGTACCAAGCGCGGTGCCCTGCTGGATGCCGAGCTGGCCATACTGTGCGCCGAGAGCCCCGAGGCCCTGACCGAGCTGACCAGCCGCCTGTGCGCCAGAAATACCAAGCTGGCCACCGGCTTGCGCCGCCTGTGTTCCAAGCTGCGCTTGCGCCTGTCCGAGCTGACCAGACTGTGCGGCAAGCTGACCGGCAAGCTGCTCTGCCGAGATGCCGAGGGCCGCGGCCCTGTTTGCGATGTCCGCCTGAGCGGTCGTCCCGGCCAAGCCGAGCTGGCCAGCCTGTCCGGCCAACTGTCCCGCAAGCTGCGATGCCGAAAGACCCGTCTGCGCCTGCAACTGTTCGAGGTTGAGGCCCGTCTGGGCAAGAGCCTGCGCATTCGCGGAAGCGAGCTGCTGCGCGCTCAGGCCCAACTGACCCGCCTGAACCACCCCCTGCTGACCGAGCTGTTGCGCGGAAATACCCAACTGGCCAGCCAACTGCTGTGCAGATATACCCGTCTGTGCCTGCTGCTGTAGCAACTGCCCCGCAAGCTGCTCGGAAGACAATCCGAGCTGGGCAGCCTGCCCCGCAAGCTGACCCTGCAACTGAGCCGCGGAAATACCCAACTGACCAGCCAACTGCTGTGCGTTCTGACCCAACTGACCAGAAGTGCCCAAGTTCTGCGCTGCGAGCTGTTCTGCGGCCAACTGCTGCTGTCCGGCCGCTGTCTGAGCTGAAAGACCGAGCTGGCCCAACTGTCCGGCCTGTGCCGCCGCGAGCTGCTCGGCGGACAAACCGAGCTGTCCGGCTGCCTGCGCCGCCGAAAGACCGGCCTGAGCGCCCTGCGCCCCGAGAGCACCGGTAAGCTGCGCCGCCTGCTGTGCCCGCGCCTGCTGCGCCTCAAATGCCTGCTGCGCTTGCGTGGCTGCCTGCTGATAGCCCGCCGCGCGCATCTGGGCGGCCGTGCGGCCCTGCTGTTCCAGAATGTTGCGAGACAGTTCCTGCTCCGCAACGGCCTGCCTAGAGCCGCCGAACGCACCCTGCCCAACGGCCTGCGCTCCAAGCTGCTGGCGCTGGATCTGACCCGCACGAGCGATGTCCTGAATAGCCTGCTGGACCGCCGCAGACTCATACGGGCTCATGAAAGCTTCCGCCGCAGTCGGCTGATATGCGCCAGTCGTGCCAGCAAGACCTGCGATCCCCTCCTGCGCCGTTTGCGTCCCCAAAGCCCCGGCCTGCTGGAGGGCGGTCGCCGCCTGCCCCGTAATACCCCGAGCGCCCTGAATAGCCAGCTGGCTGCCCGCCAGAGCCTGCTCATACGCCCCAATTCCCCCAGCCGCGGCCTGCTGCGCGGCAGTAAGAGCACCAGCCGTCGCTGGTGCGAGCTGACCCGCAAGGGTGCCCTGAATGCCTGCGCCGCCAAGTTCCGCGGCCCGCGCTATATCAAATGCGCTCTGCGCTGCCCCGGCCATCCCGGAAGCCGCCGCACCGGTCACGCCCGGAATCTGGCCTGCGGCAGCCATCTGCTGGCCCGCACCGGTACCAGCGATATTACGAGCCCCCTGAGCCGCTTGGGTAAGAGCGCCCGTCGCCGTGCCGGTCGCACCATAACCATAATCTATGGCGCCCTGAATGCCCAGTTGGGCCGCTTCAACCTGCGAGGGCAGTCCCGCAGCGGCCGTACCCATAATCCCAGCAGCCTGCTCTTGGAACGGAAGAGCCTGAGCCATCGCGCCACCGAGAGCGGTCTGCGCATCGCCGAGGGTATAACCCGCTTCCTGAAGATACGGTTGGTAACCGCCGATACCGGCGGCGGCCAAATCCCCGGCCTCGACCTGCAACTCAGACATTTCCGCCACCATCTGGGGCGGAATGGTAATTCCTTTATCGGCAAGCGCTTTCGCAGACTCAAGAAGACCTAGCTTGTAGGCCTCAATATCTGGGGCTTCGCGGACAATTTGTTCTGTGGTTTCGACGGCCATTACGCGGTTCTCCTCCCCCTACTTTCGAGGTCCCGCATAATAGAGTACATATTGCGGATACCGCGGTTCATATCGCCGCCGCCCGCGCCGCGAACAGCGTCCGTGGTCATCACAAACTCACCCGGCATCAACATGGCCCGAACGCTGTCGCGTCCCGGCACGCCCTCGTCAGGCATAATACCGCCATTACGACGCGGGAAGATCGCTCCGCCGTCGGCCGCGCCGATGGGCCGCTGGAATGGCCCGCGGGCCGCGGATACGGGGTTGTATGTTCCGGCCCCCGGGAAGTTATACGCAAACCGCGTCGGAGCCACGTAGGTGCTATAAGACGGGGGGCGGATGGTCAAATCGGCTATTGGGCCCGTAGACGACGACCCACGGACCTCGTACTCGCCCGTTTCGGGGTTGAGGACAAGGTTGCCAAGATCGCCAACAAGGTAATCCGCCGGGCGCTCTCTAATGAGATCTGTGCCGGTAATGACATTGCCCTGCTCATCACGTTCGACGAGGCCAACCTCTTCCTGCGGGGGCGCCGTGAAGAAGTTATCAAGAACGCCGGTCGCAGACAGAGCGCCGATGCCGGTGGCTGCGATGGGGCCGTAAGTACGAAGTAGCCCCGGGCCGAGACTGGAAGCAGTCACCGCCTCTGCCGCCTTGGTGGCGGCCGCGTTTGCCGTGGCTTGTGTGGCTCCGGGTAGCGCCGCCGCGTTGTTAAAAGCCTGCTTCGCCGCCTCCGCCGCCTTCAACTGCACCTGCGCGGGGGTCGGGCCAGACGGAAAGAAGGCTTCCGTCACATTGCCGGAGTACAGGTTCTCCTTGAATCCGGGAACTTGATAGGCCGTCGTAGGTTCGAAACCGGCAGGAACAGCTTGGCCCGCTTTGATGGTCTGGAACGTACCCTCGGCGCCCTTACCGCCAACAGTCTGTACGACCATTGGCTGACCGGTGGTGTTAAGCATGTCTGAATAAGCGGCGGGATTCTGCTGGATATTCGCCGCCAAAACTTCCGTAGGTGTGCCAGAAGGAAATGCGGCGTCGGGCGAGTAAAGCCCCTGATTGACACCTACCTCAAACGAGGGCGGCAGGTTTTGTGCCTGAGCTGCTTTCATGGCTTGATCCGGAGTAACCGGCTGGGCCGGTTGCGCGGCCTGCTGCGCGGCTTGGGTGGTCGCGGAGGGCGAAGTGCTAGCCGCGCCGGGCGCCACATAGTCACCGAAGAATGTTTCGGTGCCGGTGCCTGCTGTCGGCGTCCCGCCGACTAAGCTCGTCAGGCTGTTCTGCGCCCCCGAGATAGTCTGGCCAAATCTCCCAATAGGATCGGCAACGGCGTTACTGACATTTTCCATAAAGCTTGAGCCAGCGGGGCCGGTGAGGCCCGCCGTTACGCCGCCCATTACGCCGGAAAAAAGAGCCGACTTCATAGCGTCTTTTATAGACCCGCCGGATATGAGAGTTCCTATGCCGCTTCCCAGAGCCGCACCGTAGACCGGTCCAAGGGGCGTCAACGACAGAGCAATAGGCAGAACAATCGGCGCAACCTTCTTGACCACCTTAACGACGGCCTTAACGACTTTCTTGACGACCCTAGCGGCTCTTCTAAAGAATCTACTAAACCACCCGAATTCCGGAATACCAGTATCGGGGTTAAGGCTGTTCGCCTCCGAGCCGACAATATACTGCTCGGGGTTCTCCACGCCATTATCGGACAGATATTTAAGGATAGATTCCCGCCACGCCGGATCTTTATCTAGGAGGGCTT
>Ga0075478_10000939_pt1 | contig 10629 bp, 9 predicted proteins | sample DEB08_DNA_15_FD_71483 | JGI IMG/M metagenome (GOLD analysis project Ga0075478, IMG submission 71483) | Aqueous microbial communities from the Delaware River and Bay under freshwater to marine salinity gradient to study organic matter... | ecosystem: Environmental > Aquatic > Marine > Coastal ...
TATCAACGTACAGAACAAGTTCAACGCCTCTCAGACGGCTATGAATCAGTTGTGGCAGATGTACCGCGACAACGCAACATTTAATTTCACTATGGCAGAAAGCGAGAAGCAGCGCCAGCACGAGACTATGCTGAAATCTCTCGAAGTATCTGCCACTGAAAAGTTGTACAACGATCAGCAGCGATCTGATATCGCAAATAACCTTATCAAGGTGATCGGGAATTGGAGCTAGTATGTTTGACAAGGGATTAAAACTTTTTAACGTAGTCAAGGAAAACTTCGGAGAAGCTTTCGAGTTATTTCAGACGGGTGCCCAGTTTTACACTGCCGTAGCGGGTGCAGATGCTGAAAAAGAACAAGGCGGCTTTATGCCGAAAAAAAAGTTTAACTTCGACTCATCTATCCCTACTCCTCGCGCCCAGTTACGCACTATGGATGCCCCGGTAGGTCTTAGAAATCCGAATATTCAATCGGCCTACAGGTACTTTGCGGACAACGTTGCTAGAGACACAAATCTTAGCCGCATCGTGGCTCAAAACTACAAAGCGGGCATCTCTCGCAAAAGAGTAAGCACACAGCAGACTATTGAAGAGGGTGGATACGGCGGAACAACATTGGGAAGCGCCCGTGCTTCACGGGTAAATCGCAGCACTTTCCGCTCCCGCCTCTAGTAAAGGACAAGATTAGATGTTCAAAGGCTCTGATAAAAAGGACGTTCAGAGGGGTGCCATCGAGTCCCGCGATCCGTTCGCCGCAGCCCCTCCCGGGATATCCCTAACCGTAGACAATCAAAACTGGCCGTGGGGTAATCCCCCTCAAGAAGTTGACGTAGATATCATCCTTGAGGATGCCACTTCCAAGATTGACAACGACGAAGTGTTTCGAGAGGAACTGCTAAAGCTTCTTGTGGCGGGAATCTCTGTAGAACACATCGTCGAAGCTTGGGTTATGGACGGCTTCGAAACAGGCAAATTCACACTTGACGCGGGCCTTCTTGCGAAGGGTCCGCTTTCTGTGTATGTGGCGTACACCGCAGAACAGTACAACGTTCCGTACCGCATGTTCGAACAAGACGATCCTACCGCAGGGGATCGGATGGATAACAAAGAGTATCTTCGCCTTCTGAAAACAAACAATCCAAAGATGTTTAACGAGATGCGAGAAACAATCAACAAGACTATCCGCGACGGATACGACAAGGTTGGCAGGGCAAGTGCAGAAGCTCCCCAAGAGGCTCCCGCCCCCGAAGGATTCATAAATATAGAAGAGGAGTCGCTAGATGGCTGATCCTATCACTATGGGCGTTATTGGCGGTGTCCTTGAAAGCATACTTGCAGGGCAAGCAGCGGAAAAAGAGGTCGAGAAAAAAAGGGCTGAAAAGGCTGCGGCCCGATCTGAAACGGCGCATGAAAATTTAATGGCCTCTCTCACTGACCCCGTGTCTGCTTTCAACTTTGTAATAGCTAAGGACGTTGATCCTGCTATTGGCTCTATCTTCAATAGCTTGTCTCTTGTGGAGCAGTCCACAGTGTATAACTACGCCTCGCGAGATTTACCTGTCCCCGACAGGGAACAAAAAATTCTGTCTAACATAAATACTGCTGGGGAAGCTCGGTCGTTTATGGGCAACAAAGAATTGTTTAGTAACTTCAGCCCTACCACGAAAGCTATCATCACAGCGAGAGCAAGTCAGCCTATTGGTACAGTCGAAAAAGATATCCTGTCCTTTAGCGGCACCCGAGAAGAAACAATCAGACACTTTGAGTCCTTTACCGGCCTGTATCCGCAGGACAGTCCTTTCGGACGTGTGCTACGCAGTAAAATAAGCGGCCTCATGAGTATTCCCAAAGATCCTGTCGCATACGAACCTTTGAATTTGACTCAGATAGAGTCGCAGCTTAAAGCCGCACAAGGCGAAGATGCTGATCCCGGAGCAATGAAGGGTGTTTTGTCTCAAATAGCGTTGGCAAAGTCTCGTATTGCACCCTTTATTTTCGATCCGAAGGCGAAAACTTCTGAGGAAAAGGGCGACGATGTTCCGTATATGAAGGGTGCTGATCCGAAAGCAGTGAACGATCACATTGTTTTGACGATGATGCAAAAGGCGTACGCTCAGTCTGCCGGAAGTGGCGATGCAGACGTTGACTTTACGTCGTTGCTGGACCAAGCTCTAAAACAGCTAGAAGACTTGAAGGACACTGGACCGGGAGCCGCTCGACTTGAAGCGTCGGGTGCAGCAGCAATTAAATCCTTAACGGATCTTGGGTTTAAACCCGAAAACGCCACTCCCGAGCAGATTATAGCGTTCACTCAACTCCAACAATACGCGCAAGACTTCGAAGACGTAGACAACGACACTACGACATTCGGTACAACGAATCCTCTCAAGCTGGATAAGCCCTTCGACAATCCTCTTCAATCGCTCATGAACATGGATAGAAGGTCTGATCTAGGAGAGATCTACAAAAATCTAGACGCAAAAGAACAGGGTGAATTCGAAGCTCTTGTCAAGCAGCTTATGATTCTTGACAATCAGCAGACACGCACGGCAACAACAAGGCAGGGCGGCACCACAGAACAACGTCCTCAAACTAACTTTATAGACGTTCTACCCCGGATGTACCAAGAGTTACCGTTTGTCCGCAAGTTCATCCACGAAAATCTTCAATACGCAAAACCGGGGGAGCTTTCCTCCGGCGTTCAAACCGTTTCTGTCCCTCAACTTGAAGACGATGGGGTCACTCCCCTCGGCACTGATTTCTTCCGGGTAAACGACTCGCTAGTTATCGAGGCCAACGAAACGGTCAAGGCTATCGCGAAGAGCCAAGGAAAGACGCCTCAAAATCTTTTCTTGACAGACGGCATTGCCTATGGTATGATCGACAACGGTTCTCAAGATCCTCTTCGTCTGTTTGAAGCGGCAAAGGGGTATCAAGATGCGGGTCTGTTTACTCGCACTGATACGGATTTGAGAACCAGCCAACACGCCACTCTCGCAATGGTTCCGGTTAGTCGGGGTATCACTGATCGCAGAGATCAGCTTTCCCTCATCGCTATGAATATGAGTTCCGATCTTCCAAAACAGTATCAGCCGGAATTTGGAACAGTGGGAATCACCCCGGAACAGTACACCGCGTTTATTCAGACAGCGACTGGCAGATCGATTGACCTAGAAGATATCGGCCAATCAAAAAACAACAGTGAAAATTTTCTTAACACTGCTGACGAGGTTGAGTTCTATCTCGCCAACAGATTGCCTCCGGGATCACGAGCCTACGACGAACTAGCCGCCTTCCTTCTTAACGTCTTTAAGGTTGAGGACTCCTTTTTTAAGCAGGTTGCAACGGGCGTTATGAGAACGGTTAAGACGGTCATAGATCCCGACAGTGAGACTCTCTTCCGAGAGCAGGACATGTTTGTGGAAGAGGGCCAAAGCGCCAGTGACGTACGAAAATCAATTATCGCTATGTCCGAAAAATTTATGGACAATAACTTCCTCGGTGTGAATGCCCAATTAAACGCGGCACTTGTAACTTTGGCCTACAACTACGCCAAGACTATGGACCCGTCGGGAAGAATTTCAGAACGAGATTTTTCGGCGGCACTTGAGGCTGTGTCTGCGGGTCGATTCGATACTCGCGAAACTCAGATCGCCACTGTTAGGCGCTTGATCAGCCAAGCACAAGACAACGTAATATTCCACGGCATGATGTTTGACGTGGCCTCATCCGTGCGCGGAGGTTCTCGGACGTATCAACTTTCCAAGGACAACATTCGCAACATTCGTGCGCTGCGTTATTTTGATCCGTTGAAAAGAGTGACCCGTGGCATGAACACTGTCAGAAGTCACACGGACGTAGTAGAACGAGCGGGTTCAGGGTACATCCAAGATAAGGCTTGGCAGTCTATGTTCGCGATAGACGACAGCGCAGCAGCCACTGAATTCGGTGACATTGCAGTGGACAACGGCATCAGCGTTCTGAAAATGCGTGTGGGCCGTGACACTCTTTCACATCCGATGGGTAGCGGTGTCCCCATCTACTTCTTTAAGGATTCCGGCAAAGTCCTTACCCCACGTCAAATCAGAACTTTCCAAGAAATGAGTAGGGCAATATAATGGCTGACAGCACGTCTGAAACCATTTTTACTACCGATAAATTTACCGGTCCCACAGAGCGTATATTCACTACAGGTATGCCCGCTGAGACAGGGGCCACTTATCAAGAATTCGTGGGTCAGCAGACTGAGGCCGGAACTTTCGAGGATATCAAACAAGACCTGTCGGCTAATGTGGCCTCTAGGTTTCTTGAGCTTGGCTTGCAAGGCGATGTCAAAGACATAAACGGTAAAGACATCAATCTAGATAGCTACTTTGGAAACAACCTTCCTGTTTTTCGGAAAGACATGAGCGGGCTGTACTCCTCTGCACAAGAGGCGTACAAACGCGAAAAGGATGGCACTGCCACCCCGGAGGACACAGCACTGCTTGGCCGTGTTCGTGACCCACAGGGCACTGTTATGCGTACCATCAACAGCCTCTCGATAGGTCATCCCGTTCTCAGCAAAGGCTACATTGAGACCGGCACATTTCCTCGCAACTCACTGACAGGCGAGATCGAAGGACTGGATATTATCCCGAAAAGCGTGTTTGATGAGGGCGGTCTTGGGCCACTCGGCGTAGATACCCCTCGCGACATAGCAACACGCAGGGCCGAAGATGGGGAGAGGCTTCTAAGGTTCGCTCGAAATCATCCGGATCTGCAAAGCAACGAGGTCATTCAGCGGGCTGTCGTACAAGCTATTGAGGGCGACATACTGGATGTTACAGCCGAAAGGTTGTATAATCTTGCCAGCGCAACAGAGGAAGGTGTGCGCCACTATCTGCCTCGTTTCGGCAGGTGGGCAGCAGCCTCCGTACTGTCCACTGTTTCCTTCGGGCTGACGGATGAACTTATTCGGCCCATGACGGAGGAAGACATAGCTCAAGACTTGGCGTCTGTTCGCAATAGCGCCTTTTTTGCAAATCGACAAGAAGTTCTTAACGACATGATTCGCGATCAACTCGTGGAGATGGGCTACGAAGATGCTATGCGAGAGGCAGGATACCTCGAAAAGCAAGAGGTAGATGGCGTCGAAAGATACACAAAGAACTTTGTATCGAGTGACTTTGCGGAAGGATTTTTCGAGCAGGTATTCGACAATCAAACCTTCGTCGAAAAGATGGCATCTCTTGCGCTAGAAAACGTCGGAGCTTATGCCGGAGTAAAAGCCCCTATCCAAGGAACCGCCAACGCACAGCGTATGATTCGTAGGCAGATAGATAACGTAAAGGGACGCCCATCCGGCTTCAAAACAAGAGATGGCTTTGAAGTACCGCAGAAGTTTTCCATTGCAAGCCCGCAGGAGCAACTGGCAGTATCAGCCGAATACGCAGCTTTGCGCGGTATCCCTCTGCAAGAAGCGGGCCGACAGCTTGCCATGATGAATAAATCTGCTAATTTTTGGAATAAGTGGACGGCGGGTCGCATTGTAGACAGGCTGGGCGTAGAAGCCAACAGACAAGCAGTGGCAGCAGCGGGCATGGAGTCCGTAAAAAGAATATCTTTACTGCAGACTAAATCCCGTAACGCCGCTCTTCGGGGACAGAAAAGCGACGTACTGAAATATCAAGAACAAATCCGAATGGAACGTGCCTATCAAAACTGGCGGATGGTGAAGGCTGCTGCACCTATGGCTAAGTCTTACGGCATCTCCCCCGCTTTTGACACCTTTATGGCAGGTACGCAAGTTGCCATGCGAGAAGTAATGGGGCCGGTAGGTGAGGCTGTTGGTGCGGGCGCTCTGTTAGCGGGCATGGGCACTCTCCAACTTTTCGACATGAAATTCCCCAAGGCTATCCCTATTGTTGGGGGTCCAGCAAAAAGATTGGCATTCTCAGCTAAAGTGGGCGTAGAAGACGCTCTTGCCTTCTTCTTGGAGTTCAACAGCATTGCGGCTAGAGGATACGCCCAAGGCATTCTTGTCAACCCGGGTCTGCGGGGTCTTATGGGCGCTGCCCCTGAAGAGCTTAGTAGAATACTGTCTCCGGGTCAAATGCGGCAGCTAGAAGATTTCAGCAAAAGAATGTTTACGGGCATGAACCCGATGATGCGGGAGACAATGCTGGATTCTATGGATACCGGCTTTCAAGATGTTGAGAGAATAGTGTCGTCGTTCGATCCGTACCTTGATATCGAAATGCTACGGGGTCTTCGGCAAACGCTGTCTTTGAATTTGGGACAGTCTACTGGGATGGGCGTGTACATGTCTCTTGCTAATTCTGCGGGAGAAAGGGCTGCGGGACTAAAGGCCAGCGATATCGAGAAGTTCTCGAAAAAGATGCGAAAAAATCTCGACTTTCAGTACGAGGCGCAGCAGCAACAAGGCGCTATGACTGCAGCCGTGGAAATGCTGGACAGTGTTATTCTTAACATCGAGAACAACATGATGTCCTCCCGAAAGCTACTCAGCGCGGAAGACATTCGCGCAAGAGAGACAGCACTGGATAACCTCAAGGTGCTTGCTGGTTCCTTCAAGAATGCAGAGCAGTTCGGCAGAGCGTCTCTTGAAAAAATGATTCGCAGCGACTTGGAAGCAGCAGATCGGGTGCTGGCAGAGCTTACTCTCGAATCAAACGAAAAGTTTTTGGAAGAGGCATTTTTGTCGGGTCAGATCGACGACATGCTGGCAGTGTACAGCAGGATGGATCGTCGCGTTCAAACCGGGGCGGACATAGCCCCCGAAGGCGCAGTGGCTCCTGCGATGGAGACGGGTCGTCTGACACTGCAAGAAACGACTCCCGCGAAACTTGTAGAGGCGGGTACGAATTTGGAGACCGCACTCAAAGAGCTTCGTACGGCGATCAAAGCTACAGTTAATCGCGGCAGGGTTTCTCAAAGCGCCGAAGAAATGGCCCGCAAAGAAAACAGTACTGTTCTTAGCGTCTTGAAAATGGCAGAGTCGGCAAGCGTAGCGCAAGTTGACGCGGCGTACGCAAACATACCTTCTGAGGTCGTAATTCCTTTGGATACGTTTGCTCTTGGCATGCGGGAGGTATTTTCAAGTTACGCGGTAGAAGGTCAGTCTTTCATTAAGATGATCGATCCTGTGAGGTTTAACTCTTTTGCCGGTGGTGCTGGGCAAGATTTCATTTACGCACTAGATAGGGCTGCTTATAGGGGTCTTTCGGAACACATCGCCGACAGGTTGCCCTCCATCAATGAGAAGCTTGGCCCGATGGGCTTTAGCTTTGCCACACCGGATGAGTTTATCGCTCACATGAGAAGGCAGATAGCCTCCGAAGATACAGCTTTCATGAGGCAAGCAGGTCTTAAAAGTGAAGACGGCAGTGACATAAGTGACGCACAGCTAGTATTCTACGCGATGGACAATCCGATGTTTGCCAGTATAGACGCTGCGTCTATCGGCATGAAAGCGGATGTCAAAGACCTAGAAACACTTCGGCAAGGCGCAAACGCTCTAATAAGAGACGGCTCAGAAAAACAGCAACAACTTGCGAGGGCTATGCGGGCAGAAATCGACAAGACGTTCGACACGTGGGGACAAGGTGCAAATCTTGAAACTTACAACGCTGTTGTCTTGGCCCGTAAAACTCATCAGCTTGAACGTCAACGTTTTGGAAAGGGGACGTTCGGTGGCAAGGTCAACAAAGCTATCGGGGAAACGCGGGTAGCAGAAGGCGTACTTGAAGTCGGAGACGCGGCAAAAATAAGCAGCCTGTTAAAGCCGATCACACAGTACATCACAAAGCCTACCAAGGAATCAGCCGCCCAGCTTGAGGGTGTCATGGATGACTTTCTTGCGACGTTTGCTCCGGTTACGTCCAGCATGGCTGAACAAGTCCTAAAAAAGGACGCGAATGGTCGGTACGTTCTTCCTACGTCAGAAGACATAGCCGCTACCACATCTCGTGTTATGGATGAGAAAGCGTTCGAAGAGTTGCAAATTGTATTTGACGTTGTAATCCGAAACGCATTTTACGATCAGACTAACATGCGAGGTCTTAAAGAGGCTTTCGAAGGAGGACAGCTACCCGCTCTTGCCCCGGAGAGTGCGCCTCGTCGGATAAAAGCACCTGCGGGATACACAAACAGTGACAACCCTCTTGAGGCATATTTCAATGACATTCAGGAGAAGTTCGTCGTTCAAGTTATGGATTCGCAGGGCAATGTGACCACTAGAAAGCTGTTCGATATGAACGAGCTTATCATGCAAGACAGAAACATCGTCAACGTTGTGAACGCTGTCCCGGAATACAGACAGCTACACGGGGATCTTTTGTCCGTAGCACGAACGCAAAAGACTGCCATCGAAGGCTCTGCTAAGCTGGTTGAAGGTGCCACAGAAGCGAAGCTAAAAGAGATAGGTGCAGCACCGAAGCTGGCAAGCGGTCAAGGCTTCCTTAACGATGTAATTACAAATCCCGACCCTCTCGCACTTGACAATTTTGTTAGTCGAATCGCTGACACTAAAAAGATGGTCGCGCTAACAGAAGATCAGACACAAGATGCTTACCGCGCACTGTTTGTGGACACGTTGAAGGCAGCGGGCGGATATACACGTGGGACAAACACCGTCACTATGTTTGATGGTAAAAAAGTTCCGGTCGATAGCTACAGAGACCCTCAGAATGTCTTCTTGCTTTTGGACGACGCGCTGGTCGGCAGTGGTACTATTCGCGGATCTAAAAGTACGTTCGGCGTTTCAGACGAAGGAAGAAAGATACGGCAGCTTGCTGATTTGGCAGGAATACAAGAAGAGCAGCTTGAAACGCTTCACGCAATCTTCCGCCTCTCGACACGAGTAGAGGCTACAAATCTGATGGCAAGACAGGCGGGAGGAAGACTTAACGAACTCACAAAAGGCTTTACCCTTGACAACGCTCTGTCAAAGGCTTTCAACCTTGCTAGGGGTATGGTTAGTAAAGAGTACGTCGCCGCAGAAGTGGCGCTTAAATACGCGGCACTGACTCAGGGAAAGGCGGCGGACTTCCTGCTTACTGATCCTAAAGCCGCAGGAATTGTCAAGAATCTTCTCGAACAAGATGACTTGGTGTCCAAGACTGACGCAGAATATTTCTCGACAGCCCTTATGAAATTCATCGCGGGCGATCTTCCGGCCACTGTTTTTCAAGTGCCGGACGTTACATCGAACGAGTATGCCGAAGAGTTTTGGATTTCACAGGGAATGCTGTTTACCCCTGAACCCGACCTGTTTGAACAAGCAGTACCGTAGGAGGCACAGATGTACGGTTCCATGAAGAAAATGAAAAAGTACGCACGAGGATCAGAAGTGCGTAAGCCCCAACTCGCCGATCTTAATAAAGACGGCAAACTTTCGCCGTATGAAAAGAAGCGGGGAATGAAGATTGAAAAGGCTATGTCTTCTAGACGTACCTAGATGATTTTTCGATCATCTCATCTGTAACAGAATTAACGTATCTCAGAAGGGACGCGATGGAATGTGCGCCGTCATAGGCGGGCAATCCCGCGTCCATTTCTTTTTGTAGCTCATCAGGTCTTACGGACTGCTTGTCTATCTCGACGTTACCGTCTTGACGCAGATATACGTTGAATGAAAACAGGGTGGCCTTCATGTAGATTCCCTCAAAACACACTTGTAAGAGACAGTATAAGGCGGCGGTACAATATGGGGTATAGTCTGTAACTGCTGAACCATCTCAATAGCCCTAGTGACACATTGCTGTCTTGTTTGCTTTAGACCGGTCGTGTCTTCGAACCTTATGCAATCGTTATGCCCTATGAAGCACAGAAACACTACGGTCAGATACATCGCATAACTCCTCTATAGCGAGGTTATAGCAGTCTGCGCGTACCTCGAATCCGTTGTCGGGATCTACTTGGCCCTTTTTCATAAACTTTGCCTTGTCGAAGTATTCCTGTTTTGTCATGAATCCTAAGAACCATCCCTTTGAGAAATCTTTCATAACACGAGTAAACGCGTAGATGTCACACTTCTGACGTGTATTGTAGTTGCTGATGCTGCAAGAATAGTGAGGCTTCGGGATAGCAGAAGTCTGTTTTGTTTTGACTTCCACTGTTTTGCCGTCATCCAGCACAATGTCAAAGTCAAAAGAGTTATCCCATCTTCCTCCCAAAACAGACAGCACAATCTGTTCGCCGAGGAATCCGGCAACACTTCCACCGCCTTTGATTATAGAGTTGTGCAAAAGGCCCATTTCTGTTGCCTTTTTTCTAGCCTTCAAAAGCATATCATCAGTCAGAGTTACTTCAATCAACTGTCTTTCTCCACTCGCTGTAGGCCGGATGATTCTTCGGCGGGTTGTACTGTATCCACCCGTTTCCTTGCTTCCAAATTGGCAATGTATTCTTCGAGGTCGATTTGGGTGTTTTCTTTTGGGACATCCGGCATCCTTTCCAAGCCTTCGACGAGTCTACGCTGTAGAGCCTCTGAAATCAGACCGGCGCGTGTGTCCTCGTCCATCTCGAACGTGACGACTGCACCGCCGTCCTTCAACTCTACGTAATCTGCTATCTCAAGTTTCATACCGTCTTATCTCCTCAATAATAATGTGTCCAACCATTTTCT
>Ga0075478_10000964_pt1 | contig 10519 bp, 16 predicted proteins | sample DEB08_DNA_15_FD_71483 | JGI IMG/M metagenome (GOLD analysis project Ga0075478, IMG submission 71483) | Aqueous microbial communities from the Delaware River and Bay under freshwater to marine salinity gradient to study organic matter... | ecosystem: Environmental > Aquatic > Marine > Coastal ...
CCCTCACCCGAGTCAAGACCCGATGAGTATTTTTTTTGCCTCTTCGAGCTCAAAGGGGGTAGGGCGGCAAAGGTCGGCGTAGAGAGCCACCAGCCTGGCCCTCACCTGGTCGAGCACCCACCAAGGCTGATCGGTCAGGGTGTCCACCCTGAATCTGGTGCGGCGCCCCGACTGATCCACGCTCTCCACCTCTGCCATCTCTCCCCCGTCTGGGGTGGGCAGGAATAACACACTGATCCTCCAGTCTCCCCCCTTGCCGGGGGCAAGCCTGTACTTCACCCACCCGCTCGGGGTGAGTTCCTCGGTGCCACAGCCAAAAGCAGACTCAAAGTCTGCCCGGAGCCTAGCCAACTTCAGGGAGTTCATTCTCTCTCCTTCTCTCTCCTTCGGGCAGGAACCCAAGCCCGCCCGGGGCTTTGTCTTGAGCTCGGTGACTGGTGCCTCTCTGAGGGTCCAGTTGCGGCGCCAAGATTGTCCGGCCCCGTTCTCGGCTTGGGTTCCTGTGCTGATATTGTTCTACCCTCGACCACCACCCGAGTCAATAGGAGGGTGAGGGTTTTTGCCGTCTTTCTTCGCGCAGAACTACTTGAACCGCTCTGGTCAGCGTCTGAGCCACTGGTCCGGTCGAGCGGATCTCGTAGACCGCCCGGACCTTGCGCCGGTCCCCCGACCGCCGGGGGTCAGTGTCGGCCAGATAGTCCCCCGAGGGGGTCAGGCTCAGGGCGTGCCCTTCCACAATCACAAAATAACCGGCAATGGTGCGATCTTGGCGGCGGTAGTGCCCAAACCGCACCGCCCGGCGCAATTGGGTCACAGTGGTCCTGCCCCGCACCACCCCAAACTCAGTTTTGCGGGAACTGTGCCCGAACCCGAACCGAGCCAGAATCCGCAGAATGTCTTGCCCGCACTGGGCCTTGCGGTAGTGGTGGGGCAGGACCCCGAACCCCGCGAGAACCTCAGAGACGCACGGGGTCTTTCTTGCCGCGTTTTTGATGAGCCTCATTCTTCTACTCCTTGCCCCAGCGGGCCTTGACCGTGATGATTGCGGCAATCTGCCGCCACCAAGCGTCCACCTTGTCCCCGAACTCCAGAGACTTTTGCCACTCAGGGCAAGCCCCCGAGTGCTGGAAGGTCACCCGCCCGGAGGGGGTGAACTCAACCGTCAGCAGCTGCCGCCGGGGTTCCGGCATGGTGAGGACCATGGTCACCTCGACCGGGCCGGTCGAGCGCTCTTCGATTTCGACGTTCCACCCAGCTTGGGTGGCGGTCGAGATGAGTTCCTTCAGTGTTTCCTGCGTCATGAGTATTGTTTACCTTCTTCCCCCCACCCGAGTCAAGCCCAGGTAGGAAATTATTTCCTCGCGGATCTCGTTTTCTGGCAGGGCTGAAGTCTTCCTCTCCAACCAGAGGCCCCGGTTGAGGATATGCCACCGAAGAGCAACTCCCCACCGGCTATCCTTGACAACTTCAACGATGACCTTGGGGGTGACTTCGATTCGGTGCCCGAAGTCTTTGCGGACTTGGGCTCGGTAGATCTCTGCTGATTTCTCTTCCATCTCTTCTCTCCTGTGGGGTTTTGAGAGTCAGCCCCGGGGGAAGCACAGTGGGGTCTGACTCTCTTGAGGGGGGGCGGTCTCCCTCTGCTTCTCTGTGCTGATATTGTTTTACCTTGCGCCCCCACCCGAGTCAAGAGGCTAGCGCAAAAAAAATGAGGGGTTGGGTTCTGGGGGGGCCATGTCCCGGGGCATAACGCCCCGGGAGCTGGACACCCAGAACCTACAAGGCACCGTTTGGCCCTTGTAGGTCTACGCTGTTATGGGCTTCACCTTGCCCTTGCGTGTTATTGTTCTACCCCCTCACCCCACCCGAGTCAAGAGGCTAGCGCAAAAAACTTCAGATTGCCTCGACCGGAACTATGGACTCCAAAACCCGCACGATTCGGTCGGGGAAATCCGAAGGGAGCTCGGCGCGGATAACCTCTCCGGTGGCAAAGTCGGTGCGGTGCCCCTCCAGAATCATGGGGCCAACCACCGGGTCAATCCGAGGGGCGCCCTCCGGGCTGCGCTCGTCCAAGATTCGGGAGAGCAAGGCCCGTGCCCCGTGGTTGGGCGGGAGGTCTTCCAGCAACCCAGACTCGTTCACCCAGAGGGTGACTTCAGTGGCGCCGCCCGGCGCGTAGGGTCCCGCAATACGCACAGTGCGGAGAAACTCGATGGCTCCTCCTACCTCGCCCTGCATGACCCGGAGGGCTTCGGGCACGTCCTCCGGGATCTCAACCGACGAGAGGGCGCTAGCCCCATTTTGCAAAGTCTTGATAGTATATGCTCTCATTCTCTCCCCTCCCTAAAAGGGCTCTTCCCCAGATTCCTCTGCCTCTTCCTGCCAAGCAGGAACGACAACCTCTGCCCAGAAGGCATCTTCTTCGGCCCGCTGGGCCTCCTCTTCTTCCCACATTTCTTCGTTCATGAGTATTGTCTACCCTCACCCCTCACCCGAGTCAACCCCCCCTAGCGTCTTTTTTTGCGAACCATCACAAAAACTTTTGACGCAGTGCGTCATAACTATTTTGTTCGAGGGGTCGAGCAATGTTCGAGAGGGTCGAGCCGAGGTCGAGCCGGGGCAGTCGAGGCAGTCGAGGAAACTCCCGGGTAATAGTCTTGACGCACTGCGTCACAACTATACCAGGAACCAGGACGTTCCAGGTGCCTATTTTTTAAGCACCTTTTCCCGGGGAACTCCCCGGGAACGCTTTACCGGGTGCCTATTTTTTAGGCACCTCTTCCCGGGAACCAGGAACCAGGACGTTCCAGGTGCCTAAATTTTAGGCACCTCTCCCTGGTACGTTCCCGGGAACCCCCTGGTACACGCCTGGTCTGTGCCTGGTATAGTTCTGACGCGGTGCGTCATAACTATTTTGTTCGAGTGGTTCGAGTGGGGTTCGAGTGGTTCGAGTCGAAGTCCCTCGAAGTCCCTCGAAGTCCCTCGAAGTCCTCGAAGTCCTCGAAGCCCCGTCGGCCTGGTACGCTCCTGGTACGCTCCTGGTACTTCCCCGGGAACCCCTGGTATAGTCTCGACGCAGTGCGTCAACTTCCTGGTTGGGGGGGGCGGGGGTGAAGCCGGGTGTTTTCGCCCTGTTTTCGCCTTCCTGACCAAAGAAACACAAGGGAAGGGGTGGGGCCTCGGGGGTTTCGGCCCTCCTCTGATAGAATGAGGGGGTGATTCAGTCCGACGCCAAGGTTGCTCTCATTTCGCTTGCCATCCAGAACCTCACCGAAGCCTTCTCCCCCGAGAAGGCCCAGAAGATCACCAAGGGAATAGCCCCGGAGGATGTGCGCCGCCTATATCGCACCATCGACGTAATCCCGCTGTGGCTCTATTTCGCGCAGTGTGCCCTAGCCTCTCAAGTCAGCATCAAAGAGCTCGCCCTAGAGACCGGCCACTCCACCCGGACCATCTCCCACAGAAGGAGGGTATGGAGAAATGTGGTCCTCCCGAGAATCAAGAAGGCCCAGAGGAAGGGGCAGAAGATCGGGCCGGACACCTTCCCTCTCCGTTCCCGGTCATGGTACGAGGTTTGCGCCCAGCTAGTGACCCGCCTAGACCTGGATGACCGGCGCGCCGAGCAGGAGCTCCAAAGAATGGAGGAATGGTATCGGCGCCAGCGTAACCCGAGGGTTGGGGTGAGGGGGTATGTGCGGGAGAATTACGGAATTAAGGTCAGCAAAACACTCAGACTTGAGCCTCAACCCTACCTCCGAGGGGGTAGGGGGTAACCTCCTCTGTCATAGCCCCGGCCCCCGGCGCCTCAAGCAGAGGGGGCTGGGGCGATGCGAACCCCTAACTAGCAGGGACGCTCGGGGTATTTCCCTCGCGTCTCTTCTTGTCGGGTTTGGTCTAACGGACCTCCCCCCCTCTGCCTGTGGGGGCGCCGGGGGGAAGGCCCTGCTCTAGGTGCCGCTCGGGGGTTTAACCCCTCGCGTCCTCACCCTCCTCCTCTTTCTTTGGTTTTTGGCTGTCAATCAGTGGGTTTGCCAGAGGAGAAGAAGAAAAAAGACGCAACTCTCCCCTCCTAGAGAAATTTTGAAAATTGCGTTGCTTGCCCGTGCATGGCCCCACCCTCGCGTCTTTTCTGACTTTTTCTTTGGGTGGGTCCGAGGACTTTTGCTCGACTGCTTTTAAGGCGAGGACAAACAACGGCACCGAGGGGAACTCGGGTTATTGCCCCCCATTGGCAAGGGAGGCCGACCGCCACCTTCATTCTACCACAGACTTTCAGAAACCCGCAAGGAGGCCGGGGGTTCTGGGGGGGTTGGGGGTTGGGGCGTGATATCCTGAAAGGGTGTTTTCCGACGAAGAAGCCCGAGCATCCCGAAGGCCCCGACTAACCACTAGGGTCAAAAAGCGCCGCCACCGACAGGTTGAAGAGGTCCTCTTTCGGAAGTGGGGTGCCTTTGGGTACCTCCTCCCAGAGGACCGGCAGGGAACCCCTCGACCTCCCCACCCCCTTCAGCGTCTGGTTAGAGAAGACAAGAGGAGGAGGGAAATTCGGTGGTGTTCCAATGGCCCTGTCAGGGATGTCACCGAAGAGGTTAGAAAAAAACTCCTCAGGCTTTGATATCTTTTCGGGGATGAAGTAAAAGAGACCAATGATGGTTTATGGAAGCATTTGCTCCGGGATTGAAGCCGCCTCGGTGGCCTGGTCTCCGCTGGGATTCAAGCCAGCGTTTTTCTCCGAGATTGAAGCCTTCCCCCGAGGAGTCTTGTCTCATCACTACCCATCAGTTCCCCTCAGAGGGGATTTCCGGGAGATAGAAGGGAAGGAACATGGATCAATTGACATTCTCGTTGGTGGAACCCCCTGTCAGTCATTCTCAATTGCAGGAAAGCGAAAAGGACTGGATGACCCGAGGGGTGAACTTGCCCTTGAATATATCCGATTGGTTAAAAGAACAGTTCCCCGGTGGCTTGTCTGGGAAAACGTGCCCGGAGTCCTCAACAGTGGGGGAGGCCGAGATTTTGGTGCCTTCGTCGGGGCGTTGGCTCAGTGCGGGTATGGGTGGGCCTATCGAATTCTTGACGCTCAATTTTGCAGAGTGGACGGGTTTCCCTATGCCGTGCCCCAGCGGAGGCGTCGTGTCTTCCTTGTTGGACATTCTGGAGGAGATTGGAGACGTGCCGCATCGGTACTATTTGACTCCGAAGGCGGCGGGGGGAATCCTCCGACGCGCCGAAGCCCGGGGGAAGAAACTGCCGGAATTCCTGAAGACTGTCCTTCTTCAGACAACCGAAGAGGTCTAGAAGGTACAGGGTTGGCAATTCATCAAAGTCAAGAAGGTTCCGTTAGATTGTCCCCCGTTAGCTATTGCCTTAAAACTGGCGGGGGCACAGTGGGGCAAGGCTATCAAGCCACTATTGAAGAGTTGGATAGGAAGGTCTCTCATGACCCAGCCTGTACAATTTTAGCAAACCAAGCCAAAGGCACACCTCGACCAGAGTCTTCCCACAACACCGTTGTTGTTGAAGCCTTCAACACTAGACAGGACCCTTTGATTTACGGGGAAATTTCTGGACCCCTAGACTTCCACCCTACTGGGAGTGTTGGGGTGTTCAGGGATCAAAGGGTTAGGCGGTTGACGCCGAAAGAATGCGAGCGTTTGCAGGGTTTTCCTGATGAATACACCCAAATTCCTTGGAAAGGGAAGCCCCCCCACCTGTGCCCTGATGGGCCAAGACTTCGCGCAATCGGTAACTCAATGGCTGTCAATGTTGTCAGGTGGATTGGGCAAAGAATCCAAATGGTTGACCGACTGTGAGAATTCACTGGGTTCTTCCCTCTGGGGGTGGTGAGAAGGGAAACTCTCTGGGGTATGCCCATTCATCAAGAATGATTGAGGCCAGCCTTCGGAGTCTTGGGCATTCGGTCTCATACACAGAAGGGGAGGTTGCTCTTCACTATGGAGCCCCGTGGCTCTACCGAAGAGTTCCCGACAAGCCCAATGTCCTTTTCACTATGTATGAAAGCCCAGCCCTTCGCGAAGACTTCCCAGATTACCTGAGAGACCCGGACCTCTTGATTGCGCCCTCTTCTTGGTGCGCTGATATCTTCCAACCGTTCTCCAAGGCAGAGGTCCAGGTGGTCCCTCTAGGGGTGGACTCTCGGGTTTTCCGATTCAAAAAACGCAATCCCCCCAAAAGCCCGTTTCTTTGGCTTTATGTCGGCGCCCCAAACTTCAGGAAGTTCACGGTTCTCCCTCAAATCTATCAAGCCTTCATCTCCCGCACCGAGCATTGCCACCTCTACCTCAAACTTACCGGCGCCGACACCTCCGGGGTTCCTTCGATGCTAGAAGACCCGCGAGTGGTCGAGGTTGAAGAGAACCTCTGGGAAGGCCCCAACTGTACGGTTGACAACCGATTTATTTCCCCAGAGAAGCTCTCGGAGATATACCACAAGGCCGATGGCTTCCTCTTCCTTCACTGTGGAGAGGGTTTCGGCCTCACGGGCCTTGAGGCCATGGCTACAGGGTTGGCCCCTGTTCTGACTGATTACTCTGGGGTTTCGGAATACTCCGACCCGAAGGGTTGCCGATTGGTCAGTTGCAATGTGGGGGCAAGAGACGCCAAGGACCCAAACACCGGAGAGGTGGTTTCTCAGGTTGTTGGGTGGCCTAGTATAGTCAGTGCGATAGATGCAATGACGGAGGCCATGACTGAACCACACCCGGTCAGACTGGAACGGTCGAGGATTGCCTCTAGGATTGCAAGGGGCTTTACATGGGACAGGACTGCAAGGGGGGTTGTTGCCTCCCTCGAAGGGGTGGTTGAATGATGAGAAGTCTTTTGGGTTTCCTCTTTGGAGAAGGGGTCACCGCTGATAAGCCCTTCGCCTATCGAGTGAGCGTCATTATCCCCGAGGAGGTTCTTATCTACATCCAAGAAGAGGTTGTTGGTTCTCTGGCGGAGGGGTTGCCTGTCAGCATGGCAGAGAAAGCCCTATTGGAGATTTGCGAAGCCGCCGAGGATGGGGAGCCAGAGGTCAGGCTTGAACTTGTGACCCTAGATGAAACTATAAGAGTCCCCGGAAGAATTCTTGACAAACTGAGAAATGAAGACCTGACCTTCTTTTCAGATGGCGGGGAGTTCCTAGACCCTGCCCTCTGTTCTCTTTTTGGGATTCCTGAATCAACCCTGATTGTCGAGGGGGAAGAGTAGTGGACAGGACTGAAAAGGCCCGCATTGAAGCGGCAAAGCACCGCATTGCAATTGTAGGCGCCGAGGTTGAAGCCCTCCTTGAAGAGGTCTGCTGTGGGAACGCAAACTTGCAGATGTGGCAAGATCTTCAACACGCTAGGTTTGACCTAGAGACTGCCGTTGATATATTTGAACGCCTCTCTGGGGAAATCTTCGACCTTCCCGAAGACTTGAAGTTTAGAGACACCTCGGTTCCCTACCCAACGCACAGCCTAAAGGAGTTTTGATGTTCCAGTCAGACCCTAGACAAATGACAAGGAAGAGGCCCGGCACCTGGGCCAAGATTCTAGCGTTCTCCAGTCTCCTAATGCTTCCCTTCGGACTGTGGAAGGTTGCCGAACTCTTGAGGGAATCCATTTCTGGTTTCTGCCCATGAAATATCGGGCCTGGGTCGAAACCGAGAATAAAGTTAGGAATGACCTCCACCACCTAGAGTCTCTGGGAATCCCAGCGTGGAGTTTCTTGGTCAACCCCGAGAAGTATGCCCCAAGGTTGCCTTTCACCAGTTTCCTCTTTCGACACTATGGGTTGATTTCAAACCTTTACAGGAAGTCAATTCGGGAGAGTCATGGTGAAGACTTTGAAAATGTGGTCAAGACCCTAACCGCTGCAATTGTCTCGATCGATGTTTCTGCGGTCTTGTCCTGTATGGCCCGGAGTGCCTCGGACCCTTCCCTTTGAAATGTGATAGACTGAGGCAAGGGTCATGGGTCAGGTTATCGACTTCCTAGAGGCTAGGGATGCCCTCCTCAGAAAGATTGACCCAGCAGTCAACACAGAATTTGTTTTGACTCTGGTGATTTCCCGAGTCCCCTTGATCGACGTTGACGCGGGCCTCTTTGGTCATGGCGTTTTTCGTCTCGATACCGAAGAAATGGGCCAAATGGGTGGCTTTCTTGATAAATGTGAATCCAGGGGGTGGGGGCGCCGGTATCGGTGGAGTTCTGTCCACAAAACTCACAAGTACCTTACCCCAGAGGAGCGTTACCTCTTGCAGATTGCAAAAGTCCATATTCCAGAAGAGGAAAAAGTTTGCCGTTGACTTCATGGGCCTCGCTAGCTACAAAGACTCTGCCGGGGTTCTTTGGGTTTAACTCTTCGTTTGCCACCCAAAGGGCTTGCTTGTCTTCCCTTTAAGATCGGCGCAATGAAACCCCCGGGGGATGGTCCCTCGGGGGTTTCTTGCATTTTTGGTGTATAATCAACAGAAAGCCCCTGTTGGCTGTGGAGATTCTTATTGCCGAGAAAAACAACCCCAAAGACAGGGGAAGCCGCATCTAAGCGCCCCGCCCCTGTAGGGGTAAAGAAGACTGCTTCAAAGAAGGCGGCTTCTAGGAAGATTGCCTCAAAGAAGACCGCCTTGGTGGGTGCGAAGAAGGAGAGGTCTGCTTCTGCTCACATCTCGGCAATTCTTGCGGGGATGGGCGGCGCCACCGGCCAAACGGTCGAGGTAACCAATCCTTATCTTCAGAACCCGGCAGTCTTCCGGGGAATTCAGATCATCGGCCAGCAACTATCACAGGCACCGCTTAGAGTTTACAAGGCTGGAGTTGCACAACCCAACTCACCCCTCCAGGTTCTCCTTGACCGACCCAACAACCTCCAAAGACAATCCCAGTTTGTGAAGACTATTTCGGCCCATCAAATCCTCCACGGGAACGCTTACGTCTTCATTGATAGCCCCAACTCCCTCGGATATCCCCGCGCCCTCTTGCCTCTCTACCCCTCGACCATGGCGCCGGTCTTCGGGGATAGTGGTGGTTATGACTTGACCGGGTGGAGATATTCCCCCGAAGGCAGTGACAAGGCCAAGATCATTCCCCGAAACAGAATCCTCCATTTCCCCTATGGGGTAAACCCGGCTTCAGCCATCTTGGGGGTCTCCCCCTTGCGGGTTGTGAGTATGGCTTTGGACACAGACCTTGCAGCGTCCATCTACAACAAGAACGTCCTAGCCAACGCCGGGGTTCCTTCGGGAGTTCTCAGGTGGACGGGAGACGGGCCTTTTGATGAGGTTGACGCGGAAATTGTCCGGCAACAGTGGTTGAATACTTATGGCGGCGCCGGAACCTCCCCCGAAGGGGTTGCCGTTCTCTCTTCTAACTTCCAGTATGACTCCCTTGGAATCTCGGCCCGAGATATCCAATGGAGTGAAGCAAGGAAGATCAACCTTCAGGAGATCGCACGGGCTTTGAATGTGCCTCTCATGGTTCTCAATGAATATGAGAACTCCGGTCTGTCAGATGCGGGCCTCAAGGTTCAGTGGAAACTTTTACACGCCACAAACATTGGACCCAATGCGATTGACATTCAGGAGGTCTTGACGGAAGGGTTGACCTCGGTTTCTCAATTTGACATTGAAGTCAAATTTGATTTCTCAGCGGTTGACTCCTTGCAAGACTCCTTTTCCGAGAAGATCGACAATGCGCAAGGCTATATCAACCTTGGATATACCCGGAATGAGGTGAACCTCAAGTTTGATCTCGGGATGGAGAACACCCCCGAAGGGGACGTTAGACTTGTCCCTTCCGGCTTGATCCCCGAGAAGGCAGTCATTGACGCATGGAACACCGAAGAGACCCCCGAGGAGGTCACCCTTCCAGAGGCCCCCGAGGAAGAAGACCCAGAAGAAGAGTCCTTTGGGAGAGAAGAAGAGCATGACCCCGCAAGGGTCATTGCGGTCCTAGACCGAATCGGAAAGGGGATCACAACATCACAGGCTCGGGTTCTTCTCAAGAACATCGGCATTGAGCCTGAAGACGTTGAGATCCTCCTTTCGGACTATGACGTTGACCCGATTGTTCAGGCGCCGGGTTTCTCTTCATCCCTACCAGAGGAAGAAGACCGGGGGCTTCACCTTCACAGCGTAGACTTCAAGAGTTCCAAGTGGGACCTGGAGGATGCAAAGCGGTGGTGTTTGGACAATCAAATCAGAGGGGGAGAGTTCAAGGAAGAGGATGGGGTTCTCTCTTCGGTTGTCTGCTCTAAGGAAGAGTTTGTTTCTGGGTCCCTCAGAGTCTTTGACATTGCCGATGGGGTCTCGGTGTTGAAGGGACGGCTTCGGTCTGACTACATCGGGCAAGATGGAGAGTGGCAACTTCCCGAGTGGAGGGCAGAACTGTCCCGAGAGATGGAAGAGGCCCTTTACCCGCTAGAGAGCAAGCTCTTCAAGGCAATTCGGGGGTTCCACCACAAACTTCTCAACAAGATTGTAAAGTCCCTTGCCAGTTCTCCGGGGGCTAGGGCATTGGAAGACCAGACCCTCACA
>Ga0075478_10000968_pt1 | contig 10486 bp, 21 predicted proteins | sample DEB08_DNA_15_FD_71483 | JGI IMG/M metagenome (GOLD analysis project Ga0075478, IMG submission 71483) | Aqueous microbial communities from the Delaware River and Bay under freshwater to marine salinity gradient to study organic matter... | ecosystem: Environmental > Aquatic > Marine > Coastal ...
AAGTTAGATAGGGCTTTCAAGGTGGCTACCCTTGGTGCCGCAGAGGGCGCTGCCTACGGGTATCTAAGCGGGAGAGATGAGGGTCGGCTAGAAGGCGCTGCAATGGGCGCAGCCCTTGGCGGGGGGCTTGGCGCTGCTGCCTCAACCCTTACGCGAAACGCCGACGAAATAGCCGCTGCAGCAAAGCAGGCAAAGCGACAGCGCGTAGGAAAGGAGGGCGGGTTTATTGGCGGCGAAGAAGGATTTGCCAATGTAGGTCGCGCAGGGAAAGGCGGATCTGTTACCGATGCCAGCCTGCAAGAAAGAAAAAATACAACCATACTTGTCGGTGATGGCGTCAAAGACAATATGAGCAAGGCGTCTAGAACTATTGGAAACATACTACTTGGCACAAAAGAATGGACTGAAAAGAATGTAGGCGCAAGAGCTGCTCGACTAGTTGAAGACTCTGAGATTATGGTTCGCCACGAGCTAAGTGAGATCGATGCGATTTATGATGATGTCTTTTCTGGAGCGGCAAAAGTATTCGAGGATAACCCTCGCTTAAAAACAGCGCTTCTAAGAATTAATAACAAGTTTGGAGATAAGGCAACCTCTTGGGATGGCGCTATTCGCATGGCGCAGACACCCGATGAAAAGAAGGCGGTTGAGCTAATGAGGGATCAAGTAAAAGTCCTCAAGGATCTGGACTTCGTTAAGTTTCCAGAAGGGGACTACATGCCCACAATCGCTGTAAATAAAAACAAAGTTATGGGGTCTAACGATTACGCAAATCCAGTAGAGGCCCTAAAGCAGTACGCCAAGGATGTTGCTACGGCTAGGGCGGTTGCAAAGCGTTTTAATATTGATATAGACAACATCAACCTAAAAGAAGAAAAGCTGCAGTCTAGGAGTCGAGTGGACTCCGTGTTCAAGGCCATCGATAAGGCCGCCAAGAAAGAGCTAAAGGGCGCGGCAAACGAAAAGGCTATTCGCAGTAACCTGCAAGACGCGCTTAGATCCACACTAATTACCTCCAAGATGGGCGGCGATGCGGTGGGCGCTGTATCAAGAAGGGCAGTATCTACTGCGTTACTGGCTAACCCCATGAACGCTGTGTTAAACATAATTGAGGGCGTGACTGCTCCTGTTTTTCAGAATGGCATCAAGGCTTGGGCGCAGACAGTTCCGCGCGGGATTATTGAAACCTTTCCCACCATCTCAAAGATTACCGGCGTAAATCCAGAGAAGTGGGTTTCAAACAAAGATCTCGGCCTTGACAAAAACTTCTATGGGGAAGTCGCTAACACTATCGGCAGAGAAACCACAAAGACCGCTGAAGTGTTTAACTACATCAAGGCGCCAGAGCTTGCTGGCCGTGGCGTAGACGTTCTGGGTAAGGCTCTATACCGGGTGTCGGGCGTTGAAAAGGTTAACAGGATGGGCCAAGAGATGCTGTCTAACTCGGCGGTTCAGCGGGCTGTAAACCTTGCAAGGAAGGGCGACGAGAAATCTATTGAAAAGCTGAAGAAGCACGACGGGATGAAAGGGCTGTCTCAGTCTGAATTTGATAGCACAGTCAGCGCACTACAGAAGATGAAGCAGGGCGGATCGCTAAACAAGAATGAGCTTGGGTACGTGCTGAACTTTGCTGGTGCGGCCATGAATAAGTGGCAGCCTGTTAGCGCAAGTACAATGCCTCGCGCCTACAACGACAATCCAAACGCTCGAATGATGTATAGCATGCTGTCGTATATGAACCGACAGATGAACAACATCCGAACTGAAGTTGGCCTGAACCTAGCCACTGTTGCCGAAAAGGGTATCAACACCAAAGAAGGTGCCGATGCCGCAAAGACTGCGATGATTCAGACGGGAAAGTATGTGGCGCTCTTTGGCGTACTTGCCGGCGTCTGGGATGACGCTCGAAAAACTCTTGATCTTAGCAAGAACAAGGAAATAGAAGACGTCCTTACCCCCGAAGGCATCACATCTGCGACCATGAATCAGATTGCATCCAACATAAGTAGCGGCGCAGTCAATCTAAGGGCGAAGGAATTTGGAGGCCAAACAGTAAGCATTAGCCCCGCTCCGTTGACGGCTATCAGCAGGACAGGATCTGGCATGCTAACAGCGGGAGAAAGGCTAATCTCTGGAGAAGAGGATGTGATGGAGCCACTGCTGCGTACGGCGCAAACTTATGCTCCAGGGGTTGCTAACATAGATAGGATTCTTCGCATGACCACTGGCGAGCGACTCCTAACGGACGATTAATCCCAGCTTTTAAACTCTAACCAGCCAGCTACACCTGCCGCCCTGTCATTCTCCATACGGGCGGCTTCTTCCTTGTAATGCTTGGCTATTTCCTTTTGCTCTTTGTTCATGCGCTTGCCTAACGTAATGTCTTCGGCCTTTTCCCTTAATAACTCAAGGGCACCCTCGCCGTATTCGTCGATGTAGTGGCGGACAAAGTAGTCAGGATTGCTGCCGTATTTCTGGTGGCATCCGTAGCAGTGGGCAAAGGCGTTCATTCCGTCGTACCGTATGCCCTTCTTAGCGCGCGTAAAGTAGTGCGAGCAGTGCAGCCCTGTGCTGTTTGACTCGTACTGTGCGCCACAGCCTTGGCACTTAAAGTCGTTTCGCATACGTACGCATCGGCTAAACCAGTGGTCTGCTGCTGTTCTTTTTAGTCTCATTTGCTTTCTCTCAACTTGTCCAAGTCTCTAAGGTCAAACACATAGCTGACCTTAGCATTGCCTTTCGTATCGTCCTTCCTGTTTTTGTATTCGTGTTTTACAGCTTTCCCATTAGTAATTAGGGTTTTGGCCCTAGCCACAGTCATCATATAAATGCCAGACCACTCAACATCTAAGATGATTATGATGTTTGGATAAAGCTCGGCGTAGCGCTTTAGGTCTTTAAGGTTAATAGATATCGCATAATCTGACGGTATGCCAAACAATTGCTGAGACTTCCGCCAAGGCTCGCGGATGCTTTTTAAGTCCATGGGAACTATGCCAACTAAGTCATGCGTATAGATGTCTTCATGCTTGTTTGGGTTTACAGCCAAGCCCCAGCCAACCAGTTTGTTGGTAGCCACAAAATCTTTTTCTGCCAGCTCCCCTGCCTGACACCAAGATTTTTTGTCTTCATTGTCGATCACAGCTGATCCTTTAGTTGTTGAGGGAAGGGTACATATACGCCCTTATGCTCTGAGAGCCACCTAATTAGCACCTCAGCGGCTTCTGAGAGTTCCTTGGGTGTTACCTTAGCTGTGGAGCTTTTGTTGTGCATGGACTTAATGATGGGCTTGTAGAGGGTTTCTTTAACCAATACCTCCGTAAACGGTATCTCCAGTTTGTCACTGAAAGGATGTCGTACCCAGTATCCTGCGTCGTTTAACTCCTGCGCTATCTGCCGGAACCACAGGTGCATAGCGTTGTTTTGCCTGTCACTGCGCGTAGTATCCTTGATTGCATACAGTATCTTCTTGCCGTCATCAAACTGCGTAGTAACGAAAGCGATGAAGAAGTTCATCTTGTCTTTGGTGTCAACAAGCCAGCGGTGTGATGTGTCCATTCAGTTTCCCCAGTTTCCCCAGTTTCCCCAGTTTCCCCCTAATACCCTTATTTACCCCCCCCTATGTCTAAGCTACCCCGCCCCCTACAGAAGGGGATTAGAGGTATTCTGGGGATTCTGGGTATTCTGGGGATTCTATTCGGGTTTAGCGTATGGAAAGCTAAACACCGGCTTATCTTTGTCATGCCCATAATCAATCGCTTGTTTGCCTTCAGTATAAGTATGAACATCAAACTCAGGCATTCCTCTTTCTATGTGACGTTCAACTAAGTCACAAGCCAACTGAATAGCATCGCGTTGGTTTTTGGCACGCACCCTGACGTAAGTATCAACCTCTGTTGTGGTGCCAATATAGTAGACTCGATCAGGAACACTATTTAACTGCTCAAGCAATTCAGATGTAAGGTCTTTAAGGCTCCATATGCTTTTATTTATTAAGCTAAATTTTTGAAAAAAAGGGTGGTCTGGCTTGCTAATTTCCGTTTCTTCTAGATCAAGCTCCGCAGAATCAAGATCGCCAAACAACGTATCTAACACTTTTATTAATTCATTTATGTCACTCATGTTTTCTCCTTACATTGGTACCCAGCGGTAGAATTTCTTGCCGTGTTCGCCACGTCTCTCTAGCTTTAGATTGTTTCCTTTTAGTAAATCAATGCAGTTAAGAAGCTTCTTTCTGGTGCATCCATTGGGATTGATTTCGTCATCATGTAAAAGCTGAAGAAGGTCAGACTGGCTAAACATCTTGTTGTTTTTCATAACGCTACTTAGAAGCACGTACTCGTCTTCGTATTTGCTGATGGCTTTACCTATGTTGATCTGCGCTCGTTGCTTCTCTTTAAGCTCTGTGATGTCGTCGACTGTCATGAACTGCACAGAATCTACTGACTCTTCATACCCCACTGTCGCACTGGTCTGCTTATACTTAAACCCGCCCTCGAAGCTGATCTGGCTACGATCCTTCTCATTGATTACTAACAGCTCTTGGTAGAAGGCAAACTTGTCGTTGACAGGATCAAGGCCAAACATATTGTCTACGTCTGCCTTGAGGTCACCTACGCCCTCATAGATTAGCCGTCCGTCCATGCTTCGGTGCTTGTTGCAGTGACCCAGCAGGATGACTGTGCCGCCAGCAGCGGCGAACTCACGAAACACGTGGAGGACTTCTCGCATATCGCCCTTATTGAGGACGGGAGCAAACTTCTTGAGAGTGTCGCAGATAACGATCTTGCCGTCAGCTTCGCCCTCCTCGCGGATAGCATTCAGCAAATGGAGCGCGTCAGTCGTTGTGCGTAGCGAAGGATCTGGAGAGTTAGCCAGGGTAATCATGGTCATGCCGTGCTTGTGGCCCATCTTGGCTTTCTGGAGTACGCCCTTGGCTCCGTCATCTTCGTTAAAATAGATTACATCCGAGCCTTTTATCAGGTTATTCCGAATACTCTGGAATAGGTTGCCCAAAATCCACACCGTCTTACCAGCTCCTGAGGGCGCGTATACGAGCGTTACAGTGCCAGTAGTAATCATCCCCGGAATAACGTCTCTTTCTTTTGCTAAACGCATCTCAAGCTCTTCTATGCGGCCATTGACTGCAACGCCTCGCAAGCGAGAGAGGGATGATCCGTTTTGTTTCGTGTAATGTGGGTTTCCGGGAAAGGCTTCGTTGATTAGTTCTTCTTTGATTACAAACGTGGGTTTGCTACCTACTGCGTCACAGTAGTCTGCCCATTCGTCCTGCATTTTTATCCCCTTTTTGTTGTGGTGAAAGCTCTTAACTCTGAACGACTTCAGCCGATCTGTCAACAAAGTTATATAAAGGTTTGCAAAGTTTTAAAAAGTTTTGTAGACTGCAAGCTCAATCAAATGAAGGAGGCAGTATGAGTAATCTTCCAGATAACATTGGAACCCTACTAGACAAAGTTGGGGCTGACAAATCTAACGATGCTTGGGCAGTCAGGCCCGGCATCTGGGCTATCAAGCACAAAGCATTGGAGAAAGTAGCCGCTTACCTTGGCATTACGTTCGATGCCCCTAAGATCATCTGCGCTGAAATACTGGAGAAGGCTGTAGCTATCGAGGTTCACGGTCGGCTAGGTGACTTGACTGCATGGAGCATTGGCGAGGCAGCAACATACAACAACAAGAACGGCTATCCGTTTGCTATGGCTGAGAAGCGAGCAAAGGATCGAGTGATTCTTAAGTTGTGTGGATTGCATGGCGAGGCATACAGCGAGGAAGAAGCTGATGACTTTAGAAAGCGAGCTTAGTCTTTTGCAGTACAACCAAGCGGTGCGTGAGAACTTTGATTTTGTTTACCAAGTAAAGAGTGCGGTAGCAAATGAAGAGTGGGATATCCTTAGAGCAATCATTGAGGAAACCCCAAACGAAGTGAAAGAGGCGTTGAATCTTGCTCCATCCAAGGGCGGGATCTTTACTACCTTTGAAACTAAAGCAATGAAAATCAATCCAGAAGGAGTGACTAATGGACGATAAAGTTTTTGTAGATGGAATGCTGGCCAAGCCCGGCCCAGACGGTGAGGAGTTTAAGTGGGTGAAGGCAAAGCTATCTATCAAGCTCGATGAGTTTGGCGCTTGGGTTGCTGCTCAGAAGAAATCTGACCCAGATATTGAGTGGCTCAACATTGAGATTAAAGAGGGGCGATCAGGCAGGTGGTATGCAGAGCGAAATATGTGGAAGCCACCAGCCGATCAACCGGCGCGACAGCCAGCTCCTGCGCCAACTGAAGATATCCCTTGGTGAGAAAGGCGCTCCCACGCCTATTGCCCCGCGCGGTTTAGCGGGGCTTTTTTTAAACGGAGAACCGAATGAAAGATCAGACTGAATACTTGTACTACCGCGACCTGTTCCACATCTTTAAGGCGTACACATCGCCAAAGTTAATTAAGGTGCTGGATGCTCAAGGCATTAAGTATTTTACTGACGCTAAAGGCAAACCCTTTACAACAAGGGCTGCCATCGAGGGGGCTTTGAGCGAAGAGGCTAGGGAGACGGCTTAGGCTCTAGGTCTAACCGTTATCCTGCTGACCTCTCCGTCTTCAGTGTCGTACGTGATTACTTTAGCGCCTCGCTGGGACATAAGGCCCAGACGAGTGGCGTATGAATCCCTTGACGCTAACGTAGGGTGCTGTTCCATAACGGCCCCTGCGTCTTCTAGTATCCGCTCATGGTGATAATGTCCGCTATGGATGTATGCCATCGTCGACTTGCCCCACTCCTCTCTGAATCTAGGCTCGCTTGAAAACACTTTAGGCAGCCGATCCATCTTTACTTTATGCCCGTGGTGGAAGCACAGCAGTGTTTTGCCATGTCGATAAGCGTAGTAAGGGAAGTCATTGTCGATAACATCCAGCCTTGGCTCATTGGCGTACAGTTTCCTAATGAACTTACGCAACCAAATGGAGCCGGCAATATCATGATTACCTTCGGCACAAACGAAGACGACTTTCTCGTACTTCTGCAGCATCATCCGCACAGCCTCGTTCATAACCGTCATCGCTATGTCGACGATACGGCTGTACCTACTGTCATTATCGAGGATATGAGAGGAAGTCGGAGTGACTTGGAGCAGTCCGTCCCAGTGCAAGAAGTCACCGAGATTGCAGAGAAGCCCGATCTTTGATTTAGGCGTGCTGTCGATCATCTCTTTAATGCTTGACAGGAATAGATCGCGGGCCATGTCGGTATTGTAGTCTTCACTAGTCTCGTCGCCCCAGCAGTATGAGCCAAGGTGAAAATCAGTGACGACCAGAAGAGACAAAAGATTTTCTTCAACCTGCTTCGGCTGCTTGACTGGCTTCCATGGCTTGATGCCTTCACACGCTAACTCAATTCGACCAACTATTGCATCGAGCTGGGCTTGCTTGTCTGCCTCAGTCTTTACCCATTGAAGGGCAACGGCGCCATCCTTATAAAGCGTTGAAGATCCCTTCACTGCGTAGCCAGGCGGAACAGTGTGAACGTGATCGTGCTTCGGCGCAAAGCCAGCTTTAGCTGCTCTGCCCTCAACAGTCTGACAAGTGCTTCTTATGTTTGATCTATCAGACCCAACTTTTTTTGATATCTCACTCCAGCTAAGGCCGTCTACATACCTTAATCTGATTAACTTTTTTTGATGATCTGTTATGCAATACTCTTCTAACGGGTGTTCCATTATTCCCCCTAATGGAGCCCTATGGACGTATACCTCGCATCGTATTTGCTCTCGCAAGTACGGCAACGATTTGAGTTAGCTCCATTGGGTCTATTGGAATACTCACATGTGGCTCTTCTGTATTCGCCACCTTCACATAGTGCAAGTGAAGATAGGACAGCAGCGTAGCCAACACATCTTCCTCCGTTCGGATTGTTCGTGCCTCGCTTGGGCCTGTGGTCATAGTTACTCCTGTTCAGCCGCTGGGCCATTGGTTGATAGTTGGATAGGGTGTCATAGCGGGGGCGTATGTCAAGTGCCAACACTTTGCAAGTATCGTGCCACCGCAGGGTAGGTGCAGCGATTATTGCCCACCGGGGCGCTGCCGACCGGCTCAACAGGCGAGGAGTACAGGTGTCGCCTTGGACTGTTCGAGTTTAACAGTAAGGCTCAAACTCTTGCCAGTCCCGTTTTGCCTCTGGGTCATTCTTGCCTTCGAGTTCGTTGCAGTCTACGCATACCTGATCTTGGTCTAGATATCTTTGCTCCATCCACTGTTGGCAGACAAGGCATTGCCATAGATCAGTATCCATAGCTTAACTTCCATTCCTTGCAATCATCGTAGCCGTAGGTGTAATGAATAGAAGCGCTAAGATTTGAGTTGCCCATTATGGCATCCTCCCATCCTCGCCGGTAATCAGCCTTTACCATATCTACGTAATCGTTCATGTGCCAATCGCATACGCTAGTGTTAATTGTAGGAACAGCTTTTAGTGGCCCAGTTATTTTCCTTAGTTGTCGCAATGATTCCTCGAGGGAATCCATTGGTAGTTCTTTTAGGTCTTTCAATGTATCGACTCCTCTAGCGCCCAGCATACTTCCGATGCGTTGATAATCGGCCGGCCATGCCAGCTGCAACTTTCTTCAAACAATATGTCTGTTGGTTCATCAAATATTTGACCCCAAAACTCATGACTTTCGCCGGAGTTAACGACTATGTATTCGGCGTCGATGTCTTCAGGGTCAACGTACAGCTTGGCTATGCAATTAGCTCTATCAAAGTCGTCAATCTCTGCGCCTTCAAACTTGTCAGCGTCATCAGGGACGATAGCCTCCACCTTGATATAGATCTTGTTATTCATTGGTAAACACCTCATTGATTGTCTTGTATGAAGGTATGCCATTTATCTGCTTGTTGCCAAGGATCTCCGAAATAAAATCGTCCATGTCCTCGAACGTCGGGCGGATATCATTGGCCGCACAGTAATTAAAGTAAACCTTGAGCAGCGTCTCAGGGTAGTACTTGTCATTGTTCTTTTGCATTGCCCCTCTCCAGATCCCGCAGCTCATCGCTGAGATAGTTAGTCCACTGGCTTATCTCAAGCATTGCCATGCCGCAGTTATCAGATAGCCTGGGAATTTTATCTAGTTGATTGTGCGCTGCCTTCAGAAATTCAATGGCGTTGACGATGCGATCTCTGCCATCGAGGTACTCGACCACACGCTCAGTCGTAACGACGTAGGGAAACAGGCTCTTGGCCGTTACCCTAACTACCTGCGGGTAAATCTCGCTCGGGTCATACAGGTCAAGCAGGTTATCAATGAGGATCTTTACCTCCGAAGCGAGTAGCTCGGGGCAGATCTTGCTGACGTATTCGGTTGTTAAGTCCATGGGTATTACTCCTAAATCATGTTGATGAATTCGCGGTTGATCCGCGTTTGAATGTGGATATAGCCTTCAGGCCAAAACGAATAAGCCTCCTCCAGCGCCTTCGCTACGTTGCCCACCATGTCGCTAAATGGCCTCCCCATATCCAACCCTTCCTTGTTAAACCAAAAGGGTATGTGAAGTACTGGCTCGGGTTCGCCAAGGTACTCGTAATACACGATGATCTCGGCATCGTTGCCTAGCTCTCCGTCGTTTCCAAACATCTTGGAATGCTCATTATCCGGCTGTCTCATTAGAAAGTCCCTCTTTGTTGATTGAATGTGACGATTCAGACGACTCGCCCTCGTTATGCACTGCCAGGATTTTCCTGATGCCGCTGATATGGATGCCAAACTCCGTAGCCCACTGGCAGAAGCCGGCCACATCGTCGTTGTTGATTAGGTAGTACTCGATGTTATCAAGCACCTGCTCGCCGGCCTCGCCACGCTGCCACCATTCCATGTCGCTCATTTTCTTTGCTCCTATAGGTTTTTGAATTGATCCCATGCCATCCAGCTGATTACTGCGACCACTGGCGCATAGACTAAAAGCGCTAAAACGATAAATTCCAAAGGCATTACAGTTCGCCCTCCAAGTAACAAAGTAACCAGATCGACAGCACAGACACCACAGCGCATAGCCAGAACACCGGAAAGTTAAGGTTTAACGCCGCCATGAGTCCGCCAAGTGTCGTGAACACGGCCAGCGTTACCAAAATCACATACAGGATTGTCGTTAGTTGCATTTCTCATGCCTCCGATGGAACCGCGTCTATCTGAACGGCTTCTAAGTCGATAAGGTCGGGCCGGTCGTCAAGCAAGTCGCCCTCTTTCCATCCAATGACAGCCTCGGCACGTGCCATGCACTCATCATCAGCCTCTACCGCCACGACGTGGCGCGTTGTTTCTATCAATGTGACTATGTATTCCATTTTTACCGCTCCTCTCGTTCGTTGAATTGCCTATCTAATTCTGCGTTTGTTTTGTCTCTTCCAAAGGCGGCGTAAATATCGCCTAGGAAATTGTCTGAGCGACAAAACGCTCCGTTAGACAAGATCAGATAATGCTGTCCT
>Ga0075478_10000981_pt1 | contig 10447 bp, 8 predicted proteins | sample DEB08_DNA_15_FD_71483 | JGI IMG/M metagenome (GOLD analysis project Ga0075478, IMG submission 71483) | Aqueous microbial communities from the Delaware River and Bay under freshwater to marine salinity gradient to study organic matter... | ecosystem: Environmental > Aquatic > Marine > Coastal ...
TGATCTTGGTCAACTTTTGGGCCAGTTGGTGTCCGCCCTGCCGCGCCGAACATCCTTTTTTGTTGGAATTGCAAGAACAGGGCATGACGATTTATGGCGTGAACATCAAAGATAATCCCGCCCAAGCAATCAAATACATTAATGATGATGGAAACCCATTTGCGGGGATCGCGTTTGATCCACAGGGGCGCACGGCGATTGATTGGGGTGTCACAGCCCCGCCTGAAACCTTTATCGTGGATGGGGACGGCACAATCTTATTTCGCTATGCAGGGCCATTGGTGGGATCAGATTACCTGCAACGGTTTTTGCCAGCCTTGGAACAGGCCCAGACAAATTAGGACCTGACGCTGGCTTTCGGATAGTCGTGGCCGTTTTGGTCCGTGACATGACAAAGACCGCTGCATAACGCGTAAACCCAATAATCCTGCCCCACCCCACCCGGCGGCACCGCCGGGTAGCGCCTGCCTGCCCCTCGGCAGGCGCTTGCACCCTATCAACATTTTGAGCTTCTTGTTTTTTGCTCCGCGCAAGCACATTTTGCAGCGTGACCATTTTGCGCCTACCCAGTCAGGCGCTACCCTTTTCTGACAGGGGATCGGTGGTCAGACAGATGTCTTTGCCATGACAACACTGCATTCAGCCCTACCAAAAATCAGCAGTGCGTATTGCAATAAAAAAAGGCCCGCAAAAAGCGAGCCTTAGTCTTGGGAGAGGTTCACTTAGTAGTGAACAGAAAGGCTATCAATCGGCGTTGTTTTGGGCGGTGCGAACTTGGTTAAGTCGATGCCCTCAACGGCGGCTTTATATTCGTCTACAGACGGTGTGCGCCCAAGGATCGCGGACAACACAACAACAGGGGTTGATGCCAATAGCGATTCACCCGCCTTTTCAGGTGTATCCTCAACCACGCGGCCTTTGAACAGACGCGTTGATGTGGCCAGAACCGTGTCACCCTTGGCCGCCTTTTCCTGGTTGCCCATACATAGGTTACAGCCAGGGCGTTCCAGATAGAGTGTGTTTTCGTATTCTGTACGTGCCGTTGTTTTTGGCGCTGAATCGTCGAATTCAAACCCAGAATACTTTTGCAACACTTCCCAATCGCCTTCTGCCTTCAACTCATCAATGATGTTGTAGGTTGGTGCTGTCACAACAAGTGGTGCGTTGAATTCAACGGACCCTTGCTCTTTTTCGATGTTGCGCAGCATTTGTGCGACGATTTTGATGTCGCCCTTATGCACCATGCAGGACCCGACAAAGCCCAAGTCTACTTTCTTTTCAGAATTGTAGAAGGACACAGGGCGGATGGTGTCGTGGGTATAGCGTTTTGACACATCTGCGTTTGTCACATCGGGGTCAGCGATCATGGGTTCGTTGATCAAATCCAGGTCAACCACAACTTCTGCGGCATATTTTGCACCCGCGTCAGGGGCCAATGCAGGTTTTTCGCCTGATTTGATTTGGGCAATGCGTGCATCTGCGCGGTCCACCAACCCTTGCAACATTTGGGCATCGTTATCCATGCCCTTGTTGATCATGATTTGGATGCGTGATTTTGCGATTTCCAAGGATTCAATCAGGGTTGCATCCTCTGAAATACAGATGGATGCCTTGGCCTTCATCTCGGCTGTCCAGTCGGTGAATGTAAACGCCTGGTCTGCCAACAATGTGCCAATGTGCACTTCGATGATGCGGCCTTGGAATACGTTGTCGCCGAATTGATCCAACATCTGCGCCTGTGTGGCATGCACAACGTCACGGAAATCCATGTGATCGGCCATTTGGCCCTTGAATGTCACTTTCACAGATTCTGGGATTGGCATTGTCGCCTCACCCGTGGCGAGTGCCAAGGCAACTGTGCCTGAATCCGCGCCAAATGCGACACCCTTGGACATACGTGTGTGGCTGTCGCCACCGATGATGATTGCCCAATCATCGACTGTGATGTCATTCAGAACCTTGTGAATAACGTCTGTCATTGGGTGATAGACGTCTTTTGGATCGCGGCCAGTGATCAGACCGAAATCATGCATGAATTTCATCAAACGCGGTGTGTTTGCCTGCGCTTTGATGTCCCAAACTGATGCTGTGTGACAGCCTGACTGATAGGCACCGTCCACCAATGGGGACAGAACCGTTGCTGCCATCGCCTCAAGCTCTTGAGAGGTCATCAAACCAGTTGTGTCCTGTGATCCAACAATGTTCACTTTCACGCGCACGTCTGATCCTGCCAGCAATGGTTTGTCAGTCGCAACACCAACTGAGTTTGCGTTAAAGATTTTTTCAACCGCTGTTAGGCCCTGACCATCACTTTCGATTTCCTTAGATGCGGCAAAGGCAGATTTTAGTGGAATACCAAGGATATCACAGGCAAGGCTTTGCAGCTTTTTACCAAACACAATGGCATAGGATCCGCCCGCCTTCATGAATTCGGTTTTCTGCGGGGTGAAGGATGCGGACATATCGACCAGTTCTTCACCATCTGCGCTGTATAGCTTTTTCTTTTTGGAATTGATCGTCAGAACCGTGCCCGTTTCGACCGAATATTTTTGTTCCAAAATGGGGTTGCCATCGTTGTTCAGGATCGGCTTGCCATCTTCGCCCATCTTTTTGACCCAGTTTTTCAGATCGACACCAATGCCACCTGTTACCCCAACAGTGGTTAGGAAGATGGGGGAAATACCGTTTGTGCCTGCAACAACGGGGGCAATGTTCACAAATGGGACATAGGGGCTTGCTTGTTTGCCGGTCCACAAGGCCACGTTGTTCACACCTGACATACGGGATGATCCGACACCCATGGTGCCTTTTTCCGCGATCAACATCACGCGTTTATCAGGGTGTTGAAGTTTCAGCGCTTCAATCTCTTTTTGCGCTTGTTCAGAGATCATGCATTTGCCATGCAATTCACGGTCAGAGCGAGAGTGCGCCTGATTACCAGGTGAAAGAAGGTCGGTTGAAATATCGCCTTCTGCAGCGATATAAGTGACAACTTTGATTTCTTCTTCCACGTCTGGAAGTTTGGTAAAGAATTCCGCGTCTGAATAGCTTTCTAGGATGTCTTTTGCGACGGCGTTTCCTGCGTTGAACGCCTCTTTCAAACGGTCTGTGTCCGCGTCGTATAGGAACACTTGCGTTTTTAGGACTTCAGCGGCTTGCGCTGCCAAATCCGCATCATCGTCCAGTGCCACGTCCAACAAAACGCGCACAGAAGGGCCGCCCTTCATGTGGGATAACAATTCAAACGCAAACTCGACTGAGATTTCTGCAACCTGCGTCTGGCCCAACACGATTTCCTTTAGGAACTCTGCCTTGACGCCTGCTGCGCTGGTCGTACCTGGAAGGGTGTTGTAGATGAAAAACTTCAAAGATTGCTCACGATGCGCGTGGCCCGTGTCTTTGATTTGAGCGATGATTTCTTCCGTCAATGCGGCGTCATCAATGGGTTTTGGGTTCAAACCTTGCTCTTTGCGTTTTTCAATTTCTTCCAAATATGCAGCGTACAAGCTCATGGGTAACTCAACTTTTCGTATCTGTTTCAGTCCAAATATGACCCTACGTCCAATGGGGTTGGATCGAATCATATCGCATTCTGTATACCTATGTATGCAAAGCCGATTTGAGGTGCAAGAGCTTTGCCATAAAGGTTGCGAACGCAGTGATCTCTTACTGAATTTCGGGATACCAAGCAAACCAAACAGCCGTAAATCACAATAGATGCGACCATAGGCATCACCAGACGTGGCCAAGGTCACAATCAGCACTTTTGCAGGGCTTGTCACAATTGCTCTCAAATGGTTGATTGGAAATTGTGGGGCGAACCCGCTATGTAGTTTTTGAGCAACGAGTTTAGGCGCACCATGATGAATATCCGATCGACAATTTTGGGTCTTATCACATTGTTGATGCTGTCCGTCGGGCAGGCACAGGCAGAGCGTGCCTTGGCCGTGGTCGAATTATTCACGTCCCAAGGGTGTTCATCCTGCCCGCCCGCAGATCACGTTTTGGGTGAATTGGCCCAAGAGCGGGATATCATCGCGCTTTCCTATCATGTGGATTATTGGGACTATATGGGGTGGAAAGATATCTTTGGCAGCCCCGAAAATTCACAGCGTCAGCGCGTTTATGCGCACCGTATGAAGAAAAAGAACGTCTATACCCCGCAAATGGTCGTCAACGGCAAGGCGGATGTTGTCGGGTCGCGCCCGATGGATGTGGCCAAGGCCGTGATGAATGCGAAAAAACGCACGATGCCTGTCTCTGTTAAAATCACACCTGTGGCGCAGGGGTTGTTGGTTTCGGCGGCGTCAAATGGACTGCAAAATGGGACATATGATTTGATCGCGGTGGCGATCACGCCCAACGCAGAGGTGCAAATCAAACGCGGCGAAAACCGTGGCAAAACCATTCGCTATGTGAACGTGGTAAGGGATTTCAAACCGATTGGACAGTTGTCAAATGGACAGGCCCGCCTAACGCTACCTGCGGTTGATGGGGCCAAATTGGCGGTTTTTGTTCAGGCGCAGGGGCAGGGGCCAATTGTTGGTGCGGCGCTTCAGGATTAATTGTCGTCCAGATCAACAAAACTGATTTCACCTGCTGAAATCTGTCCCTGAATACCGGATACAAGCGCGGTAACGGCCGGTTCACCTTCTTTGGTTTTGACGGCACCGCGCTCTTCGATTTCCTCGCGGGTGGTTTTAGCCATGCGTCGGGATAATCCGCTTGGGATGAATTCGCTGACCTCTTCCATGCCATTTCCGTTTGCATGACAAAGCGCAATGATCATATCGGTTTGGGTCACGGTTTTCACGGCCGTTTCCACATCAACCGCTGCAATGCGTGTTGGAATATCTTCAAAGGTAAAGACACCCGCAAGCACACGTTCGGCCAATTCAGGATCGGTTTCGCGCAGGCCATTCATGACCTCATCACGCAGATCATCAGATGCGGCCGTTAGAATTGCGGCAATGCGATCTTCGGGCAGGGTGGCAAAGGCACGTTCGGGTTTATTGTCCAGCTGTGCCATCAAGCTTTGACCAATGCGATCAACTGCCTGTGGCGTCACCCCCGCAGTTTGTGAGATGGCAAAGCTGATTTTGCGGGCGCGGGGCCCCGGCATTTCGCCAAGCAATGCGGCGGCCTTGGTGACATCCAGTTTTGACAGGACCACTGCGGCAATTTCCGTTGTTTCCGCGTCCAATAGTTTCAGCAACTCTTTTTCATCTAACTGTTTGATGCGGCCCCAGGGATCTTCGAATAAACGCACCACTGCATCCTGACGCAGACGCCGCGCAGTGTCATTTGTGATTTTCCCCTCAAGCAGGCGTAGCGCCGATCCCAGTCCCCCTTGGGCTGTCAATCCAATGCTGTCCAATTCATGGGCAAATTCTTCGATCACCTCGGCAAGGGTTGCGCGATCAATCAGGCGCAAATCGGCAATTTCACGGGTCAAATCCGCCTGCAAAGATGTGGGAAGTGCTGCCAGATCAATTTCGGCCCCTTCTTGCATCAGAAAACGGACAACAATGGCCGCTTTGGTGCGAGCGCTCATGTCTTGGGTCAAGGGGGCGGGGACGGGATCAAGAATGTCGATGTCTTGGGGCATGGAACCTCGGGGCACTGTTATGCCCCAAGGCTTAGATCGTAGCAGTTAAGGAATGCTTTCCCAAACTGGATTATTCGCCGAAAACACGCGCGAAAATCGTGTCCACGTGTTTTGTGTGATAGCCTAGGTCAAATTTCTCTTCGATTTCCTCGACAGAAAGCGCCGCTGTCACGTCCGCGTCGCCCAAAAGTTCGGTTTTGAAATCTTTGCCTTCTTCCCAGACTTTCATCGCGTTACGTTGTACCAAACGATAGGCGTCTTCGCGACTAACGCCCGCTTGGGTCAGGGCCAAAAGAACGCGCTGTGACATGACAAGGCCACGGAATTTGTTCATGTTGGCCAACATATTATCTGGATAGATCACCAATTTATCAACGACGCTGGTCAGACGAGATAGGGCAAAATCCAGTGTCACGGTCGCATCTGGGCCAATGTTGCGTTCCACAGAACTGTGCGAAATATCGCGTTCATGCCAAAGCGCCACGTTTTCCATTGCAGGCACCACAGCCATACGCACAAGACGCGCCAAACCTGTTAAGTTTTCTGTCAAAACAGGGTTGCGTTTGTGCGGCATCGCGGAAGACCCCTTTTGACCCTTAGAGAAGAACTCTTCGGCCTCTAACACCTCGGTGCGCTGCATGTGGCGCACTTCGGTTGCGATGTTTTCAATCGAACTTGCCACAACGCCAAGGGCCGCAAAAAACGCCGCATGACGATCACGTGGAATGACTTGGGTGCTAATCGGTTCCGGCTCTAGGCCCAATTTTGCACAGACATGTTCCTCAACCCGTGGATCAATGTTGGCAAATGTGCCAACTGCGCCGGAAATTGCGCCTGTTGCGATTTCGGCACGTGCGGTTTCCAAACGGCGTTTGTTGCGATCCATTTCCGCATAAAACCGCGCAAACGTTAGGCCCATTGTTGTGGGTTCTGCATGAATGCCATGGCTGCGCCCGATGCGCACGGTCATTTTATGTTCCTGCGCTCGGCGTTTCAGTGCCGTCAAAAGTTGCTCCATATCAGCGAGCAGAATGTCAGCCGCACGCACAAGTTGGATGTTAAAACAGGTGTCCAAAACATCCGAACTGGTCATGCCCTGATGCACAAATCGCGCCTCTTCTGAACCGACATGTTCTGCAAGGTGGGTCAAAAACGCGATCACGTCGTGTTTTGTGACGGCTTCAATCTCATCAATACGGGCCACATCAAATTCAACGTCTTTTGCTTTCCAAACCGCATCTGCGTTTTCGCGCGGGATTACACCAAGATCAGCCATCGCATCGCAGGCATGGGCTTCAATCTCGTACCAAATGCGGAATTTTGATTCTGGTGACCAGATTTGTACCATGTTAGGACGCGAATAACGGGGGATCATGAGATTACCTTTCGTAACGTGTGGGTTGGCCCCCTTTACCTCTGATTGTAAAATTGGGCAAGTCGATGCAACATTCTGCGTCAATTCACCCATTGCGTTGATTTTCCATCATTTTGCGGATTAACCCTAGGTATTATTTCTGAGGCCCAAAAAGATATATGGCCAAAATAAACTGGTCCAAAGTAGTGAATTACCGCGCCCGTGAAATTCAAATCCGTATGCCAGGATGCCCCACGCATTACACAAATGTGCAGCGGGCCATGGATACCCTGAAAAACCCTGCGTTCTGGATGTTTGTGGTTGCGGTGGTTTTGATCAATACCTTCATCAGTCCCAGAAATTTGGATAATTGGGGTGGTTTTATCCGTGTCACGGGTATCGTCAGCGTTGCTGCGGTTATGTATGTGTCGTGTCATGTGGGGTTATTGTACCTGCATGCACGCCTCTTTTCGGAAAAACGCACGGTCGTTTATTATCCGCTGTTCTGGATATTTTTAATTGTTCTTGTCGTTGTTTCATTCGTTGTTTGGATGGCCCCGATTTTAGAACCCTATGATGTTCCAAACTTTAATATTGTTCATGAAATGTATCCGGTGGTTTTGACCCGCTTGATGATCTTCGAATGGCTATTTTATTGCTTTTTTCTGCCGATCATCGAAAAACGCGGCGCAACACAGGGTATCGAAACCGTGGTTTTGGGGGAGCACACGCTTAAGGTTTTGGATATTCTTTATGTTCAGGTGATGGAACACCATGTGTGCATTTACAAGAAAGAGGGCGAGTTGGTAGAGCGATCCCGTTTTCGCGATCTGATGCAAATTCTAAATGATATTGACGGCGTGCAACCGCATCGGTCCTAGTGGGTGCCCACCCATGCGATCCTGCATCTGGAAGGGGATGCAGATCGTTTAAACATCGTCTTAACCAGTGGTGATAAAATCGCCGTGGCGCGCACGCGCCGCAGCGAGATTGAAGATTGGGCCAAGGAAAAGACCTTGCTGATCCGTGCTTTGGATTAGGCCTGTCCCATTAAAACGGGATCGAACGGATATTTCGTTAGGTTTTCGTATCCATCCTCGGTGATCAACACCTGATCTTCCAGTTTGATGGAAAAATCTCCGCCCTCTGGACTGACCAATGCCTCAACACACAACACCATGCCTGCCTCAAGCGGGTAATCATAGGCGCCTTCGACAAAGTTGCTGGGATAGGCGATCAGTGGCCATTCATCACACAGACCAACACCATGCATCATGCATCCATATTTCTGTTTTTGAAAATGATCGTCCAGTTTGTGACCGTTAAAGGTCAAATCGCGCATATGAACGCCAGGTTTCAACATTTCCATATTGGTCATGATGTGTTCATGGGCGTGTTGCATCGCATAAATCATATCGGGGCGGGGGGCCTGATCGCCAACCCACCACGTGCGGCTGATGTCCACGCAAATGCCATAGGATCCAACCAAATCCGTATCAAAGGCAACGATTTCATTGTTCTGCACAATGCGCGGACCGCATTCCTGAAACCAGGGGTTTGTACGTGGACCCGAGGCCAGAAGCCGTGTTTCAATCCATTCACCGCCGCGTTTGATATTTTCGGCGTGCAGCACCGCCCAAACGGCGTCTTCACTCATGTTGCCCAATGGGACTTCACGGCGCGTGATCCGCTCCATCTCGGCCACGGCGTTTTCACACGCAACAGAGGCACAGCGCATCGCCAAAATTTCATCTGGTCCTTTGATGGAACGCGATTTTTCGGTGACTTCTTCACCTTCCATAATTTCAAACCCCTGTGCCTCTAACGCGCGCAGGCCGTGCAGCATGATTTTATCAACCGCAAGCCGTTTGTTGCCGCCTGCATGTTCTTCCATCAATGCGCGCACTTCGTTTGAAAACACATCTGCGGCCACGTCTACTTTGTCGCCACGATCAAAGTAAAACAAATCCGCGCCCGACCGTTGTTCGCGCACCAGTGGATTGAATTCCGACAGGAAGGGAGAGTTTTTGTAATCCCAAATCACCATATACCCATCCGCACACAGTAAAACCGCACGAAACGGGTTATGTGTATTCCACAACTGCATATTCGTGCTGTCGGTGGCATAGCGAATGTTCAGTGGATCAAACATCAATAATCCACCATATCCACGATCAACGATATGCTGTGTTAGACGTTTCCAACGATATGCGCGCATCCGTTCCAGATTGGGCGGCTGTAACCCCGCATCCTCCCACTCGCGAAAGGCCAACTGGGTTGGGCCAATTTCAACGCGGTCGTTATCATTGGGGGACCCATCATCCAGCGTGGCACCGCGGGTTGGATCAATCTTACGGTAATCGCGGAAGTGATCGTTCATTGCAAAACTCCGAATAGGTCTTTTGTTATGGTGAAGCCAACAAAGTGTGCAGAACCGTCAAAAACCGACGAAATTTTTGTCGCGAATATGACTCAATTTTCATGCGCTACACTTGATGAGTTGCAGAACGCGTTTGATCGGGTCATGCTCAGAAGTGACCTGATGAATTCAAAGCATATGATCATGATTTTACAAAAATCCATCCCCTTTGACGCCTCATCCGAAAAACCACTTCCCGGGATATCACCATTGGACCCGGATCAATGGTTGATGATAGATGATTCCTATGGTGCGCAGATGTTGCTGCGTCAGGAATTGATCACAACCAAACGTGACCAGGTGATCGCAATTGACCCCGCGGCGCTGCCTGCCGCACGGGAACTATTGTGGCAGGTGGTGGATTATTTTACCCGCACATGCGCGATGCAGTATGTGGATGGCGTGATACAAACCCCTGATGGGCGACGCGTTCCTGTGGATTATGACGACCCGATGGGATGCATGGGGCAAATTGCGCAAAATGATTTTGCGATTATGGAACAAAGGGGGGAGGAACATGTCCTGACGGCGGCTGTGTTGTGTTTTCCGGCCAGTTGGCTTTTGGCGGAAAAATTTATGCGGGGTTTGGTTGGCATTCATGATCCTGTTGATCCCTATGACGATCAAATCGCAAAACGCGTTCAGCGCCTGTTTGATGGCATTCAGGTGGATCGCCCACTGTGGCGGTTTAATGCATTGCGCTATGCAGATCCCGCTCTGTTTCAACCGCGAAGCATGTATGCCCGCCGCCCAGGTGAGAAACGCCACATCGCGCGCTACCTGCGCAGCGAGCGTCAAACCTTGATCCGCCTGCCCAAAACCGGCGCTGTGGTGTTTGGCATTCATACATTTGTGGTGGATACTGAGGCCTGAGCGAGAGGCGAAAGCCCGCTTGGTTCAACTTTGCGGTGCATGTCCATTTGCATTTACACTATTGCACCGTGAAATCCCTGTGGGCTACGCGATCTCTTGGTGATCGGAGAGATGGGATAAAAGGAAGAAACGCATTTTATGCGGGGCAGTCCCGGTGGCGTATGGGGTTACACCCGCGACGTCAGACACATTA
>Ga0075478_10000988_pt1 | contig 10380 bp, 7 predicted proteins | sample DEB08_DNA_15_FD_71483 | JGI IMG/M metagenome (GOLD analysis project Ga0075478, IMG submission 71483) | Aqueous microbial communities from the Delaware River and Bay under freshwater to marine salinity gradient to study organic matter... | ecosystem: Environmental > Aquatic > Marine > Coastal ...
TAGTAGTCTTCCAATTTATCAAAATACTGATAATAATAAACAATCATCCACACCAAAACAATCGTCTACAGTAGATTCTTCAAAAAGATTAATACCTAGATCTCCTGGTTCAATACCTTCTAATGGAGTTGAATTATTTCCCTCCGATTTGACATTATATGAATCTTTATACGGCAAGAGGCAATAAATAAACATACCTGAATTTATGGGATTATTATGCCATTACCTGCCATTTCTACACCAACATATGAGTTGGAAATACCATCATTAAAAAAAAGCATTAAGTATAGACCTTTTTTAGTTAAAGAAGAAAAAATATTAATTATTGCGATGGAAAGTGAGGATTCAAATCAAATCGCTGAGGCAATAAAAACTGTTATCTCCAATTGTATTATAACTCGTGGAGTAAAGGTAGAGAATCTTTCAACATTTGATATAGAATATTTGTTTTTAAATATACGGGGAAAATCTGTAGGAGAGTCTGTAGATCTTTTAATTACATGTCCAGATGATGGAAAGACTCAGGTACCAGTTAGTATTAATATTGATGAAATTAATGTAGAAATTGGTGATGATCACTCTCGGGATATTCAACTTGATGGTAATTTATCGATTAGGATGAAATATCCTTCCATGAAAGAATTTGTGAAAACTAATTTTGCAAACGGTCAAGAAATTAGTGTTGATGATACATTTGAATTAATATGTTCATGTATTGAGCAAATTTATAATGAAGAGGAATCTTGGTCTGCTTCTGATTGTACAAAAAAAGAACTTATTGGATTTCTTGAGCAATTAACTTCAAATCAATTTAAGATGATTGAAAAGTTTTTTGAAACTATGCCAAAACTTTCCCATACAATAAAAGTTAGAAATCCAAACACTGATGTAGAGAGTGACATTGTAATTGAGGGATTGTCTAGTTTTTTCGCCTAGTTATGGCTCATGAATCTATTGAGTCATATTATAAAGTTAATTTTGCTCTCATTCAGCATCATAAATACTCTTTGACAGAGATAGAAAATATGATTCCTTGGGAAAGGGAAGTTTATATTTCCCTTCTTCAACAATATATTGAAGAGGAAAACCTAAAGAATAACGCTAATGGCTGAGGTTGATTTAAATTCAGTTGCTTCAAGTGGGGTAGATCCCATTACAGGATCTCCATTGTCTAAAGAAGTAAGACAGGCAATATTTAATAAAACGAGAATATCTGGCACTGCTTTTAATCGAGATAGTTTTATATCTCAGTATGTAAATGATAATAAGCAAAAATTAGAGTTAATACAAACTAATCAAGAGTCATTAATTGGTGTTAACACTCAAATTAACAATTTAAACCAGCAGATAGTAACTTTAAATGCTGGTCTTACTACTATTGCTCAATTACTCGAAAAAGATGCTGCTGGAGACCAAGCAAGACTAAATGCAGATCTGGAAAAAAATCGACGATATACTGAACAGGAAGTACGAGTAGGAAAAGAAAACGAAATTGAAAATAGAATCCAGGCAGCTCTTGTGGTACCAGTTCAAAAATTGGCACCAAAAGTTACTAACATGTTTGAAAATATTAAACGTTCTTTATTATTTTTATTTACCGGTTGGTTAACTAATGAAATAGTAAAATATTTTGATGCCCAAAATGAAGGTGATACTGATAAATTAACTGAAATTAAAAATAATATATTACAGAAACTGGGAATAGCGGGTGGAGTTTTATTTGCAATTAATGGTGGAATTGGATTAGCAATAAAGTTAATTGTAGGATTAACAGGTAAAATATTATCTCTTATTGGTAAAGTTATAACTGCTCCATTTGTATCAGGAATAAATGCAATTAGGCGGTTAGTTGGTGGCAATAAAAAACCAGTTCCTTCATCTTCTGCATCACCAAAGTCTTCTTCAACTCCAAAACCAACTTCTGGATTTTTTTCTAAGGCAACTTCTATTGCATCTAATGCATTTACTTTAGCCGCTGGAGGTATAGATTTTTTAGGTAGAAAATCAGAAGGACAAACTAATCTTCAGGCAGGCGCTGGAAGCGTGTCAAGTATGGCTGCTTCCAGCACTGCAATGAAAGTAACTTCTAAATTACCTCTTCCCGGAATTGTAAAATTTCCACTTACAATTGGTGCTGGTATGTTGGGTTGGGGTATGGGGGGAAAATTATCCGATACTATGACTGGAGCGAATAATACTGAAAAATCCGAACCATCTACCACTTCTACTGCTGCAAATTCTACCACCACCACTTCTAATCCACCAAACCCAACTTCAAAACCATCTACCACTTCTACTGCTGCAAATTCTACCACCACCACTTCTAATCCACCAAACCCAACTTCAAATACAGTAACTCCTGTAACACCACCACTTTCAACACCACTAATAAAATCCCAAAGTTCTCAACCATCTCAGGAAACTAAGATAGAACCTCAAGAGAATTTGATGAAATCACAACCTTCCCTTGTAATACCTGAGGAAAAGGTTAAACAATATGAAAGAGCTTGGCAATACAAAGATAATCCTCTTGCTAGAGGGAAAATTGAAAGTGCTTGGTCAAAAATGAGTGATGATGATAAACAACAAGCAAAGCAATGGGCAGAATCAAAGGGGTATGATTGGAGTAAAATGCGGTTAGAGGAACCAAAAGTAACCACACAAACTAAAGAACCGGAAATTTCAGCAGTAACTAAAGAAGTTCCTAAAATTGATGTTTTACCAGAACCAAAACCAGATGTAATAGTTGCACAGCAACCACAACCAAAACAACAAGTATCTACTCAATCTCAACCAAATTATGATGAAAGTGTTACTGATGTTCCATTGATAAAATCGTCAAATCCAGATAATTTTTATATATTATATTCTCTTTTAAATTACAACGTGGTAATCTAAGATGGCAATATCAGATTCACTTAGATCATCGTTTAGATTTACTCAAAGTGCTAATAAATCTATTTCTTCAGCTAAAACAGAAATATTAAAATCCAATATTTCTGTCAATAAAATAAATCAAGTAATATCTAGTAATATAAAACTTAAGGAAACGATAGCATATAAGTCAAATATTTTAGATTTAAGACGTAGAGAAAATGAAAAAAGAAAAATTATAGAGGACAGAATCGAAGCATCTAAAGTTTCTACAAATACATTTAAAGCATCTGCATCTATGATTTCGAATAGTTCTGCAGGTCCTTTTCAAAGATTGCTTGGATTTTTGGGATTTATTACTGCTGGATGGCTTGTTGAAAATTTACCTACTATTATTTTTATAGGTAAAGAATTTATCTCTAGAGTCTATAAGATGGGATCTATAATCTCAAATTTTTTGGGAGGAATGATCACAATAGTACAACGATTTGGCACACTTCTTCATAGTGTGGGGTCGAATATTTTAAATTTGGATTTTACTGATCAATCCAATAGAGTAAGAACATCGCTTACTGAATTGAATGATGCGATAGAATCGGTAAACAGAGAAATACTGGAAGGATATAGTTTATTGACAACACCTTTGACTCAATCTATTGATACCGGTGAAGAGGCACCACTACCAGGTCAACCTGCACCAGATACTTTGTACCCTGAACCATATCAACCTGGAGAGACTAAAGAACCAGAAACTTCTGGTGGTAGAGTAAGTCCACAAGCAGTTTATTCATATTTAAGGCAAAAGGGAATTTCTCATGCCCATGCCATGGGTATTCTTGCAAACATTGAGGGAGAAAGTAAGTTTAGAGTTGGTGCAAAGAGTGGTGATGATGGTGGTGCTGGTGGTTTGTTCCAATGGAAGAAACCAAGAAGTGATAGAATGGCAGCAAATGTTCCAAACTGGCAGAGAAACTGGAAAGGGCAGTTAGACTATGCTCTAGTTGAGGATGCTGGTCCTGCATATTTGAAGACACAGTTTTCTTCACCAGAAGATGCGGCACAGTGGTGGATGGTAAAATGGGAGAGACCTTCCGAAAGAGTTAGAGGTGCAAGAAAACAGCAGCATAATGCATTTATTAGAAATTTTAAACCTAGTGGACAATCACAACCACCAAAAACACCAACACCAACACCAACACCACCAAGACCAGTATCTACTGGAACTATGAATCTAATACCACAAACCGGATCTGGTGGACTTATTCAGGGGGGATCTGGAAAAGGTGGTGAAACTACATATGCAACTCACTTTCATATAGATGCTAAAACTGCAAATCCAACTGCTCAACAGTTGGCAAATATTCGTGAAGTTGCTTTTAGAGCAGCAAAGGCAATGTTTGCTAGAGGGTCTTGGATTCATTTTGGTAATATTAAAAAAAATGCAGATAAAAATACCGACGATCAAAAATTAAAAGGTTTGATATCTGCAGAACAAAAAGCCCATGGTGCAAGAAGTAGTGCTGCTGTTGATATTCAAGAGCATAATCCAAATGTAAAACAAACTTTCCCATCTCAAGTAGGATCCGCAACTAAATTTCCGTTCGCTGTTGGTGAAGTTTATTATCGAGGTGGTTATGGTAGAGAAGCAGAAATTATCGGTACTGGTGGAATTACTGTATCGCATGGTGCCCCCGGATCAAAGGCAACTGAAGGTGTAAGTCAACAAAAAACATCTACTTTGTATCCAGTGGTAAAATCGCAAATACCACAATCAATAACTCCAGAAAGAAAGGGGCAGCAAATTGTTGTTGTTGATCCTCCAGCACCTACACCACAACAAGTGGTTTCGGCAACAATGCCAAAACCACAAAAACAAATACAGGGTCAATTTTTGAATGAACTTAATGTGTTAAATAGATTTATTAAACAAAAAATTCTACTAGATTTGTCTTATCTATAATGTCAACAAAACAATCCATATTCGAAGAGTTTTTTATAGAGTCTAATGATCGAAGTAGAACAGTTGACATTACTTCTGGTGTAATTTCTTTTGAATACTTTGAAGATATTTTTTCACCCACAATAACTGCAAAAGTTAAAGTAGTTAATACTGGAAATACAATATCATCAAAAGATAATCCAGATGGAAGTAAACAGTCTTTATATAATGGTCTTCCACTTCGTGGTGGTGAACGATTGGCGGTAAAAATTTCAGGAAATAGTAAAAATAATCCTGGACTAGATTTTTCAAAAAAATCTCAAGACTATTTTTATGTATCTAGTATTTCTGATGTCATTTCAGAAACTCAAAAAGAAAGTTTTACTTTGCATTTAGTCTCTAGAGAGGCAATTACTAATGAGACATCTAGAGTACCTAAAAAATATCCATCATCATCAAGTATTGATACTTCTGTTAGAAGTATTCTTTCCGATTATTTAAAAACTGACAAAATAGGTACAATTGATAAAACATCCAATAATTATGGATTTATTGGAAATATGCGGAAACCATTTACAGTTTTGGTGTGGTTAGCTTCAAAAGGAGTACCAGTATCTTCTGGAGATGGAACAGCAGGATTCTTATTTTATCAGACTAGGGATGGATTTCAATTTAGATCAATTGATGGATTAAATGATCAAGCGGCAAAGGCAACTTACACTCACAGTGAAGTTACAAATAATTATGACGATACTAATAAAGTTGATGATGACTTTAGAATTCTAAATTACTTAGTAGACAGAAATCAAAATCTAATTGAAAAATTAAGGATGGGGACATATTGTAGTCAAAGGTCTTATTTCAATCTTCTTAATTTTTCATTTACAAATAGTGTTTTTAAATTATCAGATTATTCAAAGAAGACTAATAATTTGGGGAGCGAATTGAAACTTCCAAAAATTTCAAATAGTTCTAATACTGGTCTTGGAGATGTACCAACAAGAATTATATCTCAAGTATTAGATATTGGTACTATGGAACAAGGTGTTTCTACTAAGGAAAATGCTGATCCTGGAAAATATCAATCTCAGGGATTGATGAGGTATAACGTGTTATTTACTCAATCTCTAGATGTTATGATTTCTTGCAACACTAATTTAAGAGCTGGTGATATTATCGAATGCAATTTTCCTAAAATTTCAGAATCTGATGCAAAAGAGTATGATCCAGAAACAAGTGGACTATATATGATAAAAGAATTATGTCATCATTTTGATGTCAATAGATCATATACATCTATGAAATTAGTTAGAGATACTTTTGGGAAAAAACAGCAAAAAAATAAATGATCGATCAAACATTAGTTAATAGTAATTTTGTAGGTAGAGATGGATTTAGATGGTGGATTGGGCAGGTACCACCAATAGAATCTAATGGTAAACAGTCTAGTGGTGGTGGATGGGGAAATCGCTGTAAAGTTCGTATTATGGGATATCATCCAGATAATCCTGTAGAACTTTCTAATGAAGACCTTCCTTGGGCTCAAGTGTTGTTGCCAACAACTTCTGGATCTGGGGCATCAAATTTAGCAGTCACCCAAAAAATTAGACCTGGAGATATAGTTTTTGGATTTTTTCTTGATGGTGATAACGGTCAACTTCCTGTTATTATGGGTTGTTTTGGAAGAACAGAAGGCGTCTCAACAAAAGAGTACAGTTCACCATTCACTCCTTTTACTGGATACACCAGCAATATTGATAAACCTAATGGGCAAGTATATCCAAGTGAAACTAATGAGCAAAATGCTAAATCACAAAAAAGTCCTAGAGATGTTCCTACTTCAGTTACTCAAAGATTAAATAATACCAAAAAGGGAAAAGATGAAATAACTTCTTATTCTGGAATTGGTAAAAAAATAGTTCTTGCAAATAGTTGTGATGATACTGCAGTTAAAGGTATAGTTTCTGAAGTTACAAATTTATTGGATAAATTTGAATCTGGATTAAACAAGGTAGCAAATTTTACAAGCGAAATAAATCGTTCGGTTGAAAAAATAGTAGGGATTGCTAATAATATTGTTGGTCAAATGTTTAATTCTTTGTTTAATAAGTTGATTCCAATTCTTCAAAAAGGATTGGATCTATTATACAAAAAAGTATATGCAGCAGTTTTGGCGGCAACAGGTAGTCCTATTGCCGCTCATTTGGCAGGTGTTGCTGCACAAACTGCAATGGTACCTCCTGTTAAACTTTTAGAAAAAGCAATTCCATGCGTTGCAGCAACAGTTGTAAATGGTCTTGCTGGAATGGTGAAGGATCTTCTTAAATCTGTTTTAAATAATGTTAAAAAGTTTGTTACTTGTGCTGGAACTCAATTTGCTGGTGCATTTATAAATGGAATCATTGATAAAATTCGTAGTGGTCTTTCTGGAGTGTTGGGTGGTGTAACTAAAATACTTAGCGCAGGATTTAATATTGTCAATATTCTTAGAAGTGGTATTGATATCATTAAATCTATAGGTGGTTTATTTGATTGCAACCAATCAAAGTCAAAGTGTCAGGGATTAATTAAAGAGTGGACTATAGGATGTGGTGCAAGAAGTAGCATTAATGAGAAATCATTATTTAAAGATATTGTAGGAGAACTAAATGCAACTAAATCAAACTTAAAAAATCTTGATTTTGATGTATTTAATGAAAAGAAAAAGAAAACTAAAAAAAATAAATCTTTAAAAGATTGTTATGTAGGATATCCAACCTCCTGTGATCCACCAAAAGTTAATATATTTGGTGGTGGGGGAGAAGGTGCAGAGGCATCGGTAATTTTGGGATCGTTTGCAAAAAATGAAATTGTTGATCCTGTTCTTGGTGGAGGTATAACCGCAAGTGTAATTGGAATCAAAATGAAGAAAAAGGGTAAGGGATATAGATACCCTCCTTTCGTAGAGATTGAAGATAATTGTAATCAAGGATATGGTGCTATTGCTAGATCTGTAATTAATGATGATGGAGAAATTGAAGACATTTATATTGTGTCTGTCGGAGAAAATTATCCAATAGGTAATATTGACCCATCATCCTCAATATCTACAGCAGACTTTACGGATTCTCCAATATATGGAGTATCTAGAGTAACTGTTGTTGATTCTGGATCGGGATATTCTAAGGGTGATTATGCTATCGATAACTATGGTAATAAGTATACTCTTAATATAGATGAAGATTTTGGAACCATAATTTCTGCAAACATAGAAGTTGGTATCCCATTATCAGAAAACATTGATGAAGAAAGAGAACTACCTAATGAAAATATAGTTCGTAGAACACCTACAATAAATACTAACGTAATAACTAGTGATTCGCCACCACCATCAATGAGAATCATATCTGAAACTGGAATTGGTGCAATATTAAAACCAATTGTTGGCGAAATTTCTACATCTCTGGAAGAAGAATCTCAAATAGGAGATCTGAAAATAATAGTTGATTGTGTGGAATAAAAAATGGCAGAAAGACCGAATTTAAATTGGGAATCTAGAAACATTTTTAGTCTAGGACCACAATTTAGAATTGAAAACAATAATCCTCAGATGGGATGTTCTGGGGAATCGGTGTATAATTTTTATTCAGTAACTGACAATAATGATGTTAATCTTTCTGGAATGACTGAAAGTGGTTTATATAGAATTTACAATGATCGTCAAATTGAAATTATAGCAGGTAATAAAGAAAAAAGTGATGGGGTTGATGTTGTAATTGCAGGCATGAATGGGGATGTTACCATTACCGCCATGCGAAATGGTTCTGTCAGAATTAAAGGTAAGAATATAATGATAGAATCTGATGAAGATGTTGATATTAAAGCCGGAAGAAACATCAGTCTTAATTCTGGATCAGGAAGAGTTGTTATGAAGGGAAATAAACTAGATCAGGATGGATTAACTGGAAATCTAGTGAAAAGTACTTTTGGAATGGACGTATTTTCAAAGAGTTTTGTTGGTGCTGATGTAGTTTCTGCAGCATTTGATATAGCAAAAACAAATGTAATAGGATTCTAATATGTCAGACGATATACAAGTATTTGGTCAAGAATCCTATTTTAACGAAAAAGTAACATTTTTTAAAAATATTACTGCACCAAATGTTCCCGAAAATTTACAATCGGGAAAATATCAAATTTCTAGTTTATGGGTTGAAGAAAATGAGATCTTAGAAGAAGGTCAACTCGGTGTAGAGTCTGATACAAATCAATTTAAATTTGGTGATGGTGAAACACCTTGGAATGATCTTCCTTATGCTTCTGGAGCAACTGGCCCTCAAGGAGTTCAAGGTGTTCAGGGGCATCAAAGTGCTCAAGGTGTTCAGGGAGTTCAAGGCCCTAGAGGATTATCTGGTGAGTTTGCTGGACAAGGTACTCAAGGACTTCAAGGACTCCAAGGTGCACAAGGACTTCAAGGACGCCAAGGTTCACAAGGACTTCAGGGAAATCAAGGACTCCAAGGTTCACAAGGACTTCAGGGAAATCAAGGACTCCAAGGTTCACAAGGACTTCAGGGAAATCAAGGACTTCAAGGAAATCAAGGACTTCAAGGAAATCAAGGACTCCAAGGTTTACAAGGATTTCAAGGACTTCAAGGACTCCAAGGTTTACAGGGACTTCAGGGAAATCAAGGACTCCAAGGTTTACAAGGATTTCAAGGACTTCAAGGACTTCAGGGAACATTAAGTAATTTCCAGGGTACTCAAGGACTTCAAGGACTTCAAGGTACTCAAGGAAATCAAGGAACCCAAGGAAATCAGGGACTTCAAGGACGCCAAGGTACTCAAGGACTCCAAGGATTCCAAGGACTCCAAGGACTCCAAGGACTTCAAGGACTTCAAGGACCTTTAAGTAATTTCCAAGGTACTCAAGGAAATCAAGGAACCCAAGGAAATCAGGGACTTCAAGGTGCACAAGGACGCCAAGGTTTACAAGGATCCTTAAGTAATTTCCAAGGCACTCAAGGAACTCAAGGAACTCAGGGTACACAAGGTCTTCAAGGTCGTCAGGGAAATCAAGGAGTTCAAGGTCATCAGAGTGCTCAAGGACGCCAAGGTGCTCAGGGAAGAATAGGTAATCAAGGAATTCAAGGATCCTTAAGTAATTTTCAAGGTGTACAAGGTCGTCAAGGTCCGCAAGGTCCACAAGGTCCACAAGGTCCACAAGGCAGGCAAGGATCTCAAGGTGCACAAGGACATCAAAGTGCTCAAGGACGCCAAGGTGCTCAGGGAAGACTAGGTAATCAAGGACCTCAAGGACCTCAAGGATCTCAAGGATCTCAAGGACCACAAGGCAGGCAAGGACCTCAAGGTGTTCAAGGATTTCAAGGAAATCAAGGACTTCAGGGAAATCAAGGACTTCAAGGAAATCAAGGACTTCAAGGAAATCAAGGACTTCAAGGAAATCAAGGACTCCAAGGTTCACAAGGACTTCAGGGAAATCAAGGACTTCAAGGAAATCAAGGACTCCAAGGTTTACAAGGATTTCAAGGACTTCAAGGACTCCAAGGTTTACAAGGACGCCAAGGT
>Ga0075478_10000993_pt1 | contig 10358 bp, 8 predicted proteins | sample DEB08_DNA_15_FD_71483 | JGI IMG/M metagenome (GOLD analysis project Ga0075478, IMG submission 71483) | Aqueous microbial communities from the Delaware River and Bay under freshwater to marine salinity gradient to study organic matter... | ecosystem: Environmental > Aquatic > Marine > Coastal ...
TGTTTTTCCGTTGTAATAGCAGTGTGTAATTCTGCCAAAAGTTGCTCAATCGTAGACATTTTAATTTTTTGGTTTATAGATAAAAAATAAATTTTCAATTTAATTTTTAATTTTTTAATTTTTAGGATATACGTTAAATAAGACAGATTTTAATGATTAAATAAAATTATACAATGACTGCTGATACGTCCCTTATTTTGGTAGCATTATTATCAGCTTTAGCAACATTATTTTTTATGTACATTGATAGACGCCTCTTTGATAAGACCTATTCAAAGTTTACCTACATTAAAAATATGATTATGGTATCCGCTATTTCAACTCTATGTGTCTATTTTTTTCAATCGAGTGCAGGAACAGGTCCCGGTCAAAACGCTGCGAATGTACAGTTAGGAGGCACACGCCTCGTAGAAGGTGGAGGAGGAGATAAGATTCTTACAGGTCTTCCCCCATTTTAAATTTCGTGTTTGACTTTGGCTCATAATTTTAAAAGATAAAAAAGTTCGAAAAAGTTCGGGTATATTTCCCCCTCTGTACCCGGTGCCACTAACACCACGTTGCCACTAACGCGAGGAACGTGACATTCCCCCCTCTGTACCCAGTCAGCCTGTTCTAAAAATAAATATCTGACTCGAATAAATAAAAAAATCGTTCGATTCCGATTTTGATTTTCCGATGCTCATAATTTTCAAGATTCGGACTGGTTTCGATTTGTTCTTTTCGAAAGATATTTTCGTTCGAAAAAGGAAGGAATGGAGGAGGATCGCATCGTTTTTTACTCAAAGTCGGCTGCTGGACCTCCTGGGAAGAATAAAGGACAAGGCTGGGCGGAACGCTGGACTGCTAACATTCCTGAGGATTTACGCACAGGACACTGGCGCCGCTTACTCAGCAATTTTGACGATTCGGTACCTTTTGAATTTATGGGATTTCATTTTAATACGATTGAACACGCTTTTCAATGGGCAAAAATCAATATGGTTGATCCCCTAAAAGCATACACCTTTACACGAGAGTCAGGTTCGCCCTTAGGGATGGGACCCGGAAGCGAAGCACAAAAAAAAAGAAAAATGGTTCTTTTATCAAAGGAACAAATGGACGCATGGGATACTATCTCGTTGGAAGTAATGAGAAAGGCTACCTTTGCCAAATATCTACAAAACAAAGGCAGTCTTCCTGCTCAGATCTTGGTGGCCACAGGGAATGCCGAACTCTATCATTTAGTAACCACACGAGGTAAACCAAGTCAGTTGGTTCGTTTTCATCACTTGGAAGAAATCCGGGATACTTTGAATGCGCTTTGAAAGTTTTAATGGTCGAATTAGGGTTAGCGTACCCCGTCGGAAAGAGCTATGTTTTTTCCTAAACCTCTATTATTGGAGGCGGTCTCCTCAGAGTAACCACCAGCAAAAAAATAATGGCTTTAATCCCGCCTTTAAATAAACAGACTTTTATATTCGTTCTTTTTTAATCATTGAAATATACTTTGACGGGAAAAAGGCATCTAAAATAGAAGGGGATATAGTCGTGTTATTTTTCACGGTTAAGGTTAAACTTAAGGGTTCCCGTATCAAGGGACACTTTGAAAAAACAACTTCGGCTTCAAAAAATAAAGACTGTACGGTGATAATATCTTGTTTTTCAACTAATGACGGCTGACAATAGACCCGGACCAACTCGTCACTTGCACCGTTCAACAAAATATCCGTACCACTCATCCACCAATCGTTCATGATATTTTGTTGAAACTTTTCCACGGTAAGATTCAAGCGTTCGGCTTGGTATTTGTCTAATCGATTGTCGGTTTGACGAATAAAATCAATATAATTTTCAATGTTGTACAAGTTCCCTTCAAGACCGTTCAGACTCATCTGATGTTGCATTAAAATAGAAGCCGAGGTCGTATACCTCGTCGGACACGCTTGAAAGATCGCGAAAGCCATGGATGCGGCAAAATCAGCAATACAGTACACTTTTATTCCCCGATACGTCAAGGTTTCTATCTGTTCAATGATGTGGAGACCGTCTATCACAGACCCGCCAGGCGAAGTGACGTATATATATAATGTTTCTTCCTCGTGAAGATTTATTTGTTTTATGAAGTTGGTTGTGGAGTCCCCGTCAATACGCCCCCGCAAACTTATAACATTACGTTCGGTTAACATAATGCCGTCCACGAACGTCATTATAAAAAACAAAAACAAAACAAGATACCGCATTATAAGCATTTTTTGCTTTTATTATAAAGTCAGTTTTACACCCCACACCCTCCCCCAATTAATATTAACAACGTCGTTTCGCTGGTGGTGTGTCGTCGTCACTTGAAATATCTTCCTCCGAGACTTCCTCCGAGTCTTCCTCCGAGACTTCCTCCGAGTCTTCCTCCGAGACTTCCTCCGAGTCTTCCTCCGAGACTTCCTCCGAGTCTTCCTCCGAGACTTCCTCCGAGACTTCCTCCGAGTCTTCCTCCGAGACTTCCTCCGAGTCGTCCATCATGTGTTGATTGATGTACGACATGACTTTATGGTGTGGTTTGCCGCTCCAAACCATTCGAATTGCGTTTTTCAGTGTAAGGAAATCGGTCTCCTCGTCAGTTTTAGCATCGACATCAATCGCTCCTCCTTCGTCTACGGTCTGCTGCATCAACCATTTAATGGTTCTTTCGCGCGTTAAAGTATCGCCATGCCATGCGAGGTCACAAATGTCGTAACCATCCCAAAAGAAATCAGCCAAAGCGTGACGAAGAGGGGGGAGGACAGCTTTAGACATTTCGAAACCTTTCGAACCTTTCGTTCGGACCTTTCAAAGATTCGAACCTTTCGAAAAATATAATAGAAATTAAAAATAAAATATGTGGTTCTATTTTTTTTCCGGTGAACCATGAATTATTTTCAGGAATTCACTTGTGGGTCACCCATTTGCTGACTGGGATTTTTTATTTTTATTTTTAAATTTTTAACCATTAAACAGGGAAGTGTATCACTGTTCTTTTTTCTCGGATTGTATAAATATAATATATGGAACTAATAATGATAAATAATAAAGTCCCAAAAAAAAAATAATATCCTGACGAAGTATGTCCTGCTGACGAAGTATACCCTGACGAAGTATACCCTGACGAAGTATACCCTGACGAAGTATACCCTGACGAAGTATGTCCTGCTGACGAAGTACAATTCGCATTCGAATGCGATTCAGGAAAGATATTGGGTGCTGGTATTGCTCTAGTTGTCATACCAAACACCAACATTAACATTAACCATAATGTAAGATGAAAAGTAAAATAAAACATCCCTTGTCATTGAAAAATACAATATTCTGAAAACGTCAATTCATGATATGCTCATAATTTCTTTTCCTTCATTTTCGAACCCTTTCGAAAGGTTGTTGAACCATTTCGAAACGGTTTTAACTCTTTCGAAAATGACTCATAAAATCCCATATTTGGAAAGATTACATGGAAGTCCGTGGTTGATTGTCGCCATGAAAGCAGGCCTTCAACATGATGGCGTACCCGGCACGTTTCGTACCGACCTTGCCAAAATCGCTGTCAAGAAAGCCAAAGCCGCGAAGAAGAAAAAGAAAGGGAGAAGGAGTGGGAAGGCCAACGGGTCGATTGTTGGGAAAATCACAATCAAAAATGGCACATATTCTTATAAAACCATTTGAAAATAAAATTTACACCTTAAAAAGTAGATAATCCATTATATGTACGGGCATCATATTTACCGACACCCGTTAAACCTTTGTTATGAATATCGTATTTAGTCAAAATGTCTTTTTGACGACCGTTTAATTCGGTCACCATATCAGGCGTCATTTGTTTACGAACCATTTTTTTTTGAAATTTTCGTAGACGCTCCGCATCTACATCCTTACGATAAGCACGCTCGCTGGGCAACAAGGACTTTTGTGCCCGCCAAAGTCCGGTCGTTATATCCGGTTCGCGTTCGGCTTTCGGTGCGGTTAAATCGACGATACGGTTAAACTCAACAAGTTTCAACTTGGTTTTTTTTTCACGAAAATCCGCATCCATTTTCACGCGACACGTAAGATTCTGATCGACCTTGTTTGATACATCCATTTGTTTTAGAGTCGATAACAGGACTACGACTTCTTTGAGTTCCTCATCGGTCACGGCACGATCTTTCATTTCGTATTTTTTGGTTTCGAGTTTATCGATTAAGTCTTCTTTTTCTTCCGCTGTTAAATTATCTTTGTATTCAGACATTTTATTATATTATATAATTATACATTTAAACCCCTTTTCATCCTTTACTGACAGGATGGATAAAATGGCTTTACTAAAAATCGAAAGAATCGAAAGAAATAACGACGAAATGAGCGAAATAATGAGTTTGTCCGAATACATTCGGACAAAGTTGTCCATGAATGAAGTGAATGACCTCCTTCAAAAAAAAGAAGATGTTGTGAACGCCACATGAAAACCGTTGTCTTATGAAGCCTTGTTACGAATCAAAGCAGTCAAAAGTCATCCTCGAGAGATGCGAATGCGATTGTCGTCACGATATACGCACATTATTAGACCTACTACATTTTTACACATGGTAGAATCGATCATGAGCATTGGTACATGGGGGGTTAGACTTTGACTTTTTTGGTTTCGAAACTTTTCAAAACCTCATTATTTTACCTCTAGTCCTTAATACCCATCTTTTTTTTGGGGGGGACAATATTCTTTACAATATTCTACATATAATAAAACGATTAATAACATCACAAGAAATATTTCAAATGACATTATTTATAGTTTTTTGACATTTTATTTCATTTTTATATAAATATATGGATTATTTTGAGTTTGCAGCTTTTAGTCAATGTCTCCGTCTTGATAGCAACAATATAACGACTTTTTTGAACAGTTACCAGCCGCGCAGGGGCTAAAAAAGGAGTTATTCCCGTAAAGCTTACGGCAGAAGGCGAAAAAAGATTTGATAATATACCAAAGACCAAGAAGATTTGTTATAAACAAATAAGTACAACTAGAAATACAGATTTTTAAATTATTTAAATAAGACCATATATAAAGAACATATGACCATTCATAGTTTGACGAATGATACTACATTTCAATTACCACCCGAAGTAAAAAATATTAAATTAACAACCAATGCCGCAGGTCCCAAAGGAGCGCAGGTCATAACGCATGTCGCACGCGACAAGATTACGACACATCAAACAAAAAATATAAATTTTCGCATGAAAACGGAAGGCGACGCGACCTTTGTACTCACAGATGAAAAAATTCAAGCCATCGCAGGAGCCGGCGGAATGGGGGCACAAGGTGGCGTCGCCGGGCAACCCGCCGCACTTCCACAAGTCGTCTTTGAAAAATATTTTGCCTACGTCAATGATACATCCGAAGTCGTACAAACCGATATTCTATACGATGAAAAGCATCCTATTTTTTTTCTAGCCGATAATGGCTACTTACGCATGCCTTTTGGCTACCGCATTGACCCTGGGACACCCGATGCCGTGTGGCCGTATCTTGGCTTTACCACCTCACGCGTACTCATCGAAGCGGATAAAGTCATTGGTCCTGGTCCTATTACCTTAACCGTAGAAAATAACAGGGTGACATGGAACACACAACGCGTCAGTCTTCCGACCGGAAGTTATACTTTAAATGATTTACTAGCACGTATTACCACAATTTTTCAAACACAGGGTGATCGCGGTTTTCAAATAGACTATATACCCGACACACAAAAATTAAGGATTAATACTCCGTATACCGTACGTTTTACAAATCCAACCGGTTCGATTTGGTCCGCCTTAGGGTTCACCGTATTAACGCTCATCCCACCCGGACCGCCCGTAAAACAGGGCCAAGCAATCCCTATTGCGTTGATTAATTCCAGCTTAACCGCAGACACGTTTCCGGAAAACGATGTCGATGCTATGTGGTATACGGCCTCCGCCTCTGCCTACGAAAATGTCATTGAACTCTTAGGTCAGAAAAGGGATGGTACGGATATTTATCGATATGCTTATGACCAAACAAGTGGCATATGGACCGCGGGAAAAAAAATACGATCGGCCTTTACTACTTCTACTCCGACTGGTGTAGCACCGGTATACGCGGAAGAGAGCCCTTTTCTTTTTTCGACGTCAGGAAGTCTTAGCTTTAGTAGCCTTCCCGAAAGGGTAGCATCTGTACCGGTAACCAATGATGTTCCTTTGAAATTAAAAAATGGTGCCACGCCTTTTTTTACCGTTGAAGCATGGGTGAAATTCGCAAATATACCACAAGCCGAAGATGAAAAAATAATTGAAAACGATACCTTTACTTTTTATCGTGAAGGATTAACCGGTCGACTAGGTTGTAAAATAAAAGATCATATAGATACAGCCGATCTTCAAGTTGGTGTTTCTTACAAAATTGTACATCTTGGTACTTTAACGGCATTAGAATGGTATACTGCGGGTGCTACCACGTCTACATCAACATTACCTATCGTAGGACAAGTATTCACCGCATTGGCAGTTACCGTTACAGGCGGTACGTGTGTGACTTATGGTCTTCAAGAATGGGTCGGCACCTCTATTTTGGAAAAAGATATATGGTATCATCTGGCGGTTGTCGCAAAATCCAGAAATACCATTACAGGAGGCTTAAATGATATCGGCATACAAGCAGGCATGGTGTGTTCCGGTCCCGACATTGATGCTTATGCCCTTGTTAAATCCGACCTTACACTTGATCCAGCACCCACCGACCTTAGTCTTAATACGTTTACCTTTGAATCTTCGGAAATTAATCTATTTTTAAACGGCATAAAGGAAATATTAACCGTAGACACAGGCGTTGTCGATTGGTCGGCGGTCAATATTACCGATTCCGCTTTAAATATCGGCATTCAAAAACCATTAATAACATTTGAAAAAGAAAAAAATACAAGTACAAGTAGTGATATTCTTGATGTTGCACTAAATGGAGAATATAAATATATTGTTCGTACAGGCGGTGTGGATATTCATACAGCAGATATGAACACGACCATCACTACAAGTATAACAAATGCCAAAAAAATAACAATGTTCGGCACAAAGGTTTACCTTTATGTCGCTACTGATACCGATCATAAAATTAAAGGCTATACAATCGGCGCAAACGGGAGTTTGATTCCTGTTACAGGTGACGACACTGAAATAGGAGCGTCTATAACTAATATCACAATGACAAATGACTATGTCTATGTCGTCATATCCGGGAAGATTCAAACCTGGAAAATCGAATTAGATGGTTCTTTAAATTCAAAAGGTGAAAGGGATTTAGCGAATGCGGATAAAATTGTCATTAATCCAGCCGGAACGTATGCTTATGTAACAACAGGTACAACATTATACGAATACACCATTACAAATGGGACTCTTGTTGACACTCCTACTCCTACCCAACAAACCGTTGCGGTTACCCATTTAGTCGTTACCGATACATATATTTATACCATCGATACAAGTGGAGTGACTATTTATAAAACAGGCTTAACTCCGGTTGTATCTAAATCATTAACAAATGCGAAATATATTGCTGTTGATCTGTCTGGTCGTATTTATGTAAGTACAACAGATGGATATATACATTTTTATAGACTAACGGAAACCAATACCATCGATACCGGTCGTTCTTATAACACAGGCGTAGGCACTTTAACCGGACTTTATACCGACGAAAAGAATGTATGGATAACCTCGGGAATAAACTTGAAAAAATATATTATAAATGCCGAAACAGGCGGCAATGTATCAAACTTGCGCATTACACATGAACCAGTCTATCAAACGAATTTTTTACCAAGTGTCGAACCTCTGTCTGGTTTGTCAAGTACAAGTCTACTAATGCTATGTGAATCAGGCGACCTTGTAAAAAATAGCGCAAGTGATTCATTAATCCAATTTTATGAAGATGTAAATGTAACATCAAATTTAACATTAAATGACACATCAAATTTAACATTAACCACCGCCGGATCCTATATTTTATCCTTTGATTATGAAAATGATACCGAAAATAATAGTATAACCATTAATGATAACATTTATCCGTTAGCATTAACGAGCGGAAAATTTAAATTTAAACAGGCGATCTATATGAATCAAACCCAACCCATAAAAAAATCAGTCCCAAGTTCCGTCGTGACCCTTTCAAATATCCGGTTGAAAAAATTAGTTACAACGCATATCGGCAAAGGCGGGGTTCTAAATGGGTTCCTCCACGGTGGCCAAGTCCTCCACGGTGGCCAAGGCTACATTGGAGGTCTTAGCGCAGGTCCTCTACAACCCTTTGGTAGCGGGGGTGGAAGTTCCTTTCCTCTGGCGACAGTGGATTTAATTAATACAGATAGTCAACCACAAGGTGCGACCTTGACCTATTTAAATGGTGTTACACTGATTACCGGAAATCAATATACAACCTTCGATGCGAATACGCCCGTCTTCTCCGATACAAACGCCCCACAGACAACGTTGAATATAGTAACATATGGCCAAAACGTTTTTCTGGCCGGCGAGCGGGGTACAACGACACTCGCTACATTTGATGGCTCGGTTTGGACGGACCACTCTGGACCCAGTGGTATTCTCTGGCAAGGCTTATCCTATAGTCCTGAAGTAAATCTTTTTCTGGGTGTTACGGGGGACGGTGACATCTGGACCAATTCAGATATAAACACCACAGATTGGCAACTAAAATACGCCTCAGGATTGACGACCTCCACGGGGGGCAAGGTTTCAATTGTCTATGGAACCTCAGGATTTGTCATTATAAATGATACAACACGGACGGTGATTCGTTCCAATAAAAGCGTAACCCGCTGGTCAAAAACCGAAAACGCATTGCCGGCACCCGGAGGATACATTGGATTAGCCACGCATGCCGGGAAAATTGTAGCTGTCACCACTTCAATCGCCGCAACAAGTACAGATGGAGGGGCGACCTGGGTGGCTGATACATCACCTAATTTAACCGGTAAGGGTAACATCGTGGACGTGGTCTATGGTCAGCTGGGCTTTAAGATTATAACTACATTAGGATATGTTTATACACGTACAGAAACGGTAACAGATGGCGTAACGGTAGTTTCATGGACACCAGATACAAATCCAATATCTATAGGCACTATTCGCGGCACCACCTATGGTGGCGGAAAGTACCTTGTGTTAGGATCCACGAGGTATGCTCTAGGAAATACCTGGTCCATCGCTGATTATCCGACAGGATTCACAGCACCGACGACTGATCAGGCAGTGACTTTTGGTCAAGGACTTTTTCTTACCGATACAGGCATTTCCATAGGCGAATACGATACCGCATTTTATTCGGCCGCGATTAGTGATGATTTAACCAAGATTGAAATTACACGGTATACTACAGACGGTCTAAAAACCACAAATGATTTTTTAATACCCGCTGATGTTGATTATTTTGTCGTAAATGACACACAGTACATCCCTTTAATGGACTTAACGACCGCGGTCTTAAACGGAAAACCTTTGCTTACTTCGGGCGTTTTTACGTTTAGTAATACAGTGTACCGCAAAGTCCAAGTAGAACTCGTAGGGGGGAGTGGGGGTGGTTCGGATCAGAATGCCGGCGGAAAAGGCGCAAAAGTAATTATACGTGGCGCGACATTATCTGGTGAAATTTACTTAGGTACAGGTATCGCCGGCTCTGGTCCGGGTCCAATGTATCCTGGTGGTGGCGCGACAGTGCTTTGGACCTTAAATGAAGACGATAATAATATAAGTACCGGTTTTGTCGTTGCCGGAGGTGGGGGTGGCGCAGGTTCAAATGGAAATGGTGGTAATGCCGCAGAAAATACAGGACAAAAAGGACAAGATGGTGCCGGTAGTCCCAATAGTGGAGGGTCCGACGAGATACCAGGTACCGGTTCAATTGACGGTGCCGCGAAAATTAATATAGGCGATACACCGAGAAACCTCCCAGGAACACTGCCTTCTATTTCTAATGGGGGCGGGGGCGGCGGCGGTCTTACGGGTGGCGGTACTGCCCTTACGGATGGTGGCGGTGGCGGTGGTGGTTCCGGAACCGAAGGCATAAACTATATGGCGATCTCTTATGAAACGGCGAGTATACCTGGCACAGGGTCCATACGGATTGTCACTTTACCACAAGTCGTACTGGATGACGCTCGTAGCGATACAACCATTTTGTATTTAAAACAGCCCTCATTGCCACCGGATTATCCGTATAGTCAAACGGTTTCCTATGTCGTTAAAATTGATGCCCAAAGTAATGTACACATTACGGGCCGTACCGCCGAATTAGAAACCGTGACCTTCTTTAATGGTGACGCAAAGCAATACGAAAC